>ENA-OQHL01001391-OQHL01001391.1-human-gut-metagenome-genome-assembly--contig:-NODE-1391-length-12290-cov-2.346954_pt1 | contig 12290 bp, 15 predicted proteins | sample MGYA00242565_ERZ504723 | MGnify/ENA primary metagenome ERZ504723 (study PRJEB26092, sample SAMD00036211) | human gut metagenome | host: Homo sapiens | study: EMG produced TPA metagenomics assembly of...
GGAAGAAGAGACACGAAAAGCTCTTTCTGTGCTTGCACCAAATTTAAAACATGTAAGCGCAGAGCGGATCCAGGTGGAACTTGTAAAACTTCTGATATCCCCTCATCCGGATTATCTGCGGATTGCCTATGAAGCGGGTGTTACCAGGGAATTTCTGCCGGAATTTGACCGCTGTATGGAGACACCTCAGAACACTCCACACCACTGCTATAATGTGGGAGAACACATTCTCCACAGCCTTTTGTATGTGAGGGAGGATAAGGTGTTAAGGCTGACCATGCTCCTTCACGACATTGCCAAACCTGTTGTACGAAAAACAGACGAAAACGGCAGGGATCATTTCAAAACACATGCTTCTGTGGGTGAAAAAATGTCCAAGGAAATTTTGCGCCGTCTGAAGTTTGACAATGACACCATTTCCAGAGTGAGCCGGCTGATTCGCTGGCATGATCTGCGCCCGACTCCGGCACCTGCTGAGGTGCGGAAAGCCATCAATGTAGTTGGGGAAGATCTGTTTCCCATGTGGATGGAAGTCCAGTATGCGGATAACAAAGCGAAAAGTGATTACCGTGGGGAAGAAAAAGCTGCCCGTCAGGCCGGAGTTCGAATGACCTGGGAAGAAATTATGGAAAAAGGCGAATGTGTTTCCATGAAAGGTCTTGCAATTACTGGCAGTGACCTGATCGCAGCCGGAATGAAGCCTGGAAAAGAAATGGGAAGTGTGCTCCATGAGCTTTTGGATGCTGTTCTGGAGAATCCGGAACTGAACAAGAAAGAATCACTTCTTTCCCTTGCTTTTGCAGCCGATAAAAAACTTCTTTAGAATAACATATCCCTCCCACTCATAAGATAGAAGGTATCTGAAGACCTTTGGCATATGTGAGTGACGGGGGGATTTTTATTGTATGATTATGGTCTTAGCACCCTGACCCAGTATGGAATTGAAGTGAAATCTTCGTCCAGGACCCGGGGAGCATTGGTATGTCGTACAGAACAGGGAATTCTGCTCCTCAGAGAGTTTCACGGCATCCGAAAAAAATCTGCTTTTCAAGCAGGAAGTGTTAAAAAACTTTCCCAGGAAGGCTGTCTGGTTGATACTTTATTGAAATCAGGAAGGCTCTTTGGTTACCAGAGATAAGGATAATATTCCCTATACCCCTTCAGAACTGGTATGAAGGCAGAGAGTGTGACACCAAGTCCAGGGAAGATATTATAAGAAGTGTGCAGATTCTGGCAAGGGTACATAAATTTATGAATATGCCTGTGGAGAAAGCCTACATGGCGCGTTCCCTTGCAGATGAGTATGCAAGGCATAATCAGGAAATCCGCAAGATCCGTAAATTTATCCGCCAGAAGGTGCCAGTGCCAGATTTGAAAAGGAATTTCTGGGCAGTGTACAGTGGTTTCTGGAAAAAGGGGAAAAAGCACTGGAAATGCTTGTAAAGTCGGACTATGAAAAACTAAGGGACAAGGCGGGCGAAGAGGGACTTCTATGTCATGGCGAATATAACCAGCACAATGTTCTTCTTTGTAAAAATCAGGCTGCTGTAACAAATTTTGGTCACTTCAGCTTTGATGTGCAGATCAGCGACTTGTATTGTTTTATGCGAAAAATTCTGGAAAAATATAACTGGGATGTTTTTCTGGCCAGGCGGATGCTGGAGCAATATGACAAAATACGTCCTATTTCTTCTGAAGAATGGGAAAACCTGCAAATCCGTTTCACATATCCGGAAAAATACTGGAAACTGGCAAATTACTACTTTTCTCATAACAAAGCATGGATTTCCGGCAAGAATACAGAAAAGCTGGAAAAGGTAATTGCCCAGAAGAAAATATGGGGGGATTTCCCTGAAAACTGCTTTGGAAAATCCCATTTCTAGCGCAGAAAATCCCATTTCTAGCGCAAAAACCTTGACAATACAGGGCAAAAGGTATATATATAGATAGAAGAATCTTTAGAGGAGGAAACACCATGAATAAGACTGAATTAGTAGCAGCTATGGCGAAAGAAACCAATCTGTCCAAGAAGGACGTTGAAGCTGTTTTAAAATCATTCATCGACGTTGTATCAGAAGAACTGAAAAAAGGTGAGAAAGTTCAGTTAGTTGGCTTTGGTACATTTGAAGTCAGCGAGAGAGCTGCCAGAGAGGGAAGAAATCCTCAGACTGGTGAGACCATGAAGATCGAAGCTTCCAAGGCTCCGAAATTTAAAGCTGGTAAAGCTTTAAAAGATATGGTAAACGCATAATCGCGTAAGCTTTTACAGGAGGAACTTTATAGTTCCTCCTTTTTTAAACACGCTCTGATATAGGAGAGTATTATGAGATTAGATAAATTTTTGAAAGTATCCCGCCTTATTAAGAGAAGAACTGTGGCAAATGAGGCATGTGATGCAGGAAGAGTGCTTGTAAATGATAAGCCGGCCAAGGCTTCTGTCCAGGTGAAGACAGGAGATACTATTGAGATTCAGTTTGGAAGCCGCAATGTGAAGGTGGAAGTGCTGGATGTGAAAGAGACTGTGAAGAAGGAAGAAGTTGAGAATCTGTACAGGTATGTTTAAGAGTTCTGTGAACGAAGGAAACAGTATTACTTAAGCAGGTTCTAATTTTAAAGAAAATTTCATAGATTATCTGTGAACCCACATATTTGGGAGAGAGGGATTTGGAAGAAAAGGTTGTGAACATTTCCCATAAGCTGATACTGGATAACAGGAAAGAAGCATCTGTCACAGGTGTGAAGGATGTGATTTCTTTTGATGAAAAAGAAATCCTCCTTCAGACTGCAGACGGGAAGCTGCAGATTCGCGGCAGCGGGCTTCATGTAAAAGGACTAAACCTGGAAAAAGGAGAAGCTGCTCTTGCCGGACATGTGGATTCTCTTGTCTATTTGTCTAAAGATTCCCCACGAAAAGAAGAACCATTATTTACAAGGCTGTTCCGTTAAGCTATGAGCATATATATCTACAATGAGATCTGGCTTTTCGTTCATGCTTTTGCAGGGGGTGCGGTGCTGATCCTTTGCTACAGCCTGCTTCAGGAAATAAGAAGGCTCATTTTCTGCAGTCCGGCAGCAGGAGGGATTTTGGACCTTCTTTATTGGGTGTGCGCAGGACTTCTGGTATTTGCAGGAATTTACCGGATCAACCAGGGAATCCTGCGTAGTTTTCTGTTTTTGGGAATTATATCAGGGGCATTTCTTACATATCTGACAATAAAACCTTTATTTGAAAAAATTTGTTATATAATCCTGGAGGTTCCTGTCAGATTCGTAAAAAAAACTTCAAAAAAATATATAAATTGGTTGCTATTTTTTTGTAAACGTTGTAAAATTTTAGTTAGGCAATCTGCAAATCAGTACAAAAATAGTACCAGAAATCGTTTGCAGATGAGAAGAGGCAAGAAGTTTGGGAAAATCAGGGAAAAAACGAAGAAAAAAGACAATAGGGTATAATCATCTCGGGATGTTCGGTATTTCTCTGATCGTTCTGATTCTGATTCTGACGCTTATGGCACAGAGCCGGGACCTTAAGGAATCTCTTGCCGGCTATGAGACCAGAGCAGAGGCATTAAGCCAGCAGATTGAGGAAGAGCAGGCGCGCACTCAGGAGATTGAAGATCTGAAGCAGTATATGCTCACGGATGAGTACGCAGAGCAGGCCGCCAGAGAGAAGCTGGGTCTTGTGAAGGAGAATGAGATTATTTTTCAGGAGGAGAAGTAAGGTTCTGGGAAAAACGAAGTTTGGAAGTTTCTGACGATATATTTTTCAATATGGTCGTCTTTGTTTGACATATATTTTCATACCTGTCCCCTATAATAGGCATAAGGTGCTGCCGAAGATGATGTGAATGCAGCATTCCTTTGCAAAAACAAGGGCAGCAGTTAAAGACTACATGAACAGTGGGGCGTGCAGCTTGCGGGAATGCTTTTTCAAACAGGCTCTGGCGCTGTAAGGCTGTAAAGGGGAGGGGAGAATATGCAGGAATGGATAATTGCCATGCTCGTGATCAGTGTGCTGCTGGTGCTGCGGGACATGGCAAAAGTTTTTTTTCAGGGGAAGAAGTTTCCTTAAGGCAGAGCAGCCGGCCGAAGAGAAAAATCCCCAGAAGGAGAAGGTGGAGCGGTATGCTGCTTCTTTTCGGAAGCTTGCAGACAGCTTTTATGGATTACCCTACCGAAAAGACTATTTAAGCAACGGCCAGGTGGATGGAATTATAAGGGAGACCTGTGATGAGATATGCAGCCACTGTTATCAGCGGGAAATCTGCTGGGGCACCCAGTCGCAGGAAATGTACAGAGGAAGCGAGCGGATGATTCGTTCCATGGAGGAGGGAAATCAGGAGAAAATACAGGAGACAAAAAGCGACTGGATGAGTGTATGCAGTCGTTTTTCCCAGTATTATGAGACACTTGGTAACTCTTATATGAGGGAGCGGCAGAAGCTGATATGGGACAACCGGATGATCGAAAGCCGCCTTGCCGTGGCACAGCAACTCCAGGAGATGTCCAGAATCATGGATATGGTGGCAGAAGACCTGTACGACATTTCCATTGCGGATCCTCAGCTTATGACGGAATTGCAGAAGATTCTCAGGAAGCGTCATATTGTGGTGAAGCAGGTCTGGGTGATGGATAAGGTGGAAGGAAGACGTTGAGATTTTTCTTACCATGCGTGCCAGAAGCGGGCAGTGCATTTCTGTTAATGAGGTGGCACAGCTTTTGTCTCAGGAATCGGAACTCCAATGGCGGCAGCAGGAGGAAGAAGAATTGTAAATGGAGAATACCATACGGTTCATTTTGTGGAGGATGTAAGTTATCAGGTACTTTACGGAGTGGCAAAGCTGACCAAGGAAATGGAGAAGGTTTCCGGAGACAATTATATTTGCAGACAGGAAGAGGCAGGCCGTTTGTAATGTGTCTTTCTGATGGAATGGGCTCCGGGGTGGAGGCATGCCGGGAAAGCGAGGAAGTGGTAGAACTTCTGGAACAATTTCTGGAATCCGGTTTTACCCAGGAGACGGCGGCGAAAATGGTGAACTCTGCTCTTGTGATGAAGGGACAGGAAGGGATTTTTTCAACAGTGGACATCTGCGCAGTGGATTTATATACGGGAATCTGTAACTTCCTGAAAGCGGGGGCTTCCGCCACTTTTATCAAAAGGGATCACTGGGTGGAGGCCATTTCTTCAGAGAGTCTGGCGGCAGGGCTGATACAGCAGGTGGATTTTGAAACATCTTCAAGGAAGCTGTATCACGGGGATTATCTGATCATGATGACAGATGGCGTCTTGGATGCGCTGCCTGCCATGCGGGAGGAGGAGACCATGAAAGAAATCATTATGGATATCCATGAAGAGACTCCCAAGGAGATGAGCCGGGGGATTCTGGAGCGGGTGCTGGGATACAGCGATTACTGCGCCAGGGATGATATGACGGTTCTTGTAGCTGGAATGTGGAAGAAATAGAATGATTATTTTTGAGTAAAAAACAGATATGGAATCATATGAGCATATGAATATGTTTGAAAGAAGTAATATTGTTACGGTTCACGAAAGAATCAGTAACGTATCAGAGGCAGAGCTAGTATGTATCAGAAAGTGAAAGCATATATGAAAGAACATGGCATGGTAGTGGATGGGGATGTGGTCCTTGCCGGAGTTTCCGGAGGAGGAGACTCCATGGCTATGCTGGAAATGTTAAAAAGATATCAGGCTGAAGCAGCTTTTTCGCTGTGTGCGGTACATGTGCATCATGGAATCCGCGGCGAGGAAGCTGACCGGGATGAAAGAGTAGTAAGAGAGACCTGCGAAAAATGGACGATTCCTTTTTTATCCTATCATTACCCGGTACCGGAGCTTGCAAAGAAATGGAAAATGGGACTGGAAGAGACAGGAAGAAAAGTCAGACAGGATGCGTTTTCCAGGGCAGAAGCTGATTATTTTGGAAAATCAGAAACGGCTGACCTCCAGGGTGGGGGAAGAGTCTCTGCCGCCAGAGAAGGAAAATTACGGATCCGTATTGCTCTGGCCCACAATGAAAATGATGTGGCGGAAACTTTGCTCCACAATCTTTGCAGAGGAACGGGGCTGAAAGGTCTGGCTTCTATTTTGCCGGTGCGGGATGAAATTATTCGGCCCATTTTGTGTTTAAATAAACAGGAAATTGTCAATTATTTAATAAAAGAACAGATTCCCTATGTAACAGACAGTACCAATCTTACAGATGATTATACAAGAAATAAGATCAGACATCAGATATTGCCTATTCTGGAAGAACAGGTGAATGCTTCTGCTGTCCGCCATATGGCGGAGACGGCCAGTCTTGTTAGTCAGGCAGAGGAGTATTTGTCCCGTCAGGGAGAACGCCTTGTGAAAAAGTATGGGGAAAACAGGGAGCGGGGAATTTTCCTGTCAGAAGCATTCTGGCGGGATGAGCCTGCCATAGCTTCTTACGGAGTGCTTCAGGTTTTTGAAGAGCTGGCTGGGAAACGTAAGGATTTTACAGCTGCTCATGTAAAAAGTGTGGAGAGCCTTCTGAAGCTTCAGGTGGGACGACGGATCAATCTGCCTTATGATCTGGCGGCGCTTCGAACTTATGGAGGAATTTTACTGGGAGAAAGACAATTACTGGGAATGTCAGATAGAAATCTGAGTCCAAAAGAGTACGATCCAGTGAAAGCTGAAAAAAATCAGGAGAGGAATGCACTGCAAAAAAGTGTCCAGTTGAGTAAAAAGGAGCTGGAAACTGCTTGTGAACAGGTACTTTTTACAGATAATGATTTTTTATCTGAAAATATTTTCTAATGAAGGCCAGAAGATTGAAGAAAAAAAGTATACGAAATGGCTGGATTATGATAAAATAAAACAGGAACTGTCCATCCGGACCAGACAGCCGGGAGATTTTCTCATTGTAGATGACAAAGGGAGCAGCAAGAAGCTGAACCGTTATTTTATAGATGAGAAGATCCCATCAGAGGAAAGAGACAGCATCTTGCTTCTATGTACCGGCTCTGAGGTTTTGTGGGTGGTGGGAGGCAGAATAAATGAGAATTATAAAATAGCTCCCAGAACCAGGAGAATATTGGAAATACAATACCAAGGAGGAAAAGATAATCATGAGTGAAAAAATCAGAGTTTTACTGGATGAGGAGACTGTGGAGAAGCGTATCTGCGAAGTAGCAGCCCAGATCAGCGAAGAGTACAAGGGAAAAGAAATCCACATGATCTGCGTTCTTAAGGGCGGAGTATTTTTCATGTGTGAGCTTGCCAAGAGAATCACAGTGCCGGTAACTCTTGATTTCATGTCTGTTTCCAGTTATGGAGATGACACCAAATCAAGCGGAGTTGTAAAGATCGTCAAGGATCTGGATCAGCCTCTTGAAGATAAAGAAGTTCTTGTTGTGGAGGATATTATTGATTCCGGAAGAACCTTAAGCTATCTGCTGGACGTTCTGAAGAGACGTAATCCAAACAGCGTGAGACTTTGCACCTTGTTGGACAAACCGGACCGCAGAGTGGTAAAAGGGGTTGATGTGGATTATTGCTGCTTCAATATTCCAGATGAGTTTGTTGTGGGCTATGGTCTTGACTATGCCCAGAAATACAGAAATCTGCCATACATCGGAGTGGTAGAGTTCGAATGAAAGGAGAATTATACAAGTGAATAAGCAGTCAGGCAGAATTGGCTTGTATCTTGTCCTGATCGTAGCTTTGATCGCAGGTTACCTGTATCTGAACAATCAGGTAGCTGTCCAGAGTGATTATACTTATGGACAGCTGGAGCAGGCAGTGACAGACGGAAAGGTGACCAGTGCCACGATCCATCAGAACAGTGAGGTTCCAACAGGTTCTGTGATCGTGAATATAAGCGGCGAGGGACAGAAGCGTATTTATGTGGCAGATGTAAATGAGGCAGAGCAGCTTCTTCGAGAGAGCGGGCTTGATCCTGCTGTTGAGGATGTGCCGAAGCAGAGTGTATTTATGAACTCTGTTTTCCCGGTACTTCTTACCTGTGGTCTTATCATCTTCCTCATGCTGATGATGAACCGTCAGATGTCAGGTGGGGTGGTGGCACCAATGCCAAGATGATGAATTTCGGCAAAAGCAGGGCGAGAATGTCCATGCCGGATGATAAGAAAGTGACTTTCCAGAACGTAGCAGGGCCTGGAGGAAGAGAAAGAAGAACTGAAGGAGGTTGTAGATTTCCTGAAGGATCCCCAGAAGTATACCAAGGTGGGGGCCAGAATCCCGAAAGGAGTTATCCTTGTAGGACCTCCAGGAACTGGTAAGACGCTTCTGGCCAAGGCTGTTGCCGGGGAAGCGGGCGTTCCGTTTTTCTCCATTTCCGGTTCTGATTTTGTGGAAATGTTTGTTGGTGTAGGTGCTTCCCGTGTAAGAGATCTTTTCGAAGAGGGCAAGCGTCACGCACCTTGTATCATCTTTATTGATGAGATCGATGCTGTTGCAAGACAGCGTGGAACCGGCATGGGAGGCGGTCATGATGAAAGGGAACAGACTCTGAACCAGCTTCTTGTAGAGATGGATGGATTCGGGGTAAATGAAGGCATTATCGTAATGGCCGCTACCAACCGTGTGGATATTCTGGATCCTGCAATTCTTCGTCCGGGACGTTTTGACCGCAAGGTTGGCGTAGGTCGTCCGGATATTAAAGGAAGGGAAGAAATCCTCCATGTTCATGCCAAGGATAAACCTCTTGGCGAGGATGTAGACCTGAAACAGATCGCTCAGACTACAGCTGGATTTACAGGTGCAGATCTTGAGAACCTGATGAATGAGGCGGCTATTGCTGCAGCCAGAAAAGGTCATGTATTTATTCGCCAGAAGGATATTAAGAATGCTTTTATCAAGGTTGGCATTGGTGCAGAGAAAAAGAGCAAGGTGATTTCCGAGAAGGAGAAAAGGATCACCGCTTATCATGAGGCAGGCCATGCAATTTTGTTCCATGTGCTGCCGGATATGGAGCCTGTTTACACCATTTCCATTATCCCTACCGGAATGGGAGCTGCCGGCTATACTATGCCTCTTCCGGAGAATGACGAAATGTTTAATACTAAGGGTAAAATGCTCCAGGATATTACCACACTTCTTGGAGGACGTGTGGCAGAGGAGCTGATTTTCGGCGATATTACAACTGGTGCATCCAACGATATTAAGCGGGCTACCAGCGAGGCAAGAGCTATGGTGACCAAGTATGGTATGTCCGATAAGATCGGACTGATCTCCTATGGAGATGATGACGATGAGGTATTTATTGGACGGGATCTGGCGCACACCCGCGGCTACAGCGAGGATGTTGCCAAGGCAATTGACAGTGAGATTCACAGTATCATTGAGGAGTGTCATGACAATGCGAAGAAGATTATTTCTGAGCATATGGAGGTTCTTCATGGATGTGCCAAGCTTCTTCTCGAGAAGGAAAAAGTTCATCGGGATGAATTTGAAGCACTTTTTACAATGGAAAAATCGGGTGAATCAAATGAAAGTATATAACATGCACAAAAAATAACAGTGATTTTTGTGAAGTTTGTGCACACTTTTTGGTGGACACATGGTACTATATACATCGTAAAAACCCCCCCAATACATTATATAGTTTTTGCTACACCCCCTAAGAAGAAATACCTTCTCCAAAAAAGACAGCTTTACCGGCTGTCTTTTTTACGTTAAATGAATAAGGTATTTTAGAGCGTGTTTGAAATGTAGTGGGAGTTCTTTAGTGAAAACATCGGTAAGATGGGCGGAAGTTTGGAGAATAAGCCGAATTTTAACTGTTGTGGGAAGAAACGTTTTCAGTTAAAATATAGGGTGTAATTTTTTGAAAGAGGGATGTTATGGATCGTAATAATGCAGATGTAATGAAAAAAATGCAATATATATTGAATATGAGGCCGGTTTTGAATACAGAAGCATTGTTCAGCGATGGTTCTGATTATTACCGTTGTCCGTCAAATCCCAAAGCAGGAGACAAGGTACGCATCCGCTTCCGCACCAAGCGGAACAACGTAGATATGGTTTATTTAATATACGATGGTAAGCGTCAACAGATGGAGCGTGTGGCCAAATCCAATGGATTTGATTATTATGAGACTTCTATTATTATGGGAGAGGAGATTGTCCGCTACCATTTTGAGATCACATACGGATGGGTGACCTGTTATTATAATTATCAGGGTGTTTCCATGAACCCGGAGGAGCGTCTGGAGTTTGAGATTTATCCGGACTATGATACACCCCAGTGGGCGAAGGGTGCTGTTATGTACCAGATTTTTGTGGATCGCTTCTGCAATGGGGATCCGACGAATGATGTGGAGGATCGTGAATATTTTTATATTGGCGATATGACTTCCAGGGTAAGAGACTGGGGAAAAGTTCCGGCAGTAATGGGTGTGCGGGAATTTTATGGCGGTGACCTGCAGGGAATTATGAACAAACTGGATTATCTGCAGGATCTGGGAGTGGATGTTATTTATCTGAACCCGATTTTTGTTTCTCCAAGTAATCACAAGTACGATATTCAGGATTATGAGTATGTGGATCCCCATTATGGCAAGATCGTGGAGGATATGGATGATGGCCTTCTGAATGAGGGGGACCGCGAGAATGCTCATGCCCGGAAATTTATTAGGCGTGTGACCGATAAGCGGAATCTGGAGGCAAGTAATGAACTGTTTGCAAAGCTTGTGGAGGAAATCCATAAGAGAGGCATGAAAGTAATCCTGGATGGTGTGTTTAACCATTGTGGATCTTTTAACAAATGGATGGACAGAGAGCGGATATATGAGAACCAGGAGGGATATCCGAAGGGAGCGTATATTTCTGCAGACAGTCCATATAGGTATTACTTTAATTTCTATGATGAGAACCGCTGGCCGTACAATCCTACCTATGATGGATGGTGGACTCATGATACTTTGCCGAAGTTGAATTATGAAGCCTCCAGGGATCTGTATGATAAGATTCTGGAGATTGGTAAGAAGTGGGTTTCTGCGCCTTATAATGTAGATGGATGGAGATTGGATGTGGCGGCAGATCTTGGACACAGCAACGAATTTAACCATCAGTTCTGGAAGGATTTCCGGAAAGCTGTAAAGGAGGCAAATCCCAATGCAATCATTCTGGCAGAGCATTACGGAAATCCGGAGAGCTGGCTGCAGGGGGATGAGTGGGATACGGTTATGAACTACGATGCCTTTATGGAACCTCTGACCTGGTTCCTGACGGGCATGGAGAAGCACAGTGATGAGTGCAGGGATGACCTTTATGGAAACAGTGATGCCTTTATTGGGGCTATGAAGACTCATATGAGGGCACTTCATATGTCTGCACTTTATACGTCCATGAATGAGCTGTCCAATCATGATCATTCCAGATTTCTCACCAGAACAAACCGCCGTGTGGGAAGGATTTCCTATGCCGGTGCGGAAGCTGCTTCCCAGAACATCAATCCTGCAGTGATGCGTGAAGGTGTTGTGGTGCAGATGACCTGGCCGGGAGCACCAACTGTTTATTATGGTGATGAGGCAGGTGTCTGTGGCTTTACAGATCCGGATAACAGAAGAACTTATCCATGGGGACATGAGGATCAGATGATGATTGCGTTCCACAGAGATATGATTAAGATCCATAAGGAATATGATTTCTTAAGTAATGGTTCCCTTGTGTTCCTATGGAATGATTATCAGGGACTTTGCTTCGGAAGATTTTCCCATGATGAAAGAATGATCGTGATTCTGAATAACCGGAATGAGGATCGGGAGGTTGAGATTGAGGTCTGGAAGACGGGAATCAGCAGACTGAAGGATTCTGTGTTGAAGCGGATCATGCTGTCTTACCGTGATGGATATACTACGGAGGAATATGAATATACAGCCAAGGCAGGTGTGATCAGGGTGCCGATGCCAGCGTTTGGGGCGATGGTGTTGTATCATAAGTGTGAGAATCCGACTATATTTGTGGAAGATTAAGGGACGCCGCGAGGAGGGACCTATGGGCTGACGGCCAGAGCTGCGGTTCCGGGATTTTCCATATACGCTTATTTGCAGGAGGTGGAGCAAACTCGGCCACATGGTGGCCTCAGACAGTGCTCCACCTCCTGCGCGTATATGGAAAATCCCTGGAATCCTCGCAATGGCCGCCAGCCCATAGGCCCCTCCTCGCGGCTGAGTATTCAAGGCGAAAAAAGAACGTTTGGTATCAGGGCGCTGCGCTGCTGATACAGAGAAGAGGGATAAAAAACTCCCAGACAAAAATACCTGGGAGTTTAGAATATAGT
>ENA-OQHL01001392-OQHL01001392.1-human-gut-metagenome-genome-assembly--contig:-NODE-1392-length-12286-cov-6.268937_pt1 | contig 12286 bp, 15 predicted proteins | sample MGYA00242565_ERZ504723 | MGnify/ENA primary metagenome ERZ504723 (study PRJEB26092, sample SAMD00036211) | human gut metagenome | host: Homo sapiens | study: EMG produced TPA metagenomics assembly of...
GGGAATAAATAGATTCAAAATCTTCCATGGTCCATTGATGTGACATAACAATTGAGCTTTTTTACTTTGATTACAAAAGTAATATCACATTTTTAGAATGAAAGGGGGAGTTTATCGAATGCTTACGGTTGTCGAAGTCACCGTCCTCTCTCAGATTTTTGAAACCATTCAGGATGGCCTTTTCCGTCAGGGAGGATATCCACAGGCGTAGGGCCGGTTTACGGTAACCGAGATAGTCCAGGAGATACCGGCTGACCAGTTCTCCTTCACGCCCCGCGTCCGTGGCTATGACCAGAGCGTCGGCGTTTTCGAGCAACCCGCGGAGCACTTCCAGCTGCCGGATGGCTACCGGGTCGGTGACATACCCTTCCTCCGTCCTGACTTGTCTGACAACGAGGCGGAACGGGACCGGAATGAGGGGAAGCGCCTGCCGTTCCACACGGGCGGGCCCGTAAGCGGACGGCGGTGCCTGTGCCAGCAGGTGGCCGTAAGTTCATGTGACGGCATACCCGTTGCCGTAAAGATATCCTTCCGCCTTTTCGTTGGCGCCCAGTACGGAGGCGATACTCCTTGCCATGACTGGCTTGTCTGTAAGTACGATTCTCATAATTTTTGTCTTTATCAGGTGAATAATTGGTTACATGCTCATGCCTTTGTTGTTGGCCTTTGTCTTTTTGACTTTTGCGTTCCGGACCGTTCTTTTCTCCTTTACGGTACCCCTTCCGTTTTTTTCCGCCTTTTCGGAGAGCGGTACGGCATCTTCCGTCCCATGGGGAACGGAAGGGGCCTTCGGGCTGTCGGGCCGGCGGGCGGGAAGCATGTCATACCCGCCCGGGCCGGCATCCAGCCTCACGTGTTCCAAGGGACGCAGATATTGTAGCCCTTTCCCGCCAGAGGTGAACTCGTAGATGACCGTCTCCCTTCCTTGCAGCAGGCTTTCGTAGTTCTGGTAATACAGGCTCTCCGGCGGCACGCCGTTCTGCCGCAGCATCCCGCAGATCCCGTCCGGGCAGAGGGCGCCGAACCGCCTGTCATGGGGAGCCATGAATATATACCTGTAGGTGGAGAGCAGCAGCCTCTCCGTGAGCAGGCTGGGACAATGCTCATAGCCGGTCATCCGGTTTATCATCCTCCCGACACGGTCCAGCCTTTTGGCAAGGTCACGGGGCCTGGAATGCAGCGGGATGCTCCCCAGCTCTTCCAGCGAGAGGTTGATACGGCCGATGACCGCCCTTTCCCAGTCCGCTGTCAGGTCCGCGCGGTTCTGCCGGAAGTTGTCGCGGAGAATCCGCAGCGGGTTTCTGGTGCCGAGGAACAGCCTGACACGTTTTCCGAGGGTCGGTTCCCTGAGGTTGGACGCGCTCCAGCGGATGACGTTGAAGCGGTAGGCGTCCATGAACTGCCGCAGCGGGTTACGGTACGAGAAGATGTCCCTCAGTGTCCGCATCAATGCCCGTCGGCCGACAGCGCGGCGGCCCATGTCGACGGCCTCTTCCGAGGTAAGTGGTTTGTTGGTTGCCATATATGCTTGCAGTTTACAGTTTTACTTGTCTTCCTTCGGCATGTTTCCGTTTGGAAGAGGGTTGTTTTCTCTTTTTGCCGGTATCGGCCGCCCCCGGGATATCCGCCGGACTCTCCAGCATGCGTGATATCCTGTCGGCATACCTTGTTTCCGACCGTGGCATTCCTGTCCGGACTCCCTCCCTTGCCAACAGGGCGGCGGCGATCTTCCTGGAAGTCTCCCGGAGCTCCGCCATCCTCTCCCCGAGGGGAAAGTCCGGATGGAGCTCCTTTTCCCTGGATAGCCTTCCGAGTTCTTTTTCCACGGAGGCGAACTCCCTCCTGTAACGGAACGGCTCCTCCAGCGCCAGGTGGGCGTATCCCTTTTCCGCGATGTCCTGCAATGTCATGATATCCAGGTTGCGTCTGGAAAGTTCCAGGGAGCCGGCCGTAACGAACCTGTCGAGGTTGGCCGCCGTGGGCGAGAGGTCGAAGGAGGCTACCGGACGGTAACTTCCGAACACTTCCAGTCCGGGCTGGGAGGCGGGGAAGCTCCGTCCGGGCTGCCGGGACATCTCCATCAGCCGTTTTGACGAGGTCTCGATGCGGAATATGGACAATGTCCCCGGTCCCTTTCCACAGGGGGAGTAGAAATTGTCGGCTATTTCCTGCAGGTACTCGTGCAGGTGGCGCGGGCCGTGCAGCCCCCTGTTGAACACCCTGACGCCCTGGTCCGTCTTTACGGCGGTCACGAGGAACCGGGCGCTCCTTCCTTGAAGGATACGTTCCCGTGCGGTCTCGTATGCCACGAAGTCTTTGTAGCCTGGCGAGTGTTCCAGCCCTTCCAGGTTCCTGCGGTCCGTTTCCACACCGTGTGCCTCCAAGTAGGCGGCCCGTCTCAGCGGGACGGAGTTGCCGTCCGTGATCCCGCCGTTTTCGATGATGAAACGCCATGCCTGCCTGGGTTCCTTCTCCTGCAGTCCGCTGACAGGGGGCAGCTCCTCTTTCCGGATGCCGGCATAGAAGAGCAACAGGTTGTCGGGGATGCCTCGGGCTTCCTCGAGTACGGCTTTACGTGCCGCTTCCTTGACGAACCGGATGAAGGGGTTCCCGCTCCGGGGCGTATGGTCCGTTATCATGAAGGAGGCGTATCCGGTTGCTGCCGGACACAGTCCAGACAGAAGTCCTTCAGCTCTTCTTTGGGGGATGCGTTCTTTGCAGTCCCAGCTTTCCAACCACGAGGCCATATTATCTTCCTATTTTAGTTTTTTTACCTGTCTTTTCCGGCTTCTTTCCCGCCTGCGCCTCGTATCCGGGGTGGGCAATTCATATCCCCGCACGTCGTATTCGTTCTGCAGGATGCGCCGTGCCGTATCGCTGACGGCTTGTCTCATGGAGCTCCCGAGCAGCGTGTCCGCCTGTGAGGAGAGGAAGGAATGGTTCATCTGCGAGTGCAGGGAGGAAAAGCTGCAGAAATGCCTGAAGTTCCTGTTTTCCGGCATCTCGTCAAGATTTCCCGTCCTGCACAGCCTGTCCAGTATGCCGATGTTGAAGGGTGTCTCACTTTCCCTGAGCTTGAATGTCTTCAGCATCTCCCGGTATCGGGCGAGGTCGGGGGACATGTCGCACTCCACGGCAGGCTTGCATCCCCGCAGGATGTCCGCCCGGAGGAATTCCGCCCTGGCGGGGATGAAACGGCACCGGTCATCAGGGGTGAACATACTGCCACACTCCCGCGCCTTTTCCACCAGCCTTGCGTTGTCCGTGCTGAAATAATAGACGCCCAGTTTGTCGGTATTCCGGTGTATCGGGCTGAAGAAGTTGTCCGCATTATACTGGAGATAGCTCTCCGCCCGCTCCAGTCCCCGGCCTGTGTCATCGAAGAGCAGCACGCCCTGTCCGGTCTGTATAGCCGTGAGTACACGGTTGCCGGTATCCTTCTCGCGGCTTTGGTGGAAGTCGTGGTAGGCTTCCAGCAGCCTGCCCGCCCTCCCGTTGTGGAGCGTCCGTTCAAGCTCGCCGACGATAAAGTCCCGGCTGTCGGTCCTCCTGTAAGGGTCGGCCGTCTCATGGACAAATCCGATATCCCGCAGCCTCTGGTGGTCGTCGGAGGGCCACGCGCCTCTGTCGATTATATCCCGCACAAGGGATTCCACCCGGTTCTTATCCCCATCGGCGGCCTCGATGCAGTAGATCCTTTCCTCGGGCAGGTAGGCCCCTTTCAGCTGTTTCCTGACCTGGCTGAAGCAGAACTCCCCGAACCGGCGGTCCAGGTCATTTGCGTCAGAAGACAGCATCCGGCAGTATTCCAGGTTGTTCCTGCCGTTCAATATGAATCCGATATACATGGTGGTACTGTTTTAATTTATAATTTTCTGCCGGAAGGCTTCCGTCCGGTCCTTTTCCTTTTCTCTGGTAACTCCTCACACTGCCCTGCCGGATGACGGATGCCGTCCTTTACCCGGTAGGTCCTGACAGGGAACGGTTCACCGGATACCAGTAATTTGTGCTGTATGAAATCCGCCATGCAGTAGAGCAGGTGCCGTGAGGCGGGGCGGTCATTCTCCGGAAGGTACAGGGCGTGGCCTTCGGAGAGCACCCTGAACTGCTCGTTCTCCAGCTTCACGTTTCCCACGAGCAGGGCGGTGTCGGGATTACTGAGGTATTTCTCCAGTGACCGGTGCCCCCTTACGTCAAAGTCCCGGCGGAGGATATCGTCCGCCTTTTTCCTTATCTCGGATGAAAGTTTCCTGAAAGCCTGCGGGTCAAACAGCTCGGCGGCTTTCACCTGCGTCACCTCTTCGAGCCGTTCGGCCAGGGGAAGCAGTTCCCTGTAATAGGTGAACGGCCGGTCATGGATATTCATGTAGCCGCGCTCCCTGATCGATAGCAGGCGGTATATGTCCTCGTTCTCCGCTCTGGAGGAGAGTTCAAAACCCGTATATCCCTTCACTTTGGAGAACAGCCCCCGGTATTCGTCGGCTGTCGGGTTCATCGCATGGTAGAGCCTTGGCTCGAGGCTGTCGACAAACCAGGCGGGGAGGGCCTTCAGTGGAATGTATTCCGCCTTTCCCGTCCCTTCCCGGCAGGACATGCCATGTCCGCCGCCGTTGATATGGTGCATCAGCTCCCTGCGCCGCCCGGAGTACTCGTAGATCTCCAGCGCCCCGTCATGGGCATGCGGTTCGAAGTACCTGTCAGCGGCACGCTGGAGATATCCCCTGAGGGCCTCCTCACCGGCCTTGTTGCCGGAGAACAGCAGGTAACCGTGATTTCGGAGCACCACTTTCAAGGGTGCGGTCCTGTTGCTTTTTTCCATTGTCATATGTTTCTTATTTTACATTTTGGGACGTGTCCCGGTCCTTTTACGTGTTTTTCCTGGCGGGCTGTACAGCCTCTTCTCGACCTCCGGTCTGATCCTGACGGTTTTCCGGTCCACAGGCGGGTTGCCGCCGAAGATGATCCGGTCCGTAGCTTGGTCCACCCACGCGTAGGCATGCGAGGGGTTGTTCCCGCTTTCGTGCGGCAGATACAGCCCGAGGCCCTCTTTCAGTACGCTCCTGTGAGGTCCGTAGAGCGGGACTCCTTCCAGGATGACGCGCTCCGCCGGGTCGTCCAGTATTCTCCCGGCCGTCCGGTGTCCTCGGACATCATAGGCGGAGTCCATCAGTTTCTGCAGCTGCCTCCTGGTCTCGAGGGTCTGCAGTAATTCCTCCCTGTCGCGGGCAGATTTTGCGGGTATCCGTTGTAACTCCTCCACCCGGCGGTCATAACGCTCCAGGGCATCCAGGGTGTCCGTGATATTGACGTTGCGGGCACTTATCTCACAGCCCGCATTATGGCAGAAACTGCGGAAGTCCTCCGCAGTGGGTCTCATCTCACCTCTGTAGAGGAGTTCCATCTGGTCGCCATGAGGCTTCGGGCCATAGGGGTACTCGTCCGACCACATCCTCCCCGGGTTGACCCAGGGGCGGTTGCCAAGTTCCCCTTCGGCCCTGTAGACACTTAACGCTCCGGAATTGAATGCCGGATTGAAATAGGCGTCGGCCGTCTGTTGCAGGAACTGCCGCAGCTTTCTCCTGCCTTCCGCCGTGTCGGTAAAGGCAAGGAAGCCGCCCAAGGTCTCTATCGCTGTGTAGGTCTGCTCCATGATGTCTATAACTTTAAATAGTTTCCGTTCCTCTTCCCGTTTCTCTTTGCCCGCGTTTTATCCGTTTTTACTGCCCCCGCCTCATAAGGGACGATCTTGCCGTCCTTGACCTGGTATACAGGTTTGAGCCCTGGAGGATTCTTATAGGCCATGACCCGGTCGCAGGTCTTATCGGCATGGATGTAACGGAGTCCGGGCATTTTTGCCGACAGTCCGGGGAAGTAAATCCATCTCCCTTCGAGCAGCGCCCTTCTCAAAGTGTCATCGGCCTCGTGTTCCCCGATGAGGAACGGCACGCTGCGGTCATTCAGGAGCCGTTCCAGGGTGCGGTGCCCCCTTACGTCGAAATCCGTTTTCAGGATACGCCCCGCCTTGCCGTGCATGTCGTCCAGTATCTTTCCCATGTCATCGCCGCCGGGATTTCCCCGGAGAAAGCTGTCCATGCGTTCCACGAACTCCCGGAACTGGTGCCGGTAGGAAAAGGCGGGGTCAAGGATGAGCTGCCGGTCGAAGTGGCGGGTAAGGGAGAGCAACCGGTAGATATCCGCGTTGCACCCGCTCATCCCGCATCCGGAAAACTCCGTGAGGTTGCGGTATCCTTCAGCGGAGGGTGTCATGTCGGTAAAGAAGACCGGCTCCAGTTTTCTTTCATCGGGCAGGTCCGCCCGTACCGGGGAGTCCGTGAACTCGTACACGTATCTTCCGGTATCGGGATCTTTTCTGCAGGAGGCGTCAATCAGCGGGGCCAGGCTTGCCGGAACGGAATGCATGTCATATTGTTTGACCGGTCCCGGTTCGCTGTGTATCCACCAGTAGTTGTCCGCCAGGTGTTGGTAGAACTCCTTCAGCCCTTTCCGACCCGTCGGCCCGTCACTGAAAACAAGTATACCCCTTGATGTTTCCACGATATGCAGGGGCAGCCTGTAGGCGGGCTCATAGCCGTATAGCCGCGCCTTCTCGTCCTGCTGCCGGCGGAAATTCACCAGGCGGTCGAGCTCTGCGGCTGTCAGCCGCAGCCGTCCGCCCGGTTCCATGGACCGTTTCAGGACAGACCTCATGAACACCGCGTCACGCAGGTTGACGCTCACCACCGGTTCCAGGCCGCACCTTTGGATATGGGGCAGCAGTTTGCCTGTGATGTATTCCTTCACGGGGATGTCCCGGGATATGGAAGGGACATCGGACATACAGGGGAAGCGGTAGATCTCCAGGCGGGTATCGGGGACGAAAGCCGATATTCGGGCGGTCTCCATCCCGACATGCAGCAGGCTGAGGAACTGGTAGGTCATGCCGTCCTGATCCGGATTGACAGGGTAAAGCTGGTAGGAAATCGCGGCATGGGGCTTGTCCATGCCGGTTTCGTACCCGATGAGCAGGTACCCTCCGCCGTCCTGCCTGAACAGCTCCTCCAGTTGTTCCATGTTGTCTTTTATGGATGCCATGCCGTTACATTTTCGGGGTTATCTTTGATTTGCGCGCATAGGTCCTCTTTTCAGGCTTCTGCGTTTTCTCCGGTGAGCCGCCCTTCTGTTCCTGCCCCTGTCTGTTCTCCGGCTTCTTCGTGCTTCTTTCCCACAGGAACTCGGTCCCGCGTTCGGCGGCGCTCATCTGGATGGAGGTCCGCAGGATTTTCCCGTTTGAGGACTTGAACTCGATGGGGACCTCCTTGCCGGCCGTGTAGTCGGCGTACTCCTGCTGCGAGAGCGTATAATCCTTGATTTTCTTGGGGCAGCGGGCCTGGTCCGCCGGGAGGAAGAACATCTCGTTGGTAACCGGGTCTTTTGAAAGGTAGCACGGTTTCGTCTCCTTACTGCGGAAGTCGACGACCAGGTCTACCAGCCTTCCGGCATTGCCCGTCCGGTTCAAGGCGTCCAGCACGTCCTCCTCCAGCTTGTATCCCCGGTATTCCTGTCCCACCTTGGGAGCCTGGCGGATAAAGTGCAGGTCGAATTTGGCCAGGCCATTCTCGTCGCGGAAGAGCGAGAGCTTGGCATCCCCCTTCTGGCGTCCCAGCTCGGTGTTCATGGAGATGTCATAGGCTATGCCGGACTGTCTGCCCTGCAACAGCCTTTCCATGTCGCCCGTCTGTCTGAGCACGTCCGGGGTGAGCCCGTAACGCTCGGCCTGCTGCCAGTTGATCTCGCGCTCGTTGAAAAGGTGGTTGTTGTAGATCCGGTTATCCCGGGAGAGCTCGCGTCTTAAGGACTCGTTTTCGGGGAGCTGTGCCTGCTCGATCCTACGCTTGGCTTCCTCCACCGGGGTCTTCTCTTCCATCCGGTACAGCGCATAGCGTGTCGGATGGTTGTACTGGTACATGAAGTTCTTTCCGAAGTTGGTGAAGAAATTCCCATGTCGGTCCACGCGGATAAACTGGTCCTTGTTCGTTTCATTGGCCTCGAGCGTCTCCAGCTCTCCGTTTGCCGCGATGCCCTTGACACCTTTCGCCTTCTGTTCCTTCTTGTCGTAAGCCATCAGGTAACCCTGTTCCTGGGTGGCGTTTTCGCTGCCTGTAGCAGTCGGTTTTACTTCTTCCATAACTGTTAATTTTAAAGTGGATAAATCGTTTCGGGAGATAAAATTACTATCTTCGTCTTAAAATATTCTGATTATGAGAAAGTTGTCATTGATAGTCATGTATTGTCACCTTTTGTCAGTCTCCTCCTGTGTGAGGGGGGACGGTACGGCTGGCGGAAACAAGGGTGAATTGTTAAAGGGACATTTCACCGGTACTGATGTAAAGTGAACGGTTCCTTGAAGGTCCCGACGTAGCCTCATTCTCCTGACGGATTATCCCGTGCTTTTCCCCCTTGACAGAAGATACACCCGTTTCAGGGTCTCGTCCACGTTCGGTATGAGGATGCATCCGGTAAAGGGAAGGAGACTGTTCCACCAGGGGGTGGACCTGGCCGCGCCTTATGGCACTCCGGTGTACAGTGCGGGTAACGGCAGGGTTGCCGAAGCACGCTACAGCCGGAGTTACGGCTGGTTCGTACATGTCCGGCATGCGGGAGGATACTCGACACTGTACGCGCATATGGACAGGCTGCATGTAAGGACGGGCACTCATGTCCGTATCGGGCAGCATATCGGGAATGTCGGGCATACGGGAGTGGCGAGCGGCAACCACCTGCATTTTGAATTAAGGAAGGACGGCATCTCGCTGGACCCGCTCTCATGGCCGCCTTTTAAATAACCTGTAAAACAAGCAAGCGATGAACATCGAGGAAGTAAAGAAGATTCCGCTGGAGGATTTCCTCGGGCGGGCGGGATTCTCGCCTGTCAGAAGACAGGGGGACAGTGTATGGTACCTTTCGCCTTTCAGGCAGGAGCGTACCCCGTCATTCAAGGTCAGCCTTTCCTTGAACCTGTGACATGATTTCGGGGAGGGGACCGGAGGCAGTATCATCGACCTGGCACAAAAGCTGTACGGGGTGACGGATATCCCGACCGTATTGCAGAGGATCGGGAGCGATTTTCCGGCGTTCAGGCCGGTTCCTTCTCCTGCGAAAGGACGGACTGTGGCATCGGCCTTTGAGGAACTGCGCGTCTCACCTCTTAAGAACACCGTCCTGCTGGATTATCTCGGGACAAGGGGTATTCCATCCGATATCGCCTCAAGGGAATGCGTGGAGGTACATTACCGCATGCGCGGCAAATGGTATTTCGCGGTCGGTTTCAAAAACAGGAAAGGGGGGATTGAGATACGTAACCCGTACTTCAAAGGAGCGGTCTCTCCCAAGGATATCACGCATGTCAGCCATAATGCAGTGGATAGACGGCAGTCATCGGTGCTGGTTTTCGAGGGGTTCATGGACTATCTCTCGTACCTGGCCTTGAAGGAAGGGCAAGCCGTGCCGGACTGCGTGGTGCTCAATTCTGTGGCCAACCTGCCCAAAGCCGTGGATATCCTTAAAAGTTACGGACAGGTCTGTTGCTTCCTGGATAATGATGAAACCGGCAGAAAGGCGGTGGAGGAGATCGGAAGGCTGTGCGAAAAAGTAACTGACAAGGCCGTACACTATCTGCCACACAAGGATTTGAACGAGTTCCTGCAGGAAAGAGTCCGGTCGGGGTGGATGTCGGTGCGACAGAAGGCAAAGACCCGGGAGGGTTGAAAAAGAGGAAGGCAGCTGTAAGCTGTTGTCCCTGATAGAAAAAGTAATAATCTCAAATTTATTGAATGATATTTTCGGGGATACTTACAGACTGTAAGTAAATGAATAAGGAGCTGACGTTTTGGACAGCTCCTTTATACAATCAAGAATATCCGGCTTTAATAGTTACGGATCAGCAGTTCGTTGACCGTCTCCCTCTTCTCGGCTATGGAACAAACCGAGCGGAAGATGCTCAGCCGCTGGATATGGAAGCCGGCGTACAGGTCGTCGAAGAAGGTGTTCTCCGGGTTCTTCTGACGGGGATCGGAGTTGGAGAGCATTCATTTGCTTCCTTTCTCTCCCAAGTCCTTGCAGAATCCGGCCAGTTCTATCTGGGAGTCGTCATCGAAGTCGTCCGGCATGTAGGAGGTACAGGCACCGGCCTCATTGACGGGTTTGTAGGGCGGGTCGAAATAAAAGAACGATTTCTCTCCCGCGTATTTTTCCGTCTGGCGGTAGTCCCCGTCCAGGATGACGACGCCCTGCAGCAGCTTGTGGTTGAAGCGGATCAGTTCCTCCTCCAGTATCCTGGCGCGGCTGCCCGTACCGAAGGTTACCGAGAGCCTGCCCTTGCGGTTGACCGAATAGATGCCGTTATAGCAGGTGCGCATGAAGAAAATGAAAAGGGCGGCACGTGTGATACCATCCGGGTGCTCTTCGTTGAAGACCCTGCGCTTTTCCATGAAATAGTCCCTTCTCTCTGTACGTCCCTGAAGGGCGTGGTATTCACCCTGGATGCCGGCAAGCAGTCCGACCAGTTCTTCCGGCGTGTCGCGTATGACACGGTAGACATTCACCAGGCTCTCGTTCGAGTCGTTGATCACGCAACGGATATGCGGATAGGTCTGTCTCAGTCAGAAGAACAGGGCGCCTCCCCCGACAAAGGGTTCCACATAGGTTTCCATTTCCGTGATATTTTCCGGCAGTGACTGGATCAGTACCGGAAGCAGTCTTCTCTTGCCTCCCACCCAAGGGAAGCAGGGTTTGCCGGGCAGACAGCCCGCGCTGTTTTTCTTCTTTTCCATGATTCGATAAATTAAAATGAATGGTTAAAACTATTGTTACCCGTCATCTTCCGTTTCCAGCAGATGTTTCAGGTCCGGGTCGTTCCCTATGCGGCGGAGCTCCTTTTGGATGATCCCGCCCACCTCCTCCTTGATGCGGTAGTAGTTACGCTCTATCTCTTCCCGCATATGGTCCTTGCCGTCCCTGCCGGTAAAGTCCGTAATCACGGGGATCGGTTTGTAGGCTTTCGTCTCTGCCGCCACCCTCGCGTTGTCCACAACGATCTCGCAGTGGAAGATTTTCTGCTCCATCTTCTCTTGGAAGCTGTCGCAGACGCTTCCCACGAACATGCCTTGGGAGAGGTTGGATATTTTCGAGGCCGGTATCAGCGAGTCCAGCTGGGTGCTGATGCTGGTCGATGTGTCCTCACGGGTCATGTTGACGGACTTGCGCTGCTGGAGCACCTTCCCGAACCGTTCCGAAAGGTTCTTGGCCGTTTCCCCCAACACTTGCCCGGCAAAGACATTGCCGACGGTGTTCTGGATGACGCGCGCCTCCTTTTCACCGTAGTCGCGTACCAGCTGGCTGAAATCCTGCGCGCCCAGGCAGACGGCCACCTTGTTGCTGCGGGCCGTGGCTATCAGGGTGTCGAGTCCTTTGAAATAGATCGTCGGGACCTCGTCCACCAGGATGGAGCACTTGAGCTTTCCCTTACGGTTCACCATCTTGACGATACGGGCGTTGTACAGCCCAAGGGCCGCCGAATAGATGTTCTGCCGGTCCGGGTTGTTGCCCACGCACAAGACCTTGGGGGCGTCCGGGTTATTGATGTCCAGTGTGAAGTCGTCCCCGCTCATAATCCAGTAGAGCGAGGGGCTGATCATGCGTGAGAGCGGGATCTTGGCACTTGCGATCTGGCCCTGGAGCTGCTCCATCGCCCCGCCTTTCCAGGCGTCCATGAAAGGCGAGAGGTAGTTCTCCAGCTCCCTGTACGAGGTCAAGATGGTGAAGATGTCCGAGTAGGGCTTGTTCAGCAGCTCGATGGCATGGGGAAAGGTACAGTACTTCCCGTTCTCGTAGATTTTAAGATACCATATGATGGCGGCGAACAATACGATCGGACTCTCCACGAAGAAGTCACCCTGTTTCTGTATCCAGGTTTTATTTAAATTTAACATTATTACATAGGCTGACTCATAGGCGTCGGCGATGTCGGACATGAATGCTGGGTTGATAGGGTTGCAGCGGTGGCTGTGCCGCGGATCGTCGAAATTGATCACGTAGAACTGGACGTTCGCCTTGTACTTGTCCTTGTTCTTGAGCAGATGGTTATAGACGATAAGGCTCAGGTCCGGGTCGGGTAGGTCAGCACCCTTACGGGTGCTTTCCCCCCTAAGAACCGTGCGTGAAAGTTTCCCCTCACACGGCTCAAGCAAACAATATTCCTTTTCAAATAGAAATACGCTCATACTTACTT
>ENA-OQHL01001393-OQHL01001393.1-human-gut-metagenome-genome-assembly--contig:-NODE-1393-length-12285-cov-2.594259_pt1 | contig 12285 bp, 10 predicted proteins | sample MGYA00242565_ERZ504723 | MGnify/ENA primary metagenome ERZ504723 (study PRJEB26092, sample SAMD00036211) | human gut metagenome | host: Homo sapiens | study: EMG produced TPA metagenomics assembly of...
ACATGTGGGCGATGGGTGGGTTCTCGCAAGGCGGCACCTGCACCACGCAGCTCGTCCCGCGTCATCCCGAAATCTACGGCGCGATGTTGCCGGTGGACGGCGAACTCAAGCCGACCAATGGCAGCGTCGCCAAGATGGTCCAGGAGTATTTCGCCGGCGACCGCAAGGCGTACGACGAACAGGTGCCGGTCAACGCCATCGCCGCCACCGGTACGCCCGAGCAGGCGCTGTTCACCGGTGCTGGCGAACGGGACAAGGAATCGATTAGCAACATGCGCACGATCGCCGACGCCGCGCGCAAAGCCGGCATGGAGGTCACCGAGCTGATCGTGCCCGGCACCGGCCACGACTGGCACGCGGTGCAGGCGGTCTGGCGGCCCGGTCTCGACTGGTTCGGCGAACGGACCGGCTTGGGCGAGATGACGAAATCGTTGAAGGAGTACCCACAAGTGGAGGTGTTGCAATGAGCGAAGAATCGCGTAAGCACAACAGTCATGCGGCGGAAAGCTGGCGCGAACTGGCCGGCGACGTGCGACAGTGGGCGGACGGTCATCGACTGGCCATCACTGCCACGGTGGCGCTGGTGGTGCTGAACTTGGTGGTGTGGCTGGTGGTCGCGATGGCCGGATTCGCGTTCCCGCTGCGGCTCGACACCAGCATGGCCGAATTCGATTTCGGCAAACTCTTCTGCACGCTGTTCTTGGCGCGCGGCGTCATCCAGCTCATTCTTGATGCCGCGCTGTGGCTCGTCATGCTGTCAATCGCCGAGCCGTGGCTTGGCCGCGCACGTACCGTCGGCACCGCGCTCGCCTGCGCGCTCGGCGGCGTGATCGTGGGCCTGATCTTGTGTGCGGCGGCCGGATGGCTGTTCCAGGACTCCCAATTCGTCTCCCGCATGCAGTTCGCCCTGAGCCCGCTGGTGTTGCCGGTCGGCGCGCTTATGGCGGCCAGCGCGTTCTGCAGCCATCTGTTGCGGCGGCGTATTCGGCTGATCGGCTACGTGGCGATTCTGGTCGCGCTGCTTTACAGCGGCAATCCTGGCGATTACTGCATTCTCGCCGCCGCGCTGATCGGACACGCGGCCGGCCGCGTGATGGCCGGGCCGCCCGCGCATGCCGAGACCGGCTGGCACTGGCTGCGCAGCACCTCCTTCGAGGCGCGGCGCATGTTTGCGGCCATCGCCGTGGTGCTGGCGCTGGGGCCGATCATCGCCATCACCTCGCATAATCACGCGGGGCCGCTCAGCACGGTCGGCCTGCTCATGAGTCCGGTCTCCGTTGACGACGGCACGCTCGCGCGCTGCCTGGCCGGCGCCACGCACAGCGGCTGCTTCCTGCAATTCGACCTGATGCGAGCCTCGATGCCGGGCGCGGTACTGCGTTCGCTGCTGCCCACCGCCGTGACTCTGGTGCTGGCGTGGGGCCTGTATCGGGGACGTCGGTTCGCGGCCACCTGCGCCGTGGCCATCAACCTGTTCACGGCGGGCGTTGCCATCGCCTATTACCTGGTCGTGCCGCTGAGCTTTGCGCCGGATGGCATGACCTCCCTGCTGCAGCACGGCGCAATCACCGCCTGCGTGACGAACACCTTGCCGCCGCTGTTCTTCGCCATCGCCTTGGCTGCGGCGTTGAAGCATTTCCCGATTCGCGTCGGCTGGCGGCGACTGATCGGCGGCGTCGGCGCCATCGTGCTGGTTCTGCTGGCGTGCGCCGCCGTGTACCTGATGTACGGCATTGCCCAGCCGGACGCCTTCTCGCCGCGCGCCACGGCCTCGTCGCTGTTGGCCGAACTGCCGGGGCGCTTCCTGCCCATCGGCTTCCTGAGCCATATGAAGTTGTCGTTCGTGCCGCGTACCCCGATGGCCTCGATCGTGTATCAGGGCGTCGGCCTGGTGTTCTGGATCGTGGTGCTGGTCGTGGTGATCCGCTGGATGAGCGACGTGAGCGAATCGAACGAGCGGGCGCAGGCACGCGCCGAGCGGCTGGTCGAAACCGGCGGCGAATCGATGAGCTTCATGACTACGTGGGAAGGCAACAGCTACTGGCTCTCGCCCACGGGCAAATCGGCCGTGGCATATCGCGTGCTCAACGGCATCGCCTTGACCTGCACCGGGCCGTTCGGCGAGCCCTCCGAGTGGATGGACGACCTGACCGGCTTCACCCAGTATTGCGTGGAGCGGTCGCTTTCGCCGGTGTTCTACAGCGTGCATCGCGAACAGCGCGACGCGTTGCTGGAGGCCGGCTGGAGCTCCATCGAGGTCGGCAGCGAAATGGTCGTGGACCCGCGCGGCTGGAAGACGACCGGCAAGAAATGGCAGGACGTGCGCACCGCCATCAACAAGGCCAAGCGCGACGGCGTGACCGATGTGCAGTCCACGTTCCTGGAAGCGTCGCTCGATGTGCGCGAGCAGATCGAGGACATCTCCGAGGAGTGGGCGCAGCTCAAGGCGCTGCCGGAAATGAAGTTCACGCTCGGCGGTGTCGAGGAACTGCGCGACCCGCGCGTGCGGCTGCTTTACGCCATCGACGCGGACGGGCGCGTGCTGGGCGTCACCAGCTGGCTGCCCACCTGGCGCGACGGGCGCATCGTCGGCTGGACGCTGGACTTCATGCGCCATCGCACCGACAGTCCCAACGGCATTATGGAGTTCCTGATCGCGCGCATGGCCGAGCGCCGCGCGACGAGGGGCTTGCGGATCCTGAGCATCCGTAGAGTTCATGAGCCTGTCCGCGGCACCCTTGGCCGGCATGAACCCCGAGCGAGACAATGCCCGGGAAGGCGGGGTGCCGGCCGGCGAAGGCACGCAGGTGCTCCAACACGCGCTGCAGATCGTGGCCGACTGGATGGAACCCGCCTACGGCTTCCACTCGCTGTTCAACTTCAAGCGCAAGTTCCAGCCCACCGAAGCGCCGGTCTACGTGTGCTACCCGGACCCGGCGGCGTTGCCGCAGATCGGGCTCGCGGTGGTGCGCGCCTACGTGCCCAGCGTGACGCCCGCCGAAGTGGCCGGCATGCTCAGCACGCTGCGGTCGTGAAGGTGTGCACACGGGTACGCAGGTTAGCCGATTCGAGCCTGAGACGGGGTATCTGCTTTCAGAGAGGTACATTTGGCCCCTTGCGGACAACTAACTGCCTTCAAAGAGGTACCTGAACTCTGAAATCCCGAGTATGAGCGTTGCAATGACGGCGTTTGTACTCGGGATTTCCCGTATTCGGTACCTCTTTGAACGGAGAAAGCATTCTGCAGAAGCCCGAATGTACCTCTTTGAGCGGCGAAAGCCCAGCGAGAAGGGCGCAGAAGGCGCTATCTCCGTTTCGAGGGGTTGATTTGGCCTCTCCGGGAGGTCTACTCCTGCTTCGAGGGGCTGATGGCCGAGTATTCACGCTCCAAAATCGGCGGAATGGCGTTGACGCGGATGGGCTTTTACATGCGGTCTAGCTGCCGACCAGCCCCTTGAAACGGGAGTAGACCTCCTGCGAAGGCCGAATCAGCCCCTCGAAAGCGGTTTTGCCGGTGCAGAGGTGTCGTTGACTGCATCGCGAGCCGCCTCGACGTAGTAACGTGGGGCGCATGAGCGAACGTAACGAACACAATGACGGCAATACGCAAACCGCATACTTCGCCGGCGGCTGCTTCTGGGGGCTGGAGCGCTACTTCCAGAACGTCGACGGCGTCACGGACACCACGGTTGGCTACGCGCAATCCACGGTCGAATCGCCGACCTACGAGCAGGTGTGCGCGGGCGGCACGGATGCAGCCGAAACCGTGCAGGTTACTTTCGACCCAGCACGGGTAAGCCTGCGGACACTGGCATTGCTGTTCTTGGAAGTCATCGACCCGTTCTCGGTGGATCAGCAGGGCGAGGACCGCGGCCGGCAATACCGCACCGGCATGTTCTACACGGACGAGACGCAGCGCGCCGTGTATGTGGCGGCCTTGGAGCAGCTGGTCGACCGCCAGCCGCAGCGCCCGGCCGTACTGGTCGAACCGCTGCGCAACTTCTACCCGGCCGAGGCACATCATCAGGACTATCTGGTGAACAATCCCGGCGGCTACTGCCATGTGCCGATCGCCGCAATCGCGAACGTAAAACGCCGTCAGAAGTACGTGGAACGCATCTGGGATCTGACGCTTGAGCAGTTCGCGGTCACACAGAACGCCGCTACCGAGCGCCCGTTCGTCAACGAGTATGACGAGGAGTTTGAGCCCGGCATTTACGTGGACATCGTCAGCGGCGAGCCGCTGTTCTCGTCGCGAGACAAGTTCGATTCCGGCTGCGGCTGGCCCGCGTTCTCTCGCCCGATTGCCGGTGACTTGCTGACCGAGCATGAGGACCACCGCATTCCGGGCCGCGACCGCATCGAAGTGCGCACGTCGGACACACAGATTCACTTGGGCCACGTGTTCACCGACGGCCCGGCCGACCGCGGCGGCCTGCGCTACTGCATGAATTCCGCCGCCCTGCGCTTCGTGCCGCGCTCGCGCATGGCCGAGGAAGGCTACGGCGACTGGATTTCGGTTGTGGATGGGGATGAGCAGGCATGAGCATGGAGAATATCGCGGGCGCTCGCAAGCCCGCCAAGCGTGAGGATGAGCACACGGTCGCCGGCGAGCATCGCATGATGCGCCGTGCGTAACCGTGGCATCGCCGCCACGTTCGTGTCGCATAATTGCTGCCCGGCCACGTCATAATTCGCCGTGCCGCGTGGGAGCGCTGTGGCGGCTACGACGAGTCGATGCGCGGCGACGCCACCGCCAGTCAAGCCTTCATGGCCCACCCCACCTACGGCGACGGCGGAATGGCCGCCGCCGTACGGTTGAGGAGCTGATGGTCAGCCGGCTAAATGCCGATAGAGCTCTGGATCGATTGGCCGGGCCAAACGCAGGACCGACAGGGTGACCTTCACACTGCCCTGTCCGGTTGCGTCAGGCTTGGTGGTGAGCTGAGGATTCTCAAACGCAGCGACGTGGCCAACGTAGTAGTACTTGCCATCGGCCTCTTCCGCCTTGCGCATGACGAATAGCGGGACGAAATGTGTGTGGTCCCAATTCGGGCCAATGCCGCTAAGCGCCCATCGGAATTCCGGAGACTGCGGAGTGCGTCCGTTCTTGCTGAAGTATTTCATTTCCTGTGTGCTCAGGAATTCATCCTCGTATTGGCTGGCCGCGTATTTCACGAAGATGGGCATGGTGTTGGTTTCCTTGTCGAGCAGGTAACCACCCACGTTTTGCGGAGTGTTTTCCTTCTTCCATCCGCACAGGCGCATGACGTCAGCCATGGAATATTTGCGCTCGTACAAGAACATGTGGTCGAAGACCTGTTGCCTGGCGGCGGCCTCGCGGAACATATCTCGGCAATTGGCCATACCGGTGCGCAAAGTGTCCGCGAAGAAGATGCGGAACGTTCGGTTCGTGGCAAGTATGTCGGCGAATCTGCTGCTCAACCGATATGCGGTGTCGCTTCCTGTGCCGGTGCTGTTCAAGGTTTCGACCAATGGCTGGTTGCCAAAACGATTGCAGTTCGGGCCGGTGAAATATGAATAATCGAGCACGCTGATCGCAGAGTCGAATTGCGCGTCTGAACCATCGGCCAGCGGGAATTCAGTACGAATCGCATCGAGCAGTTCGCTGCGGCCGATTGACGAGCCCGCACTCCAATGCTGAGGTACGTCGTCGTCGAGCCGTTCGCTGACGAAATGGCATAGCTGAGCAAGAATGACCAATTCGTGCGGTCGCAATCCGGGCAGCAGCAGCTCCGCTGCCATCTTGAGTATCGCGTCTTCAACGTCGGTCACCGGCTCCAACTGATCCTCAAATGTCGCTTCATGATGTTTGCCTTTGCCCAGGCTTTTTTCACGGGAACGCACGAAATCAAGATAGTTGCTGCGCTTCGATGCGATGGTATACGGCAGTGAGGGGTCGTAGTTATAGATGTCCGTAAGCATGGGGATGCGGCCCAGCTCGTAACGGACTTGGCGATACTGTTCGGACAGCTTTTTCATGTCGGACCAGTCGGCGGTGTCCAAAGACTTAAGGATGCGCTCCTTGGCGATCGGGTCGAAACTGATGGACGACAGGCCGATTGACTTTCGCTGCAGGTTCTTGCGAGCCCTGTCGCGGTCGCCAGTGTTGCCGTATAACGCCACCGGAATCAGATAGTTGTTGTTGTAATTGCCGATGAAATCGATAACCACAACGCTTTCTTTGTGAGGGAATTTGCGCAGTCCGCGCCCGAGCTGCTGCGTGAAGATAATGCTGGATTCGGTGCTGCGCAACATGACGATTTGGTTGACGGCGGGAATATCGACTCCCTCATTGAACATATCGACAGTGAAGAGATAGTCGAGTTCGCCTTCAGTGAGCTTGCGGACGTATTCGTCTCGCTGCGCTTGGGACACGGGCCTGCCGTCATCGTCCGTGCTGGTAACGGCAGCGGTGCGATAGGGGCGTTCATCTTGTTGATTCCACTGCTGGTTAAACAGCTGGGACAGCTTATGGGCTTCCTCCTGTCGGCTGCAGAACACGAGTCCGGTGACCGGAATGTTGAACTGCCCATATTCCTGCAACTTGTCAATGATGTAGCGGACTCGCTTTTCGGTGGCAAGCTGCTCGATCTCGTACTTGAGCTGTTTCGAGTCCTTCGCATCAAGACCCTTGGAGACATCGAGACGATGGGCGATTCCATTCGGATCGTCGTCGGAGCCAAGGTATTCCGCAACGCCGTAGTAGTGGAATGGACAGAGCATGTTCTCGTCCAACGCCTTTTGCAAGCGAATTTCGTACGCGATGTTATGCCCGAATAGCTCGAAGATGTTGATGCCGTCGGTGCGCTCTGGCGTGGCGGTCATGCCGAGCATGAAGTCGGCATCTTTGAAATGATTGATGACGCGCTGATATCCTTCGGCTCCAGCGTGATGAACTTCGTCAACCAGAACGTAGTCGAATTCATCGGATTTGAATTGCGCCAAAACCTCCGGCTGCCGCATCGTCTGTACCGTGGCGAATACGTAGCGGCGGTCCTGTTGCTTGCTGGTGCCTGAATACAATCCCAATTCGGATTCATCACAGCCGAGCACCTTTTGGTAAGAGTTCATTGCGGTTTGAAGAATCATCTGCTGTTGGGCGATGTACAGCATGCGCTTCGGCTGGCATTCGCGTACGTCGAATGCGGAAAGGTACGTCTTTCCGGTGCCGGTGGCCGACACGATAATTGCGCGGTGCTCGCCTTGTTCACGAAGTTTCTTGAGATTCGCCAACGCCTCCTGTTGCATGGCGTTTGGCTGAATGTCATGCCCCTCAAACGACTGCAGAATCTCATGACGCGGTGGGGCGTATTTCTTGAAATCTTCCTCATACTGTTTGATCCACTCTTCGGTCAGCGGAACGGAATCGGCCACCTGTGAGTCGATTTCATCCTGGAACTGCCCGACCAGCTCTCCATCCGCCAGCGATGAGACTTTGAGATTCCATTCGCGTTGCGTGGTCAATGCGGCTCCAGTGAGATTGGAACTGCCAACGTACAGGTCGTAATAGGGCGTACCGTCTTTCATGCGGCGAGAAAAGATATATCCCTTTGGATGGAATGGCTGTCCTTGAGCCATTGCGGCCACTGAGGCATTGCGGGAGCCTTCCCACACGCGAACGTCAACACCAGTGGTGTTCTGAAGATGCAGCAGCTCCCAGAATGCCCTGGGATCGTTGAAATGATTTTTCGTTGAGGTAATCAGTGTGCCCGCTCGGGTCGCTGTTTCATGGTGACTTCTGAAGTCTTCAAATAAGCTGAGCACGGCCTCAGCCGAGACGAATGCGACAGAAATGTCGAAGGAATCGCTAGTAGCCAAGGAATTGCCGATTTCCTCGCGCATGGTCAATCCACCGGGGCGATTTGCGATGAGGGTCGGCTTATATTCGCCGGGAGCATCTGAGCGCGGCTCGATCAGACCTGAGATGACATCTTCGAGGATTGAGGGTGTCGGGCCAGGATCACTATGTTGCGTGTTGGCCGGAGAGCTTGAGGTGCTGGCCAGATTGATAGACATGTTGTCTTGTTCCCTTGCGATTCGAATTGTTTGTTGATGACTGCATGACTGCATGGCTGCGCTATGGCGCATTCATCGGAGCGTCAGCTGTTTGCTGGCGATAATCGCGACTGCTTCGCGATCTACCGGAGCCCAGTTCACTGTCGGCATATCGGCAGGATTCAGCCATCGGATATCAGTATGCTCGGTGAGATGCGGTGTGCCGGCGATGAGGTGACAGACGAATGTAGTGAGCCGTACGGTCCCAAAGTCGTAGGCGTATTCGCTGGTGCACACTTCTTCCGCGACTTCAACTTCGCATAACAGCTCTTCTTCGATTTCGCGGTGTAAAGCCTGCCGCGCTGTTTCATGAGGTTCGATTTTGCCGCCGGGGAATTCCCAGTATCCGGCCAACGACTTCCCCGGACCGCGTTGTGCACATAGTACGGTGCCGTTGGTGACGATTGCGGCTCCCACGACGTTAATGATTTTGCGTTCCGGATCCATGAACAACCAGGATACAACGCTTCAAGATCCACAAGCGATCCACGATCCTCGACAGTTTCGCAAGAACGATCCTGATTCAATCGGAACTACTGGAATCGCAGTGTTCTAGGGCATTTGTGGAACGAAAAGAAAGGCTGATCAATGGTGAATGAACGGCAAACCGATACGTGTGCGGACGTGATGTACAGGCGTGAACGGCAGAGAGGCTGTGGCGAAGCAGGGCTGGACTTCGCCCCTTTCATTCCCTCACAGGATGAAGTTGATCAGCAGATGAGCGCATTGGATGACAAGCTTGTGGCCAAGGCTCAGGAACAATACGCGAACCGAGAAATCTATCCTTTGGACGAGTGCTATCAGCTGGACGGGTCGACGTTTATCTCAGCCGAGGCATTTGAAGAGATTCTTGGCGACGAGCAAACGCATTATATGGCTTGGAAAAACGGCTGTATTGATAAGCTGTCCATTGATTATTGGGAGATGCCGGATGTGATGGCCTATCTTGTGGAGCGCAGCATTGCGGAAGGTGACGGCGGTGAATGCTGTTATACGGATGCTCAGCCGATTGATTATGCGGAAGATTGTGCGTACTCGCCCAGCGAGATGTTGGAGTGCTTAGGCGCCAATTGGCAAGAGCAGGGTGTTGCCGATGATGGTTTGAGTTACGCGTTGTACGGGCACCCGAATATCAATGTCGAGAACGTGTCCGGTTCGATGATGGTCGTATCGACGGAGCAGCCTGGGCTTTCGGTGATGGTTGATTATCGCAGCGGAATTTGGGTGGTCCAGCCGTTTGCCCATGACGAGTCATTTGGGTCTGCGATTCAGTTTGGTGAGCGGCTTGCGCCCGTTGAGGCTGGCCTTTTGCGGCCCAATGTCTATCAGCATTTTTTGGAGGCGAAACATGCGTTTGATTACGCAATCGCGTGGATTGAAGATGTTGGGGAAGGCGCTCTCGACTATTGTGGTAGCCAAGAGAAGCGATCCGTTTCCGAGGTGAGATTCGGGAGCGATCCGACTCTCGGCAGTGATTCATCTACGCAGACAAGCCAAAGGAGCCTCGCCATGATTCTCGTCACCACCACCCCGTCCGTCGACGGATACACCATCACCAACTACCAGGGCATCGTCTTCGGCGAAGTGGTATCCGGTGTGAACATGTTCAAGGATCTTGGCGCGGGCCTGCGCAACATGTTCGGCGGCCGCAGCCAGGGCTATGAGGAGGAGCTGATGCGCGCCCGCAACGAGGCCATCGCCGAGATGCAGCAGCGCGCGGAGGCGATGGGCGCGCACGCCGTGGTCGGCGTGGACATCGACTATGAAGTGCTCGGTGCCGACAACGGTATGCTGATGGTCACCGCGTCCGGCACCGCCGTGCAGATCGCGCGTACGGCCTGAAAATACTCATGAATTGAGGGCGTGCGGGTGGTCTGCTGGGCTGCCCGCACGGTTCGCAAACCTACAGCGCGCAAACAATCAGATAAATCGCCACGACGTGGCAGGCGTACCCGATGACCGTGCCTAGGTGAAACACCTCGTGGAACTCGAACCAGCCTGGAATCGGATTCGGCTTGCGCAGCGCAAAGCACACAGCGCCGGCGATATACGCGGCACCTCCGCACGCGATAAGAATGGTCGCAGCCGGGGCCCACTGCGGGAGCCGTCCATAGTTGCGGAATAAGTGTCACCGGCGCCACTCCCAGCACAACATACACAGTGGTGAACACCCAGTTCGGGGTGCGCAGCCAGACGATATGCAGTATCGTGCCGATCGCCGCGGTCACCCAAATCACCGTGAGATATGGCCGGCGAATCGCCGGGCTGAGCGCGAACAGCACGGGTGTGTTGGTGCCGGCGATGATGAGGAAGATGTTCGAATAATCGATGCCGCATAGCACGCGAGTCACCTTCGCGCTGCGCCATGGCACGACGTGCAGCAGCGCGCTGTTGCCGAACAGCAGCATGGCCGAGGCGCCGTACACCGCGCAGGCCGCTTTGACCGAGCCGGCCGGCGCGATGCAGATGAGTACGATGGACGCCGCGATGCACAGCGGCAGGGTGGCGAGGTGAAGCCATCCGCGCAGTCGCGGCTTGCGATTGCCGAATGCATCCACGGGGACGATCTGGCGCTTGATCGCCTTCAGTGCGGCCTTGGCTTGGCGGTAGCGCGATTGCGCGGCCCTGTATCGGGCCGATGCACGGTCCAGTGCGGTGGGGTTGGCGTTTGCGCTGGATTTTTGACTCGCGGTTGCGGAAGGCGCAACTGTTGCGGCGGAAGCCATGGTTCGTCCAGATGGCGTGCTGATGGAAACGCTCATACTGATCACCTCGCTATGGCCGGCGACGCTCTCCCGACCACTAACCTACGCTACCGTAACCTAGTATAGGCCCGCGCAATAATCAAGGTTGATTTCGTAATGCTTACAGTTCTTCCGTGGTGCGGTATTCGGTGGTGCGGTTGCGGAATACATCGCCGAGTCTGTGAACTCGTATTATGCGTGTCTGCTGGGTCCGACTTGTGTCGGTTCCTGATTTCGGATTGCTGCGAATGATGCTCCCGACGCCGCCCCGCCAGTTGCCGGATTCGTACGGCTCGGCCGTTCGGCCGAGCTGGTCGTCGGTGACTCCAGATACTTCGTTGGTTTCGTCTCGGTTCATGATGTTATGTAATGCTAGTTTATGGCGGATGGAAAGTTGAGGAAAGTTAAATCTGCTTCATGGGCTTCTCTCTGATCTGTATTTGTCCCGGTTCATATGTCAATCGTTTGACCTGTCGACCGGGGCAGAATCCGCTGTCCCGGTCGGCGATTTCGGCTTGTTTTCGTGAACCGGGACACTCCGGTTTCCTCAACTCATATCGTCTGGCAGACGGAATCGGCGGAATAAGGCCGATTCTGGAATTGGCACGTTGTCCCGGTTTTCGCATAAATCGATTGACATTTATACCGGGGCAACAAAAATTGTCCCGGTTTGCAAAGATCGCCCGAAATCGCGAACCGGGACAGCGGATTCTGGCCTGGCTTGAACGTCAAACGATTGATGCAGGTACCGGGACATTTTCCGCCACGAAAGTTGGGCCATAAGTCTCAAGTCCTAAAGCCCCCCTGAAAAACGGCGCGTGCCCGGACAAAGCAAAGGGGCTGGAACCTTCCGATTCCAGCCCTTTAGTTGCTGGTGCGAGTGGGGGGAGTTGAACCCCCACGAGCATACACTCACTGCCACCTGAAGACAGCGCGTCTACCATTCCGCCACACTCGCAGACAATCGACTAACTTACACCCGGCTGGGTAATCATGCAATCTTCGGCGTGTCGCATGTGCGGCAGGGATATATCGCTCGTGGGTCTTCTGCGGGTGCCGTGATCTTTGACGGTGGCGACACTCCCCTCAGTCACTTCGTGGCAGCACAAGCCGCAACGAAGGAGAAAAACTCACAACCCTGGCCGGCGCTCGCCGTTGCCGTAGAAGTGGGCCAGCGCTTCGTCGCGGAACTCATCAAAGTATCCGCCGTCGATCGAGGCGCGGATGTCGTCTAGCAGCTTCACGAAGAAATGCTCGTTGTGGATCGTGGCCAACGTAAACCCGTTGAACTCGCGGGGCGCGCAGCAGGTGGTCGGACGTACGCGCGCGAATAATGCTGGCATGTGTAGCAGTCGCATCCCTCCTCCAGCGGCCCGAAATCGAACTTATGCTGGGCGCGCTTGATGTTGTACCGGCCGGCGCGCGTGTAGATCGCGCCGTTGCGGGCGCAGCGCGCGGGGCC
>ENA-OQHL01001395-OQHL01001395.1-human-gut-metagenome-genome-assembly--contig:-NODE-1395-length-12277-cov-2.678683_pt1 | contig 12277 bp, 8 predicted proteins | sample MGYA00242565_ERZ504723 | MGnify/ENA primary metagenome ERZ504723 (study PRJEB26092, sample SAMD00036211) | human gut metagenome | host: Homo sapiens | study: EMG produced TPA metagenomics assembly of...
AATGGATTATCTGGTGGACGCAGGCCACGAAAAGATTGCTTTTATCGGAGGACGAGACGTGGATTCCGATGGAAAAGAGATCGTGGACATGCGGATGCCGATCTATTCGCACTATTTAGAGGAGAAGAATCTTTTCCATGAAGAATATATCCAGATCGGAGGCTTTACGCCAAAGCACGGGTATCGAATGGGGAAGGAATTACTGGCCTTAGAGGATCGGCCGACAGCCATTTTCTGCGCAAACGATTCACTGGCAATCGGCTGCTATAAGGCGGTTCAGGAGGCCATGCTCCGGGTTCCGGAAGATATCAGCGTCGTCGGGTTTAACGATATTTCTATGACAAAATATCTTGTTCCGCCGCTTACTACGGTTCATGTGCCGATGGATTTTATGGGCGTAGAGGCAGTGAATATGCTTGCGGAGCGTATCTATACGAACCGGGAAATCAGTATGAAAGTTTCTGTACCTGCCAAACTGGTTATCAGAGAAAGTGTAAGTAGGAGAAAGGATGAAAACAACATATGAAAACACATAAAGTGAGAAATTCCCTGCTGCTGCTTCTGACAGCATTGATCTGGGGAACGGCTTTTGTGGCACAGAGCGTAGGGATGGACTATGTAGGTCCCTTTACATACAGTTGTGTCCGTTCCCTGATCGCGGGGATTATGCTGATCCCCTGTATCGCCTTTTTAAACAAGGTGAATCCGAATCAGGAGGAAAAAGAAATCTGCCGGGATGAGAGCAGGAGAAAGGCTTATCAGAAAAAACTTCTGATCGGAGGAATTTGCTGCGGACTGGCCCTTGGTGTGGCAAGCTGTCTTCAGCAGATTGGGATTCAGCATACGACGGTAGGAAAAGCAGGATTTATTACGACCTTTTATATTATCATTGTACCGATTATCGGACTGTTCTTTAAGAAGCGGTGCGGGCTGAATGTCTGGGCGGGCGTCGTATTAGCCCTGGCAGGACTGTATTTCCTCTGCATCACGGAAGGATTTTCTATAGGATACGGCGATACAATGGTTTTTTTATGTGCGCTGGCATTTTCCATCCATATCCTTGTGATTGATCACTTCACTGAGCTGGTGGATGGGGTAAAGATGTCCTGTATCCAGTTTTTTTGTGGCCGCTATTGTAAGCGGTGTGGGGATGCTCGTGATGGAACAGCCGGATATTCACAATATTCTGGCGGCATGGCTGCCGATTCTCTATGCCGGAGCTCTCTCAAGCGGTGTTGGATACACTCTCCAGATTATCGGACAAAAGGGGATGAATCCGACCATCGCGTCGCTGATTTTAAGTCTGGAGTCGGTGATTTCTGTTTTGGCAGGTATGGTGATTCTGGATGAGCAGTTAAGCAGCCGGGAGATCCTGGGGTGTGTACTCATGTTCATCGCCATTGTGCTGGCACAGCTTCCGGAGAAGAAAAAAGCGGTTTGATACAGCGGCGTGACGATTCAGCCATGACAGCTCGGATTTGTCGCAGCACAGCTTATGGCTGAACTATTCTTATAGATTTTACGTAAATTTTACATAAATTTGAAAAAATATTGACACTCCAGTTCATTTTCCGATACAATGAAAAATAGTGCGGTATCAGAGCAAACGCTGCACGAGGAATAATATCAGGAGGAACATTACAAATGAAACCGGAATATGTCTTTATGCTGCTCGGAGGACTCGGCCTCTTTCTGTGCGGGATGCAGATGATGAGCAGCAATCTGGAGGCAGTCGCAGGGGACCGACTAAAAGGGATCCTGGAGAAACTGACTTCCAACCGGATCCTTTGGAGTACTTGTCGGAGCCGTTCATCACAGCCGTCATCCAGTCGTCATCCGCTACTACCGTGATGGTGGTGGGCTTTGTTAATTCAGGACTGATGACTCTCAGACAGGCTGTGTGGATTATTATGGGAGCCAACATCGGAACGACGATTACAGGACAGCTTGTCGCCCTGGATATCGGAACCATCGCCCCACTGTTCGCGTTCGCAGGGATTGCGCTTGGTATGTTTTCCAAGAAGCGCAATGTTCAGAATATCGGAAGCATCATTGCGGGACTTGGGGTACTCTTTATCGGACTTGGTATGATGAGCGACGCCATGGTGCCGATGAGGGATTCGGAAGTCTTTGTCAATGCACTGACAAGTTTTTCCAATCCGATTATCGGAATCGTAGTAGGAGCGATTTTTACAGCAGTGATTCAGTCATCGTCCGCTTCGGTTGGTATTTTGCAGGCGCTGGCTTTAAGTGGTCTGATCGATATTCACAGTGCGGTTTTTGTACTGTTCGGACAGAATATCGGGACATGTATTACTTCTCTGATTGCATCCGTGGGAATGAACCGGAATGCGAAAAGGACGACAGTGATCCATTTTATGTTCAATATGATCGGAACCGTCTTATTCGTTATCCTTTGTCTTGTGACTCCACTGACAGATGCGGTGGCAGGTCTGACACCGGCTCATCCGGCGTCACAAATTGCCAATATGCATACCTTGTTCAATGTAGTGACAACAATTATTCTGATACCATTTGGAACAGGGCTGGCGGCTCTGGCTGAGAAGATCCTTCCGGATAAAAAGGAAGAGATCAGAGTACAGCCGGACGACGACCAGTGGCTGAAGGAGATTATGAGCTCCCAACATGTACTTGGATCTTCCGCGATCGCAATCAGCAGTCTGATGGAGAATGTCGGCAGTATGTACAGCCTTGCAAGAGAAAATGTGCTGAAGGGGTTTGATATGATTCTTTCCGGTGACGACACCCGGTTTGCCGAGGTGGAAGAGACGGAGAATACCATTGATCTTTATAATATCAGTATCTCCAGACGGCTCTCCAAGGTCCTTACGATTGAGCACGGACCTGCGGAGACAAAGCGCCTGAACAGCATTTTCCAGATCACGGGGAATGTAGAACGTGTGGGGGATCATGCAATGAACTTTGCGGAGCACGCCGTTTTTATCCGGGAAAAGGGACTGAAGCTTTCCAAAGAGACGATTGAGGAGCTGAAAGAAATGCGGGAGCAGTGCCGAAAAGCGTTTGAGCGGATGGAACTTTCCGCCCAGACAGACCCGACCCAGCTTCTGGTGGATGCGGTCAGCTTTGAACGTGCAGTAGACGATATTACAGAGCGGTGCAGGGATAAGCAGGTAGAGCGGATTAATAACCGTGCATGTGAGATTGAGAGCGCGGTACTCTATTCCGAGATCCTGATCGACTATGAACGAATTGGCGATCATATGAGAAATATTGCGGAAGCCTATGCGGAGCAGAATATATAAGATAATATATAATTAAGAAGAAATACGGTGCGGACGCCGAAAAGGAAGAGGGAGATGCGAGTTTCAGAAAAGAAACGGCATCTTCCTTTTTGAATTATACCAAAGATTAGGGAAGCGTCATTTTGACCACATATATAAATAGTATAAATAAATCTTATGATTTATACAAAATATCGATTAGACAATAAACGACAGAAATGATATAAGTTTTATGTATTTGGCTAGGAAATAAAACGGGCATAAAATACGGGTCTTATGGCAAAGGAGAAGGAGAAAAGATGGGTAAAAAATTCAAGACAAAGGAAATTGTAGTTGTTGCAATGATATCAGCCGTCATAGGTGTGATTTTTACACTGCTTGACTGGGCGTATATGCCGATGTCCGCTGTACTTGGAACGGTATTTATGGAGATCACATTCGGCGTGTACATGCTTTCGGCCGCATTACCGATGTATATTGTGCGTAAACCGGGATTTGCGGTCTTCGGCGCGCTTGTAGCAGCAGGAGTCAACCTTCTGATGGGGAGTCCATACGGTCTTCAGCTTGTTTTGGCAGGTTTTCTGGAAGGGCTCGGAGTAGAGATTGGATATGCGATTCTTGGAAAATATGAAGGAAACCTGAAAAATATGATTTCAGGTCAGATCTTGGGAGCGGCATTTGTGTTTTTAAGAGACGGATTTTTCTGGGGAACGCCGATGAGCTACGGGACGACGGTAGCGGTAGGAGTAATTGCCGTTCGTTTTCTGAGTTCTGTGGTGATAGGAATTATTTTGGTAAAGATGATTACGGCAGCTTTGGAAAAAACAGGAGTATTGAAAGGATTCAAATGTATCAGAGTATAAAAGAAATGGATAAAAAGGCGATTTTGGAAATCAGACATGCGTCATACTGCTATGAAGGAGAGAAGCTTCCGGTGTGGGAGCATCTCTCCTGTCGTTTTTTTGAAGGGAAGATCCATGTGGTAACAGGGCCGAGCGGTTGTGGAAAAAGTTCAGTTTTGTATCTTCTCGATGGTTTGATTCCACATGTATATGAAGGGAAAGTGGAAGGGGAGGTACTGCTGGATGGGACGGACATCACGGCGGTGCCGCCAAGAGAAAGATGTGGTAGCATGGGATTTGTTATGCAGAATCCGGAAAGTCAGTTCTGCACATTTACGGTAGAGGAAGAACTGGCTTTTGGGATGGAAAACATGGGAATGGATCCGGAAATCATGTCAGTGCGGATCAAAGAAGCTTTGGAATTTGTTGGGATGCCCGGTTATGAGAAAACAGAGCTTGTCCATCTGTCAGGAGGAGAAAAGCAGAAGATCGCGATTGCGTCTTTGATTGTAATGAAGCCCCGGATTCTGCTTCTGGATGAACCGACTGCCAATCTGGATCCTAAAAGCAGAAAACAAATTTTTGACCTGATTGTCAGGCTGTCCCGTAAGGAAGGGATGACGATTGTTCTTGTAGAACATAATATCGAAGAGATCAAAGAGGAAGTAGATTACTTCGTATCACTGGACAGAAACGGGAATGTGATTGATAATGCAAAGAGGATTCGGGGAGATGACGGCGAGAAGCGGGAGGAGACATTCTTTTTTGAGCAAAGGGGAAAGCAGCATAAAGAAAGCGGAGAAACAAAGGAAGAAGTTTTGAAAATAGAGGATCTGTATTTCTCATATTCGTCTCCGGGGAAAAAGGAAAAAACAAAAAGAAAGAAATTCTGAATGGGTTGAACCTGACAGTGCGTAATGGGGAGTTTGTGGCGATTGTTGGGGAGAACGGTGTTGGAAAAACGACAGTTGATGCGCCTTATTTTCCGGATTTGTGTACATGACAGGGGAAAGATCACATTATTTGGGAAACCGGTGGAAGCGTACCGGAAGAAGGATCTGTACCATATGATCGGGTTGGTATTCCAAAATCCGGAGAGCCAGTTCGTGAAAATACAGTCTATGATGAATTGATGTTCAGTTTGAAAAAGGTAAAGATTTCCCAGAAGGAAAAGGAGGAACGGGTTTCGGAGATGCTGAAGCGGTTTCACCTTGAAAAAGAGAAGGACAAAAGTCCATTTGTGCTAAGTCAGGGACAGAAACGCAGACTGAGTGTTGCAGATATGCTGCTTACACATCAAAAGATTTTATTTCTGGATGAACCTACTTATGGACAGGACTTTGAAAACAGACAGGAACTGATGAAAGATATGCGAAGGCTGACAGAAGAGGGAATCACTATCGTGATGATCACACATGACCTGGAGCTTGTCAGACAATACGCTAAGAGAGTAGTGGAGATCGGGCAGGGAAGGGTGCAATGTGATCTTTCCACCGGGGAATACTTCGCATGGAAAGAAAAAGGAGGAGCGGACAGATGTTTGACTATATAGAACAGGATTCATTTCTTCACAGGAGAAATCCGGTAATCAAGCTGGCGATGATTGCGGTTATAACGGTCATCGTCTGCCTATCCTATTTCCCGGTTCTCCCAGCGGTTACTTTTCTAGTATTCTTTTTCGGGACATGGATCGCCGGACGTATTCCGATGAGAAACCTTTTGCGAAGGCTTCTGGTATTTCTTATAATAAGTATACTGTTTATGATCTCCATGCTGCTTTTACGAGGATTGAACGAAGAATCGGAAATTGTAGTGCGTTTCTGGATTTTTGGATGGACGAGAAGAGATTTTGTTCATGCTGTGACATTAGGATTTCGGATACTTGCGTTGATCACAATGTCTATGGGGTTTGTACTGACGACAAGACCAGGGGATCTTTTACTGAGTCTGATTATGCAGTGCAGACTTTCAGTTGTACATGGCTATGCGGCGATGGCGGCTTACCGGTTTCTTCCGGAACTTCAGGAACAGATTGATGCAATTCATTTGGCGCAGGAAATCAGAGGGATTCCCTGGAACAAAGGGATTGGGTCGAGATTCACATCACCGTTCCGAGTGCCGCTGCCCCTCTTATGTATAGCGGCGAGACGCGGGGAAAGAGTGGCCTGTGCAATGGAGAGCAGAGGTATGGGAAGGAAAACAAAGCGTACGTTTTACAAAAAGATGAAGACAAATCGGGCAGACTGGTTGTTTTTGCTGTTATCTGTACTGGGGTATGCGGTGATTGTATGGATTTTGATAAAATTTAATGCGTATCGGTTTAGTTTTGCGTCGATCCAGTAAAGCAATCCTAAGCCGGGATAAAAGGAGGAGAACAAAGATGCCGTTTAAACATAAGAATATAGAATATGGGCTTCCACATGAACAATATCCACAGGAGGAAATCAATAGATGCATTGATATCTGGAAAGAGGTACTTCTCCTGCAGAGCGAACCGGTGGCGATTACGCTTTTGTTTACAAAAGAGGATTATGAAGCTTATCCGGCCAAGGAAACGACAGTGTCCATGCCATACTGTGTTATGGTCAAGCAGGCAGCCGTAAAAGAAAAGGGGATTAAGAGTAGACAGCCACATCACCGGTGCGACGGGGCAACAACAGCGCTGGCTCTGGATCCGAGTACAGAAAAGATAGAAAGCGGACATGAGTATTTTTCCTATAAGCTGTACTCTTCCAATGCAGCGGCTCGTCGGATGCGTGAGCAGGTGAAAAGCCTGCACCGGATGCCGGTGAAAACTTATGGTGTGGCAGTAGTGCCGTTGAAAGACTGTTCGAGGACACCGGATGTTGTGATTGTGATGACAAACGCATGGCAGTCCATGCGGATCGTACAGGGGTACGAGTATCATATGGGGAAAAAGCCGGTAATCGATATGGGGGCAATGCAGGGAATGTGCTCTGAGCTGACGGTTTCGCCGTATTTGACAGGCGAGCTGAATATCAGCGTGCTTTGTCCAAGTACCAGAATGTTGTGCCGGTGGAGTGAAAATGATATGGGAGCAGGACTTCCTTATGAGCTTTTTCAGACAGTTACGTCCGGGATTGTGGCTACGAAGCCAAATTATGAATAGAAAAAAGGTGGAAAACGGATCTGTGATAATTCGTGAAATTTTTCTCAATTTTGATTGATAAAATCTTGACGACTTCTTCGTCAACTGATATAATTGAACCAAGGTTTGAACTTTAGTCTAAAACAGAAGCAAAAGGGGAAGAAAAGAAATGACACCACTGGTAACGAATATTCAGAAATATTCGATTCACGACGGAGATGGGATCCGTACGAGCGTATTTTTTAAAGGCTGCCCGCTTCGGTGCGTCTGGTGCCACAATCCGGAAACGCAGAAATACACGAATCAGCTTCTGACAAGTAATGAGAAGTGTACCGGATGTGGATACTGCGTGCCGGCCTGTCCGAATCATGCGATCCGTATCGTGGACGGAAAGTCTCAGACAGATATGTCGCTTTGTAAGGTATGTGGGAAATGCACCGAGGTCTGTCCGCAGAATATCCGCGAGACAGCGGGGAGAGAGTATACGGTTTCGGAGCTTGTAAAAGAGTTGAGAAAGGACGAGATGTTTTACGAAGAATCTGGCGGAGGCGTGACCCTTTCCGGCGGAGAGGTCATGGCGATGGACATGGATTACATCGAAGCGCTCGTAAAGAAACTGTACCGGTTTGGCATTACAGTTACAATCGACACATGTGGATATGCACCGTATGAGAATTACCAGAGGATTCTTCCATTTACAGATACATTTTTATACGACGTCAAGGTGATGGATCGGGAAAAACATCGAAAATATATTGGAGCGGACAATACGCTCATTCTGGAAAATCTGGAGAAGCTGAGCGCAGACGGGGCAAGGATTTATATCCGAATCCCAACGGTGAAGGAAGTCAACGGGACAGATGAAGATATGCGGCAGATTATTGACTATTTGCTGGAGAAGAAAATCCGCGTCGCACAGATCAATCTGCTCCCGTACCATAATACCGGATCGAGTAAGTACGCGAGACTGGGGGAACAGTATGAGGGAAACGGTCTTACGGCTCCTTCCAGAGAAGAGATGGAACACTTTGTTGGCTTGTTTGAAAAAGCCGGATTTCATAATACAAAAATAGGAGGTTAATGTAATGGAAGAAAGAGGCATGAACGCAAGAATCAAGGCATTGAGAAAGCTGAGTGAAAACACACAGGCACATATCGACATGGAGCGTGCGAAGAGTGAGACAGAGACTTACAAAAAGTATGAAGGAGAGATGTCTATTCCGGAGCTGCGCGCCCAGGTACTGAAAGACTACTTCTCCACAAAATCCCTTTACATCGGGGACGGGGAGCTGATTGTTGGAGAAAAGGGAAATGAGCCGTGGGCGGCGCCGACATTCCCGGAACTATGCTGCCACACGGTAGAAGACATGCATGTTATGAACGACCGTGACTTAATCAGCTTCAAAGTGAAAGAGGAAGACTACAAATATCAGGAGGACGTGATTATTCCTTACTGGGAGAAACGTTCTATCCGGAAGAAAATCCTGGACAACATGACGCCGCAGTGGAAAGACTGCTATGAGGCGGGGATCTTTACCGAGTTCATGGAGCAGAGAGGACCGGGACATACGGTAGGATCTGTAAAGATCTACGAAAAAGGTTTCCTGGATTATAAAGAGGACATCCAGAAAGCACTGGAAGCACTGGACTTCCAGAACGATCCGGAAGCATTTGAAAAGCAGAACCAGTTACGCGGAATGTCCATCGCATGTGACGCCGTCATGGTTCTTGGAAAGAGATATGCAGAATACGCAAGAGAACTTGCGGAGAAAGAGACCGACGAAAAGAGAAAGGCAGAGCTTTTACAGATCGCAGCCAACTGTGACGTGGTACCGGCTCACAAGCCACAGACATTCTGGCAGGCAATCCAGATGTACTGGTTCGTACATTTAAGCGTAACAAGCGAGCTGAATCCGTGGGACGCTTATTCACCGGGACGCCTTGATCAGCACCTCAATCCATTCTACGAAAAAGACGTAGAAGAAGGAATCCTGGACGACGAGAAGGCGTTGGAGCTTCTGGAATGTCTCTGGGTGAAGTTCAACAATCAGCCGGCTCCGCCGAAGGTAGGTATCACCTTAAAGGAGTCTGGAACATATACAGATTTTGCGAATATCAATACAGGCGGTATCACACCGGACGGAAAGAACGGAGTCAATAATGTCAGCTACCTGATTCTGGACTGTATGGATGAGATGAAACTTCTTCAGCCAAGTTCAAACGTACAGATCAGCCGAAAAACTCCGCAGAAGTTCCTGAAACGTGCCTGTGAGATCTCCAGAAAAGGATGGGGACAGCCGGCGTTCTACAATACGGAGGCGATTGTTCAGGAGCTCTTAAATGCAGGAAAATCTTTGGAGGACGCAAGGAAAGGCGGAACGAGCGGATGTGTAGAGACAGGGGCGTTCGGAAACGAAGCATATATTCTGACCGGATATTTCAATCTGCCGAAGATTTTTGAGATCACACTGAACAATGGTTTCGATAAGCGCACCGGGAAGCAGATCGGGCTTGAGACCGGAAAGGCAACAGATTTTACTTCCTACGAAGATCTGTATGAAGCGTACAAGAAACAGGTGAAACATTTTATCGATATCAAGATAAGAAGGAAACAACGTCATCGAAAAGATCTATGCGGACTACATGCCGGCTCCGTTCCTTTCCATCATTACAAACGACTGTATTTCCAAAGGAAAGGACTACAACGCAGGCGGAGCAAGATATAATACCAAGTATATCCAGGGAGTTGGTATCGGAACGATCACAGACTGTCTTGCCGCTGTGAAATACAATGTCTTTGATAAGAAGACGATGACAATGGCGCAGCTTATGGAAGCACTGAATGATAACTTTGAGGGACACGAGGATATTCTCAACCTTGTAAGAAACAAGACTCCGAAATACGGCAATGACGATGATTATGCAGATGATATCATGCAGGATGTCTTCCACTATTATCAGAAGGAAGTATCCAGCCGTCATAATATGAATGGCGGAATGTACCGTGTCGATATGCTTCCGACAACCTGCCATGTATACTTTGGTGAAGTGATGGGAGCAAGCGCAAACGGACGTCTTGCGGAGAAGCCGGTATCCGAAGGTATCTCTCCGGAAAAGGGAGCGGATACAAACGGACCGACCGCAGTTGTGAAATCCTGTGCAAAGATGGATCACTTACAGACAGGCGGTACACTTCTGAATCAGAAGTTCACCCCGAATGTCGTAGCAGGAGAGAACGGGCTTGATCAGATGGCGAACCTGATCCGTACCTACTTCAATATGGACGGACATCACATCCAGTTCAATGTCATCGATAAGCAGACGCTGATTGAGGCTCAGAAACATCCGGAAGACTACAAGGATCTGATTGTACGTGTCGCAGGATACAGCGATCACTTCAGAAATTTAAGTAAAGCACTTCAGGATGAAATTATCGAGAGAACAGAGCAGAGCTTTAACTAATGTTTGTTATAGAGTTGTGGAAATCAATCATTCTCTGACAAACAGACAATCATAAATAATATTTTTAAAGGCTGTCACACGAAAAGAATAAGTGTGGCAGCACTTTTTATTTAATTTAATCTGAAACAGTGCGGTTCGGACTCTGGTTTTTGTGATGATGTGCATAGCAAGGCTGTTACGAAAATTAATCAATTCTTCATATTGTTTTTATGGTATTTATCGTTTCTGGGCGTATAATAGAACCATGAGAGTGGAAAGAGAAAACGAAAGAAGACACGAGAAGGAGATACAGAATGATAGAACGACTTGCCGGAATACGAAGGAAAAGACAGGAAGAGGATACGGAGTATGAGCCGGAGCGTCTTCCGATCCGAAGGTGTATACCGGATTATCATATGGGTCTTTATGAAGAGGAGATTTTAGAACGTGAGGAGGGCGGATGGACGAACCTTCCGGTGGATCCTCCGTCAAAGACGACAAAGGAGATTATTCACGACAATATTTTTACATATTTTAACTTGATTTTTGCGATTCTTGGTCTGCTTCTGATCCTTGTGGGCGCGTTTCGGGATCTGACATTTTTGCCGGTGATCATTTTGAATACATTGATCGGTATCGTCCAGGAGGTCCGGGCAAAGAATGTACTGGACAAGATGACGATGTTGCATGCTCCGAAGGCGACGGTAGTCCGTAATGGCCGGAAGAGGGTGATTGCGGTGGAGGATCTGGTGATCGATGACATCGTAATCTTTAAGGCGGGCAATCAGATCTGCGCGGACGCTATTGTGGAGCACGGTGAGGTCCAGGTCAATGAATCCCTTCTGACCGGTGAGGCGGACGAGATTACAAAGCACAAAGGTGATATGTTGATGTCGGGAAGTTTCATTGTCTCCGGGGAGTGTCATGCGAGACTGGAGAAGGTGGGCGCGGATTCCTACATATCCCGCCTGACTTTGGAGGCCAAGGCAATGAAAGATGGAGAACAGTCGGAGATGATCCGTTCTCTGGACAAGCTCGTCAAATGTGTCGGCATTGCTATCATTCCGATCGGTTTCATCCTATTTATCCAGAGTTTCTTTTTGAATGACGAGGGCTTTCGTTCCAGTGTGACGGCTATGGTAGCGGCAGTGATCGGTATGGTACCGGAAGGGCTCTATCTGCTTGCGAGCGTGGCCCTTGCGGTAAGTGCGGTGCGTCTTGCCAAGCAGAAAGTACTGCTTCACGACATGAAGAGTATTGAGACACTGGCACGGGTCAATGTACTATGCGTGGACAAGACCGGAACGATCACAGAGAATACAATGAAAGTTCAGGGACTTCGTGCCACCAGACATTACAATAAAGAAACGATGCCGCCGTTAAAGGGTTTGATCGGGGATTTTGCACATGCCATGAGCAGGGACAATATCACCATGGAGGCGGTACAGGCCTATTTTCAAAAGAGTACTGGGAGAAAGGCGCAGAAGATCACGTCGTTTTCCTCCGAATATAAATATAGCAGTGCTACCTTTGAAGAGAGCTCCTATGTGCTTGGTGCTCCGGAGTTTGTCCTGCGGGACGATTATCCGGCATATGAGGAAGAGATTGAAAAGGAAGCTTCC
>ENA-OQHL01001396-OQHL01001396.1-human-gut-metagenome-genome-assembly--contig:-NODE-1396-length-12269-cov-2.970927_pt1 | contig 12269 bp, 11 predicted proteins | sample MGYA00242565_ERZ504723 | MGnify/ENA primary metagenome ERZ504723 (study PRJEB26092, sample SAMD00036211) | human gut metagenome | host: Homo sapiens | study: EMG produced TPA metagenomics assembly of...
CTGTATTTTCTCCGGTTTTTCCAGACCACTCCAAAAAGCGGCCTCTCTCAAGCAAACAGGAAAAAGAAAGCTTTCCTTTTTTCTCAGACGTCAAGTTCACTGCAATCACCTGCGCCGGATAGGAAGCAAAAGATTCTCTCTGATAGCGGATCCCATTTTGTACAAATGACACTTGATGAATCGCCTGCTCCAGCAAAAGCGCTCTTGTACATTCTGATACCGGCGCCTCTTCTTTGCGTGGAAAATCCAGCATTTTACTATACGTATCTGCTTTAAACCGATCAGGAAAAAAAACACCTTCTGTCCTCATATCTATATGCAGCCACCCTAAAGGCTGATAAACTCTCATACTTCGCGGCGTAGCGCAAAAATTATATTTTAAAATTTCTTCTGCTTCCGAAATATGCCCGTCCAGAATCAGATTTTGTACTTCTTTCATATGTTTTCCGGCATCTGGATTGATCCTGTTGATCGGACCCCCATACCAGATACTGTCTTCATTCAACTGCATAAGCTCATGATCTGGATAACCATAAATCATTGCTCCCAGCCGTCCTGTCCCTATCGGAAGGGCATCTTCCCATCTTTCTGCAGGCTGTTTATACCACAATTTCTGGTTATTTAAAATACCGTCTCCATCCTGATTACTCACACCCATTCCATTTTCCTCCTTCTCCACCTGCAAAATACAATTATTCAAAATGTATAAAATCAATATCCGCCCAACCTGTACTTTTTTTATTTTCTGCATTTTGTGCTGCCAGAACCAGCTTCATCCCTGTCCATGTACACGCCTGCGCTTCAAATATTCTCTGGTCTCCCAGTACAGTATAATTCTTTCCATCTTCGGAATATTCATATGTATATACCGCATTCTTCTGCATTTTGATACGAATCCATAAAGTGTTGCATTTCCAAGGAAGTTTCATTAATACCTTCTCTTCTGCTTTTCCTTTTCCCGTAATTTCTGTTACATTTCCTTCATTTAATACAACAAAATATTCTTCACCTGCTTTTTGCAATGCCAAATATGTATATTTATGTCCCAACATTCCAAACACAATCTGGTCTCCATCTTCTTTTCCCTGTAATTCCAGTCGGACTGTTGCGTCAAAGCTTTCCGCCTGCGGAATTTGTGTAAGTGCATTCGGTGCGTACCACAAAAGATTTTTTTTACGAGCCGGATTATCTTTTACATATAATCGCAGACAACTTTCTTTTTCTGTCAGACTATACCATTCACTCCGTGGATTTGCCTGCCACTGCCATTGAAGACCCAGTTTTTTTTCTTCAAATTCATCATCCGTCAAAATCTGCATCTTTTCTTTACATTTCGGTAATGGATTTGACCATGTTTCCACCGGTTCACCGATCCCATCACCATTTTGTTCCAGTCCGATAAAGGGCCAATCGTTTTCCCATACAAGAGGCTGAAGATGCAAAATCCTTCCATAAGCTCCCCGATCTTGAAAATGGAGAAAAACTCCCTGAGATTCGTTTAGCTCTACAAAACCACCCTGATGTGGTCCATTAATTTCTGTATTTCCCTGATGCATGACAATTCTCGATTCATATGGCCCGTAAATATTTCTGGAACGCAGTACCGTCTGCCAACCCTGCTGCACACCTCCCGCCGGAGCAAAAATATAATAGTATCCATTTCTTTTATACAACTTAGGACCTTCTATCGTCGGATTCTGAAGGCTTCCATCATATACCATAACGGGATCTGATAAAATTCGGGATGCATCCTGAGATATTTCACAAATACTGATACGGTGTTTGATCCCACATCGGCTTTTTGCATATGCAAAAGCCATATATGTTTTTCCATCGTCATCCCAAAGCGGACATGGATCAATCCATCCGCACGCAGTGTGTAAACAATGAAGCTCCCATTTCCCATACGGATCTGTAGCTGTTGCAACAAAAATCCCCTCATCCGGCAACGGCACAAAAACATTAAAATTTTCCATCATGCTTTCGGATTGACGGTGCCCAGCATCCACATCCGTGTGCCGGCTGGTCATACCGTTTCAAGGGCAGATGTTTCATACAATAATTGATCAATTCCCAATGCACCAGATCTCGGGAATGAAGTAATGGAACACCGGGCAGATACGTAAAACTGGATGCCACCATATAAAATTCATTTCCATCTCTTATTACATCCGGATCGCTATAATCCGCATGGATAATTGGATTTTTATAGAAACCCTGTTCTTTCTGTAACACCTTGTCTGTATTTTTCTCTACTCTCATCTTCGCAATTTCCTTTCTGCCGTTCGCTCTGTTGTTTGTAAATTACATACTCCTTACCTCTGCATAAAAAGCCCTTTTACGTCCTTCAATCCATGCATTATCTGTAATCCGAACAACATCTAACAAATAAATATCTTCCGAAGAACTACCCACCTGAATTTCCACTTCTCCTTTTTCTATTTTCCACTTCATTTCCCGATCTAAAAATGCCATCTGGCTGGCCTTCAAAGTAAATTCTACGCTTTTTTCCTGACCGGCTTTTAGCGGCAGACGGATAAACCCTGCAAGCTCTTTTATCGGTCTGACAACCGAAGCTTTTTTGTCATGAATATATAATTGAACGACTTCCTCCCCGTCTTGATTTCCTGTATTTTTTATTGTAACCTGAACTTTCACACTTTCATCCGGATTTATTTCCTTTGTATCTAACTTCAGGTTTGAATAGGAAAATGTTGTATACGAAAGTCCATACCCAAAGAAATACCGTGGTTCGTGAGACATATTTACATAATTTTTAAATCCGATACTATTTCCCTGATGCCATGCAGATCCGTTGATATGGTTATAATATATCGGAATCTGACCTGCGCTTCTTGCTACGCATACCGGCAATTTACCACCCGGATTATAAGCACCTGTCAATACTTTCACTACAGCTTCTGCGCCCGTTTCTGCCGGACTCCATGCCTCCAGGATTGCATCCAGATATTGTTCAGCAATATCACTGGATATCGGTCTTCCATCAAAATGTACCCCTATCAGCGGTTTGCCAAGTTCGGCTGCACAACGGATAAATTCATCCTGGCATACAGGAAGATTAATATCTGTACTGTCTACCCCTTCTCCCATAGATGCAATCGAACAGGAACCATGCTTTCCTCCTAATGTCAAAACAACTGCGTCTGCATTCTTGACTGTTTCAAGCGCCTCTGCTATATGAGAACAATCGTTTCCGGCTATCGGATATCCATAAGAATACAGAATTTCTACTTCTGGCAGTTCTGCACGCAATTCTTCCAGTAAACTTCTACACCCTGGTTTCTGAAGCCGTAAGATCACATCAAACTCCTCTGTTTCATCACTTTGAATCTGTGTCCCCGGTATCAGTGTCACTTCTTTATTCGCGATACTTCCTGCCTCTAATCCTGCGATTGAATTTGCTTTTGCCAAAACTGCTTCTGCCATACTTAAATGCGTATAACCCCCGAAAAAAATCCTCGCATTTTTCGCCTGTGCGCCAATAACAGCAATTTTCTTTATTTTTCCCTCTTTTATAGATCTGTCAAGTGGAAGAACTCCATTATTTTTTAAAAGTACCATGGATTCCAAAGCCGATTGTAACGATACGTTTCTGTCCTCTTTATTATAAAATACGGATTTTAACTTTTCACCTTCCAAGCCAAAAGGATGCTCAAACAGACCCATCCTGAATTTTGCTTCCAGGACACGTAAAACCGCCTGATTCAAGATAGAAATATCTGCCTTCCCGGTACGAAACCACTCTTTTAACTCATCATTAAATGCAATCCGGTTCTGTAACTCTACGTCCATTCCGGCTTCCATACACATAAGACCGGCCTCTGTTACAGATTCTCCCACATCCTGTATTGTATGCACATTCCTTACTGCACTGTAATCGGCAACGCATACCCCCTCGAATCCCATTTCTTTTCGCAAAAGGTCTGTCAAAAGTTTTTTGGAAGAGGATGCCGGTTCTCCATTGATTGCGCAATAACAGGGCATGATTCCCCGAAGCTTTGCTTCCGTAATTGCTGCTTGAAACGGTTTCCCATATACTTCATCTAAAAGGCGTTCTGGCGTATCACTATTCGCACCGTGAATTCCCCCTTGGGAATTATGAAATCCCAAAAAATGTTTTGCCGTTGACTCGGCATGTCTTCCTGCGACTTCATTCTCCTGAACACCTTTCGTATACGCTGTTCCGAGCATTGCCGTAAGAGTCGGATCTTCCCCATATGTCTCTCCCTGACGTCCCATTCTGGAATCCCTTGAAATATCAAGCAGCGGGGCAAGCACTCTCGTAAATCCACATGCCAGTTCCTGTCTGCTTACACACTTTCCAATCTTTTCTTCTAATTCTGGATTCCAAGATGCGCCTCTTGCAATTCCCGCCGGAAAACTCGTGGAATCTTGAATAAACGGACCGCATAAACCTTCCATATGAAAACTTGCAGGAATATGATGTTCACTATTTGCCATCACTTTTTCCTGAATTTTTCTCTGCCATTGGATTACCTTTTCCAGACTTTTTATTTCACGTACGTCTAAGGTACTGACTTCTCCTATTCCATAAGTCATTTCCCCTTCCAGTTCTTCCCAATTTCCTTTAAATGGAAACAAACAATTCACCTGTCCCATTTTTTCTTCCAGACTCATTTTAGACAGAAGATCTTCAGCTCTTTCTTTTGGTGATAAACCTGCATCAAGATATTTTTCCATCTTCTTCGCTCCCATCCATCATACATTTCAACATATTTTTCTAAGTTACTTTGTTTGTGTTCTGATTGTGTCTGTCAATTTTGCACATGCCAATGTCAGACTATGTGGCACATCCTTCACTTCTTTCTCTCCATTTTCATATGCCTGTGCAAATGCTTTGATCTCATAGATAAAACCATTCTCATTTGAATCTTCTATTTTTTCTATGACTGTTCCATTGATATCTTTCAGGAACACTTCTTTTCCTTTCCAGATACATGGAAGTTCGATCACGCCCTCTGTTCCATAAATACAGGTGGCATATCCCGCACTTGCATTGATTCCATAGGCTGCCTGCGCAATATATTCTCCATCAAATCCAAAAACAGCCGTTCCTACTTCATCTACTCCGGTCTCGCCAAAATACTGTTCTGCATTTACTCTGACCGGAAATTCACCCGTTACGAAAAGAATCAGGGAAAGTACATAAATCCCTACGTCATATAATCCGCCCCCGCCAAGCTGACGCGAAAAAAATCTGTTATCTTTGTCATATTCTGCCTGAAATGCAAAGCTTGATCTCACAAATTTTAACTTGCCTATTGCACCATCTTCTATCCATTTTTTCATACGCTTAATACAAGGCAGGCTTAATATCCAGATTGCCTCCATCAATAAAATGTGTTTTTCTTCCGCTAACTGAACTAATTCTCTCGCCTGCTCTTCCGTCACGCAAAAAGGTTTTTCACACAAAATCGCCTTCCCTGCTTCCAGACATTTTTTCACCAGATCATAATGCAATGAATTTATGACCGCTATATAAATTGCATCAATATCCTCCCGCTTCAGTATTTCCTCATAAGAACAGATTCTTTCAATACCAAATTCGTCCGCAAACATTCTTGCCCGTTTCTCATTTGTGGATGCTACTGCAACCAGCTCTACCCCATCCACTTTACCGCATGCATCCGCAAATTTTCTTGCTATTTTCCCTGGTCCCATTAATCCAAATCTCGTGATGGTCTCCTCTCTTTTCTTAGCCTTTCAATCCACTTGTTGCGATTCCCTGAACAAAATACTTCTGTCCCATAAAGTAAAGTACAATTAACGGCAATACAGATACCACAGACATTGCCATAATCTCGTTCCACTGAATGTTGGCATCTGCGTCAATCGCCGTGCGCAGTGCGAGTGAAATAGGATATTTATTTACACTGTTGATGTAAATCAGCGAATTAAAGAAATCGTTATATGTCCACAAAAACTGGAATAATCCTGCTGAAAAAAGAGCCGGTTTCATCAACGGCAGAAGAATCGTTGAAAATGTTTTAAAACTTCCGCAGCCATCAATATACGCAGCCTCATCCAATTCTCTGGGGATTCCGCGAATAAACTGAATCAACATATATACGAAAAACGCATTACATGCCAGCAATGCCGGCACATAAAACGGCAAATATGTGTCTAACCATCCCAGGCTGTTATACAACGTATATCTCGGAATGATAACTACAGTGCTTGGAAGCATCAGAGTCGCAATTAAAACACCGAGAAGAATTTTTTGCCCGGAAAACGGAATCTGGAAAATCCATATGCAACAATTGCAGATGATAATACCGTGAATAACGTAGTAGGAACAACGAGAATAATCGTATTCAAAAAATATGTGCCATATGTATACTGCCCTGTTCCCTTCCAACCTTCAATAAATGAATCCAGACTGAAAGATTTTGGCAAAAGTTTCACGGAACCGAATATTTCACTATTTGTTTTAAATGATGCCATGATCATCCAAAGCAACGGATAAACCATTATAATTCCTACAAGTACAATTAAAATATATATAATAACCTTATTAATCTTTTTCTTCTTCATATTCCTGCTCTCCTTAAAAATCGCCGCCATCTTCATAATATACTCTTCCAGATGAAAAACGGAAAAGAAGTAATGTCACAACCAGGATCATCGCAAAAATAACCCATGATACCGCACTTGCATATCCCATTTTAAAATATTTAAATGCTTCATTATAAAGTTTCATTCCCAGTACATAGGTTCCATTATTAGGCCCTCCATTTGTCACAACAAATGCGGATGTAAAGTTCTGCAATGCCGTAATCGTCTGCATGATTACATTGAAAAAATAAAATCGGTGATATCTGTGGCAGCGTAATATAGAAAAAGCTTTTAACCTTTCCCGCTCCATCCAAAGATGCGGATTCATATAAATCTGCCGGAACCTGTTTCAAGGCTGCCAAAAACATAACCATAGATGACCCAAACATCCAGATTTCCAACAGACAAATCGTCACCATTGCCGTTGATTCTGTTCCGAGCCATTGCACTGTTGGAAGTCCCAGCGTATTCAGTATACTGTTAATTGCCCCGTCACTCATGAATAAAAGTTTCCAGAGAATTGCTACTGCAACACTTCCACTGAACAATGACGGAATATAATATATTGTTCTTATCAGTCCGATCCCCTTCATGTTTTTATTAAGAAGCAGTGCAATAAACAGCGCCATAATAATTTTTCCCGGCACTGTAAAAAGCGTATATATAATCGTAACCTGCAATGATTTGAAAAATTCCGGATCTTTGGTAAACAGCTTGATATAGTTTCCCAACCCTATAAATTCAGGGCTGTTAAAAAACTGGTAATCTGTAAATGAATAGTAAAATGAAGTTACAAATGGATAAATCTGCAATACTAACAAACCTACTAACCAAGGGGCAATATATATCAGTCCCATATAATCTCTTTTTTTATATTTTTTTGTTTTTGCAGGAACTTGCCTGCCGTTTTCCTGATTTCGTATTTTCATAACCGGAAATCTCCTCTAATATATCCATTAAAAAACGCTGTTACAAAACATCAGCCAATTTGCCTCATTTTATAACAGCTTTTTACATTACTTGCTTTCAAGAATACTGTTGATAGATGCTACTCCATTGGCACAAGCTTCCTCTGGTGTACTCTCACCATAGATTACACTTTCAATCATTGTCTTAAATACTGCCTCAACTTCTGCATCTGTTGTAAGTCCCAGCTCATTCACACCATTTTTGTCTGACATAAGCTCTATCGAGGTAATTACAAGTTCATCAATCAGGCTCTGTTCTTCGCAGATTTTCCGCGCATTTTCTGTAGGTGGTACAGAACGAAGATCTTTCAGTGTTACCGCTGCTTCTTCATTGTTAAAGAAATAATTTAAAAAGTCCACTGCCTCTTCAACATGTTCACTGCTTTTATTTACACACATCAACTGCGGCGGATCAAGACTATAGCCATCATTCAACTGTTTAGATGAGTCTGCCTGAACCGGCATATTAACAACTGTATATTCCGCACTTTCATTTGCGCTGGCAAAGTTATTTATCTGTGAAGAGTTCGTAAGTGCACATACGATTTCTCCATTTACCCATTTTGAATTTGTCTGTGGAGCGCCTTCAAATGTTGCTGTCTCGCCTGCTGCCTGAACAGTCTTTGTAGAATACAGATTACTGATATACTGTAAAATTTCTGTAATCTGTTTGTCTGTCAGATTAATTTTCAGTTCTTCATCATTGATGAAAGATTTTCCTGTAAGTTGCATAGCATATGGACGGAATACATGTGTTAACAAATATGCTGTGTCTACATTCAGGAAATAGCAGTCACTGTTATACTCCTGTACCTGTTTTCCCATTTCAAGAAGCTTTTCCCAGGTTACATCTGTAAAATCCAATCCGATCTCATCTGCCAGTGTTTTGTTCACTACCAGTGCCAAAGTAGCAACACCCGTCGGAATCCCAAGAAGTTCATCCTCATTGTAAATTCCTTTTTTCAGTAATTCTTCTGAAAAACCAGATAAATCCATCTTATCTGTATACTCATTAAATCAATAAAGAAATCGCCTTGTTTTACATAACTTGGCATCCATCCGGGTCCCATCTGAATAATATCCGCCGCTGTTTTTCCTGCAAGTGCCGTAGATAATTTTTCCTGATATCCATCGTCGCCACTGTACTCTGCTTCAATCGTAACATTCGGATGTTCTTTTTCATATGCTTCGATTACTTTTAAAGTTGCTTCATTTCGCTCGTCTCCGCCCCACCAACTGAAACGCAAAGTAACCTGCTCGTCTCCTCCGGAACTGCTCTTCTTATCCGAACCGCCTGAGCATCCGGCTACAAGCCCTGTAACCATCATCGCTACTAATGTTACCGAAAGTAACTTTTTTTACTTTTCTTCTCATTTTCCTGCCTCCCTTGTTTCTCTCTGTTTCTGATTAATATTTATTATAGTAAAGTAACAATTCAAACAACCTGAATTATCATCTTTCTTCAATTTTTTATCCCCCTCATCCAAAAGGTATCAATTTTTTATTGTCCTTTCCCATATAGAATACCCCCTGTACGTCCTGACATGATAATTTTTATTCTACACAATACAAGGAGGATGTGTATCATTTTGAACACATCCTCCTTACATTACACCTGTTTATTCTCTGCTTTTTCCTATCGAGCTAATCCCTGAGTGATCTTTTCACACACCCCTTAACTTCGCATTTGGAATGTTCCTCTTCACAATTTCCAGCGCCTGTTCCATAATCTCTTTTGTATACCCCTTCATTCCGGGGCAGATCAAATCTCCGGAATCTACAAAGCTCTGCAGATAATATTGTTTTGCCCCCTTGATCCATCGCCCGATAGCAGCAAAATCTTCCCTTTTATGGAACTGCCGCACAACCGTGGTGCGAAATTCATAGGGAACATCCCCGGACATCAGAAAATCCACACTCTGAAAAATATTGGACATATCATATTCTTCAATTCCAATGGTCGTACCATACTTATCCGGAGCATTTTTGATATCCATTGCTACATAGTCCACAAGCCCCTGTTCCACCAGCCGTCTCAGACGCAATACATTGCTGCCGTTGGTATCCAGCTTGACCTGATAACCGAGCTCTTTCACTTTCCGGATAAACTCTTCGATATCCGGCTGAAGCAGAGGCTCGCCTCCGGTAATGCACACACCATCCAGAATCCCCTGCCGTTTCGCAAGGAATGAAAACACTTCCTCCTCGGAAATTGCTGCCGCCGCATCTACGTGTGTCACCAGAGAAGCATTATGACAGAACGGACAGCGGAAATTACATCTTGCCGTAAAAATCGTACACGCCACTTTTTCCGGATAATCTAACAGTGTCATTTTCTGAATTCCATGAATCTCCATCGCCGTTTCCCCCTCATGCCTGTCACTTTACTCTACATATTTCTGGATTTTTCCGCACACACACGCATTGCCTCGATAATAGCACTTCGAAAACCGCGCTCTTCCAGTACCTGCACTGCTTCGATCGTTGTTCCCGCAGGAGAACATACCATGTCTTTGAGTTCACCCGGATGTTTTCCGGTCTCCAGGACCATCTTGGCGCTTCCCATCACGGCCTGAGCGGCAAACTTATACGCCTGAGGTCTTGGCATTCCATCTGCCACTGCCGCATCTGCCATTGCTTCGATCATCATAAATACATATGCCGGAGAACTTCCGCTTGCAGACACAACTGCATCGATCAGATGCTCTGATACGACTTCTACCTCTCCGAAAGAGCGCAGGATTGTCAGCACTTTTTCCAACTCTTCTTTTGTAACCAGAGCATTTGCACACGCTGCCGTCATCCCTGCACCGACCATTGCCGGCGTATTCGGCATGGTACGCACGATCTTGACTTCTTTTCCAAACTGCTCCTGCAGCCATTCCAGAGTTTTTCCCGGAGCAAGTGTGACAATTACCTGCTCCTCTGTGATCTCATCTCTGATCTGCGCAATCGTCTGTTCGTAATACTGCGGTTTTACAGAAAGAATCACGATCTCTGCCTTTGCCGCCTCCCTGTTGTCATCTGTCACACAGATTCCATAAAGAGAATGTACCTTTTCTCTCCCTGCTTCCAAAATATCCGAACCGATGATCTCTTCCGGTTTTAATACCCCGTTTTTAATAATGCCCCCCATAATGGCGCCTGCCATATTTCCTGTTCCGATAAATCCTAATTTCATCCTGCTTCTCCCTGTCCTTTCTATGCTATTGTCCAAGTTCTTCTTTCCTTCATTTTACGGTAAACGCTTTTTCTTCCTCCAACGGTATCTCCTTTGTATCGATCCATTCGATGGAAATAAACTGATTCTGATTCAATCCCACCAGAAGTTTATTGATCAGAGCTTCCCGTCCCTGTACTTCCATGGTCACTGTTCCGTCCCATTCATTTCTCGCCCATCCGGTCAGTCCCAGAGACAATGCAAGATATTTTGCAGTATAACGAAATCCTACGCCCTGAACCTTTCCATGAACGACAAAATGTTTTCTCACTTCCGACATTTCATCACCACTTTCTGCTGTTTCTGTGTCCAACTTATCACACCGTATCACCCCTGTCAATATTTCAGACTGAAACAATAAACCTCTATGTTTAAAACTGTGCTATAATAAAAAAATATAAAAACATTTTTTCAGAAAGGAGTCAACCTGATGGATCCATATCTCTGCTCCCTGATCGACCAACTGGAACAGGAACATACCCTCAGCGCTTCCCAATGGATACAGCTGCTGAACGGACGCACACCGGAACTTGCCGCATATCTCTTTGAAAAATCACGCCGTGCACAGATCCGGTTCTACGGGCATACGGTCTACATCCGTGGACTGATTGAATTTACCAATTACTGCAAAAATAATTGTTATTACTGCGGGATCCGCAGCGGCAACACACATGCACATCGCTATCGGCTGACAAAAGAGGATATCCTCGCCTGCTGTGCGGATGGGTACAAACTTGGATTTCGTACCTTTGTCCTGCAAGGCGGAGAAGATCCATGGTATACAACGGATCGATTATCCGACCTGGTCCACACAATCCGCACCATGTACCCGGACTGTGCCATCACACTTTCTACCGGAGAAGCAACTAAGGCAGAATATCAGCAGCTTTTTGATGCAGGCGCTGACCGTTTCCTTCTGCGCCATGAGACCCACAATGCAGACCACTACCAACAGCTGCATCCGCCGCGTCTATTGGCATCCCACAGACAGCAATGTCTCTGGGACCTGAAAGAAATCGGCTATCAGGTGGGAACCGGCTTTATGGTAGGCTCTCCCGGTCAGACAAGTAAACATCTGGCTGAAGATCTATTATTTCTCAAAGAATTAAATCCTCAAATGGTGGGGATCGGTCCTTTTATCCCGCACCATGATACACCGTTCGCTGCACAAAAAGCGGGGACTCTGGAGCTGACCTTGTTTCTTCTGGGACTCATTCGCCTGATGCTTCCAAAAGTACTGCTCCCGGCAACCACTGCCCTTGGAACCATTGCCCCCAACGGACGGGAACTTGGTATTTTATCCGGGGCCAACGTGGTCATGCCAAACCTCTCCCCAAAACAGGTACGAGGCGATTATCTGCTCTATGACAATAAGATCAGTACCGATGCAGAAGCAGCCGAATGCCGGGCAGAGCTGGAGCAGCGTATGCAGTCCATCGGCTATCAGGTGATCACTGACCGGGGAAATTCTTTAAACATCACCC
>ENA-OQHL01001401-OQHL01001401.1-human-gut-metagenome-genome-assembly--contig:-NODE-1401-length-12181-cov-3.535507_pt1 | contig 12181 bp, 10 predicted proteins | sample MGYA00242565_ERZ504723 | MGnify/ENA primary metagenome ERZ504723 (study PRJEB26092, sample SAMD00036211) | human gut metagenome | host: Homo sapiens | study: EMG produced TPA metagenomics assembly of...
TTTCGCCGCCGCGGTATTTGATGCCGACCTCAGTTTTGTTTGATTTTTGATAGGCTTTAAAAATTTCACCGGCATTATCGTAAGACTTACTTACCTCTACCGGTTTGGTATAGGATTGGGCGTAGCTGGCATATACTGATAAAATTTTCGACAGGCTTATAAGCGATAGCAAAGGTAGGATTAAGGGAATCTTTGCTGACTTTGGCGCCGGAAGCACTTTCAGTTTCGGTATCGCGGTATTGCAGTGCTGCATATAACGAAGCTTTGCCAAATTCAAAACGGTCGGCCAGGGTTGCTGCATAAGCATATTCTTTGCTGTAGCCAACAGAATCGATGTCAGCAGCAGCGATTGGAGTGCCGATAATATGAACGCCATTCCACAGATCACCGCCGATAGTGGCCTGCCCTGCAGCACTGCCGGAATTGACGGCTTTACTTTTATACATGAAATAATCAACGGCAAAAGACAAGTCATTTTTTACATTACCGATGGCGGCCTTGTTAGAAACGCCGACCTGCCAGTAACTGCTTTTACTGTCGGAGACATAGTCGCGGAATTTACCGGAGAGCTTGCCGTTGTCACCGAGAGTCAGTGAACCACTGTTGGGATCGTTTTTATGCTCGGAATAATGCCCGTAGCCACCGTTGATGAAGCCGCTCCATTTATCGCTGAATTTTTGGATATGGTTTAAGGTAAACAGCATGCCGTGATTATATTTGGTCTGACCGTCAAAACTGAGGTCTGTTTTACCGTTCGGGGCTTCTGCCAGATTGCCTTTGGTAACACCGCTGGCGCTGAGCCAGCGCTGGCCTCCATTTACCTTCCAGTCATAATAACCGCCGAAAATATTAGTCATACTTTAGCGTCCTGATGATCTAAGTTGATATAAATGCTTTTATCACGTACATCGGCACCTTTTATGGAAAGGCCGCCGTCTTCATTATGGGCGTTGACTCTGATGCCCCATTCATTGTTTTTACCAAAGCGGCGTCCTAGATCAAGGTCTTCGGTCCAGGTACTGCGTCCGGAAAAACGCTGTGTATAGCGGGTGACAGGGTCTGCAGCAGCGCGTTTAGTTGTACCGTTCAGCAGTCCTGCCGGCGCATCGGTGCCATTAGTGCCGTTGTTGGAAAAGGTAGCGCCGTTAAGCACGGTGTTAGGGCCGGAGACTATATCGACGCTGCTGAGGATATATGCCGGGATGCTGCGGGTCTGGTTGAACATATTGGGAATACCGTTGATGTAGTAATGAGAAGCATTCATATTGACGCCACGCATACTGAAATCTGTATACATGGGAGAAGTACTGCCGATACGAATAGAAGGGGTATTAGCCAAAGTACCGTTTAAAGGCTGATTGGGGTCATAAAAGGTCATAATAGTTTTTTCAGTATATTTTTTTTGTGTAAAAGGAACATCGATTGCTTTGATATTGCCCAAAATGCCAACTCTGTCGTTGTTGGCTACAAATCCCCCCGGCAGAGTGTTTCTGTCGGCTTCGACGATGACTTCGTCCAAATCATGCGTCATGGTTTCTTCGGCGCCAGCGGGTACTACAAAACCAACGCTGGCAACAGCGCATAAGACGGCCGTTGCCCAGATTTTTTTCTTCCCATCCATCTTTTAAACACCTCGTCAAATAATTTTTATATCTTTAGTTTTTCTGACCGAGCTGACCGGGTTTCGCGTGTCAGAAAAATAAAAGCAAAATAAAAAACGCTTTTCTGCGCATAAAGACAGAAAAGCGTAAAAAGCTCTTGTAACGCTCCATCCTGTCTTTCGCAGGATCGTAATGGGCTATAATCAGGCAGTTCTTCTGGCTCTGCTTCATCGCGTACCTCGTCTTCCCAGTTTCCCAGTGACGTTTTGAGGTTTGCTCGGCATTACAGCGGCGGGACCGCATCGGCATTGCACCGATTTCTCTGTTAGGCAATAATGCACCTGATTATCATAAAGTATTCAATTTTGAAATCAGATAGAATTATAACATTTAACTTTTTATATTACAAGTAATAATTTGTGCTAAAATTAATTTGTTAAAAAACATAGCTGTTCTCAATAAGTTGATGATATATAATAGTCTGAAAAATCAATTTTATCTATGCAGTGTGAAGCGTTATATGTCAATGGTTCTGCGAAAAGTTCAAGGCGCAGAGGAAAATAAAAAAGCAGCCACATCATGATCGATGTAACTGCTTTAAAAATAAATCATAATAAAAAGTCTGCAAAATCCTGTGGAGCAGAAACGATTTGTCTGACACCGGCGGCACTCAGTTCGCCCGGGGAACTGTAACCGTAGCCTGCGCCGATGATGGCGATTTTATTTTGCTGTGCGCCGATAGCGTCGTGCTCGCGGTCGCCCAGCATAACGGCGGCGTTCTTATCAGCAGCGGTAAGGTGCAGCCGCTGCAGCACTTCGCTGATCACGTCGGCTTTGGTTGGCAGCTCGCCGTTGAACCCGGGGCCTGCTATTGTTGAGAAGTGAGCGGCGAGGCCAAAGTGTTCCAGGATTTTTTCTGCGTAAAGCTGCGGCTTGCTGGTGGCTACGGCAAGGGTCTTGCCTGCCTGCCGCAGGTTTTGCAGTAATTCGGGAATACCGTCGTAGACGGAGTTTTCGTACATACCTACGCGTGCGAAGCGCTCGCGGTAATATTCAAGGGCCGTATTTGCTTCTGCGGCAGTCATGCCGCAGACTTTCTGGAAGGATTCTGTCAGCGGCGGGCCGATAAATGGCAGCAGCTCGCGGTCGGGGCAGGTGCCTTTGCCGCATTTTTCCAGGGCATACTGCACGCAGCGGATGATGCCGGGTGCTGAGTCGGTAAGGGTGCCGTCAAGGTCGAAAAGGATATATTTATACATTGCCTGCTCCTTTGAGTGTATTATGATAGTTTGATTTTGTGTTCACATTATAACATAAATTAAATGCTGAAGAAAACTGCGGCTGATATTGCTTAACCGTTGCCGGCGGCAGTGTTATAATAAAAATATAAATTTTATTGACGAGGGGTTTTTAAGATGACAGAAAAATTATATGAACAGGATTCGATGCTGAAAAGTTGCCTGGCAACGGTGCTGAGCTGTGCAGAAGATAAACGCGGATATGCCGTGGTTCTGGACAGGACGGTATTTTTTCCGGAGGGCGGCGGTCAGCTGAGTGACCGCGGAACGCTGGGCGGCGTGAAGATGACTTATGCTGCGCAGCGCGGCAGCGAAGTAGTGCATTATTGTGAGCGGCCTTTGCCGGTTGGGGCGCAGGTCGAAGCGGTGCTGGACTGGCAGGCCCGGCTGGACCATATGCAGCAGCATGCCGGCGAGCATATTCTTTCGCATGCGGTCTGGAAGCTGTTCGGAGCTAATAATATTGGTTTTCATATGGGCGAACGTTTGGTTACTATTGACCTGGATAAAGAATTGACAGCGGCTGAGCTGGCGCAGGCCGAGGATTATGCCAACCGCCAGATCTGGGAGGATAAGCCGATCACGGTCAGTTATTTGCCGCATACGGAGCTGCCAGCGCTAGTGATGCGTAAGAAAAATGAAAAGCTGACAGGCACGCTTAGGATCGTGACGGTGGCAGACGGGGATATTTGTACCTGCTGCGGTACGCATCCGTTACGTACAGGTATGATCGGTCTGATCCGGATCAATCGTTTTGATAAACATAAGGATGGGATCAGAGTAGAGTTTTTATGCGGGCGCTGGGCACTGGAAGACGCACGCCGCAAAAATGAATACGTCTGGCAGGCCGGGCGCCTGCTTTCCATGAAGCCGGAGGGCGTGCCGCAGGGACTGAGGAAGCTGCAGGAAGAAGTAACGGAACTGAATGAACGGTTAAAAGCACAGACCGCTAAATTATATGAATTTTTAGCGCCGCAGCTTTTAGCGCAGGCTACTGTTGATGAGGGCGGCACTAAATATGTCGCGGCGGCACAGGAGGATTGCAGCGCCGCCGATGCTAAACTGCTGCTGAATAAACTGCTGGCAGACGGGCGTACTGTAGCTGCGGTCGTGTACAGGTCCGGTGAGCGGATCAATTTCGTTTTGGGAAGCGGGGAACAGACGCAGGCTGATTGCCGCAGTCTTTGCAGAAAGGCAGGCGAGCTGTTTGGCGGCAGGGGCGGCGGGTCGCAGCATTTTGCTCAGGGCGGCGGAGCGTACAGCGATGACTGGCGGCAGAAGGTACTGCAGCTGCAGCAATTATTGAAGGAACAGTGATCTTTTATTTATAAAAAGAAGTTTTTATTGTGTAAAATACAAAAAATAATATAATAGAACATATAGAATTGTGATGATTATGAATTTTACAGTTGCTTGCAATCTGTGATATAAGTAACCGCAAAAGGAGGCAGACAGGCTTGGAGAGGCAGAAAGATAAAATCCTGATAGTCGATGACGTTGAGCTTAACCGGGCGATCCTGTGTGAGCTTTTTGCCGGTGACTATGAAATACTGGAAGCAGATAACGGTAAAACGGCTGTAGATCTGATGGAGCAGTATCACGAGGAAATAGCGATCGTGCTGATGGATATCGTGATGCCGATCATGGACGGGTTGGAAGCTCTGGAAATTATGAACGGCAAAGGCCTGACTGAGAAAACGCCTATTTTTCTGATCACGGCCGAATCGTCCAACGATGCTATTTCCAAAGGCTTTCGTCTGGGTGTGGTTGATGTCGTTTTAAAACCGTTCAACCCAGATAATATTTGCCAGCGCGTTAATAATATCATCGAATTGTACCGTTATCGTTATAAACTGGAAAAGCTGGTCCAGGAACAGATGACGAAAATCGAAAAGCAGAATGAACAGCTGCGTAATTTCAACGTGGCTATGATCGATACCCTGAGTACGATCGTTGAATTCCGCGACTGCGAATCAGGACAGCATGTCCAGCGTATCCGTCAGCTGACAAAGATCATGCTGAAGGAGCTGGGACGGCAGAATGCCGAATATAAAATGAGCGATAAGACCATCGAGGATATTTCGATGGCGGCGGCACTGCATGACATAGGCAAGATCGCGATCCCGGACTATATCCTGAATAAACCCGGTCGGCTGACGGCAGAAGAATTTGCAATTATGAAGGAGCATACGCTGTACGGCTGTGAGATTCTGGAAAGTATCGACAGTCTGAAGCAGAATAAAGAGCAGTACCGCTATCATTACAATATTTGCCGCTGGCACCATGAGAAATGGGACGGCAGCGGTTATCCTGACGGACTGATCGGCAAAGAGATACCTATTTATGCGCAGATCGTGTCGCTGGCCGACTGTTATGACGCTTTGACCAGTGTCCGCTGTTATAAAGGTGCTTTTACCCATGAAGAATCGGTGCAAATGATTGAAAAAGGCGAATGCGGCGCATTCAGCCCCGATCTTCTGCAGTGCTTTCTGAAAATCGCTCCGGGGCTGCCGGAAATTTTACAGTCAGACGACGGGCTGCCGGCGGTAGTGTATCACTATCAGCATCCCAATACCGAGAAATTCAGCGGTAAAAAATGCTATAGCTGTGATATGGATAAAAACAGCCGCGTTGCGCGTTTGCTGGAAATAGAACGCGAAAAACAGAAGGCGCTGTTTGCCATGAGCGGCGATATAATTTTTGACTATGATCTTGAAAAAGACCTGATCATTTTCTCGGATGAATATAAAAATATTTTTGGCGGTGAATGTGTTGTTACAAACGCAAAAGAGGCCATTTACAGCAGTATGCCTATTTTACAGGAGGATCTGCAGCAGCTGGCGGAGCTGACCAAGGCATTGACAGAAGAGAACAGCGGTTATGTTAAAGATGTCCGGCTGATCAATAAGTTCGGCGAAGAAAAATGGTACAGGATCCATATAAATTCGATCTGGGATAAAGAAAATTATGGCGTCATGCTCAGTATCGTGGGCAGGATGGTCAGTATCGATAAAATGAAACGTGAGATCGGACTTTGGAAAAGGCAGGCTGAGAGTGATGCTTTGACCAAGCTTGGCAACAGGGCTTATGGCGAGCGCCTGCTGCAGCAGATGCTCTGCGAACCGCAGAAGGAAAAGGCTGCGGTCATGTTCCTGGATGTTGATAATTTTAAGATGGTCAACGACAGGCATGGGCATTTGTTCGGTGACGAGGTTCTCTGCCGGATCGCCAATGAAATCAGCAAGCAGTTCCGGATTGACGACATCGTCTGCCGCATCGGCGGCGATGAGTTTCTGATCATTATGCGTAACATTAAGGATAGCCGTCTGCCGCTGATGAAAGCGGATGAGCTGAGAGCAGGCATCGAAAAACTGGGACTTGAAGCTGATGTCCGGGTGCCGCTGTCGATATCCGTAGGCGTATCGTTTTATCCCGTAGATGGTACAGATGATGCAGTGCTTTTATATAAAGCAGATAAGGCTTTGTATGAGGCGAAAAAGCGTGGCAAAAATAATTGTGTCATTTACAGTAAAGAGCTGGAAAATGAACCGTTCATGTCGCAGATAACCGCTGCGGAAAGCGAATAAAAAATGACCCGTACGATAAAATCCGTACGGGTCATTTTGTTTATAAGCTTGTCTTAAAGTGCTTTGATCATGTTGCAGAGTCTGTCGACCTGAGTTGGGTCTGTGGCCCAGCTGGTGCAGATACGGGCGGCGATCCTGCCGTCGTCCATGTATTCCCAGGGTGCAAGGGCAAACTGTTTACTCAGTTCGTCGTACATTGCCTGTGGGAAAATGATGAACTGCTGGTTTGTTGTGGAATCGGTCACAAAGCCCAGGCCGCGTTCCTGGACAGCTACTTTGATCTGCAGAGCCAGTTCAACGCCATGACGGCAGATCTTATAATAAAGTCCGTCTGTAAAAAGAGTTTCAAATTGCAGGCCCAGCAGGCGTCCTTTGGCCAGTACAGCGCCGCCCTGCTTCATGATCGTGCGGAAATCGTCTTTTAGAGCCGGATTGATGATAACTGCCGCTTCGCCAAAAAGCGCGCCGCATTTGGTGCCGCCGATGCAGAAGACATCGCAGTTGTTTGTGATATCCGCCAGTGTCAGGTCATTGTCAGGAGCTGTCAGGCCGTAGCCCAGACGGGCCCCGTCGATAAAAAGATAAAGTCCGTAATGCCGGCAGACGGCATACAGCGCTTCCAGCTCTTCTTTGTGGTACAGGGAACCGATCTCTGTCGGCTGTGAGATATAGACCATTTTGGGCTGGACCAGATGTTCGCGGCTGGGGTCGCCTAAATACAGCTCGTGCTGCTGTCTGATCATGGCAGCTGTGATTTTGCCGTCAGATGTCGGCAGGTCGATTACCTTATGGCCGGTTCGTTCGATCGCGCCGGCTTCGTGCGTGTTGATATGGCTCTGTACAGTACCGTAAACGCCGTGGAAGGGGCGCAGTGCTGCGCAGATGATCGTCAGGTTGGTTTGCGTGCCGCCTGTCATAAAATGTACGTCGATATCGCTGCGGCCGCATTCTTTTTTGATCAGCAGGGCTGCTGTTTCACAGTATGGGTCGATCCCGTAACCGCCGGTCTGTTCAAAATTAGTTGCTGCCAGTGCTTCCAGTATTTCAGGAGTGCAGCCTTCTGTGTAGTCGCTGGTAAAATAATACATAACGCGCCACTTCCTTTACTTGTTTTTCCGTTTGGCCAGCCAGCCTTTAAGGTGTGTTTCGTAAAAAATCGGCAGCAGGGAGAAAATAATGATGCCCAGCGTAACATGGGAAAAATTGTTTTTGACCCAGGGCATATTGCCGAACAGATAACCGCCGCCGACGAATAAAAAGACCCAGGTCACAGCACCGGTCACATTATAGATAGCAAAAGTACGGTAATGCATACTGCCGATGCCGGCTACGAAAGGCGCCAACGTACGGACGATAGGGGCAAAGCGGGCCAGGAAGATCGCTTTATGGCCATGTTTGGCATAAAAGGCTTCAGCCTTCTGGATATGCTGTGGTTTGATGAGTTTCGGATAATTCCGCAGGATCCGGTGCCCGAATTCTTCGCCGATCATGTAATTGCAGGCGTCACCTAAAATTGCGGAAACCAGAAAGATGATCACGAGCGTCGTCAGGTCAAGGCCGCCTGCTGTAGCTGCCAGGGCGCCGCAGGCAAAAAGCAGTGAATCGCCGGGCAGAAAGGGAGTCACAACAAGTCCGGTCTCGCAGAAAACGATCGTAAAGAGGATCGCGTAGATCCAGTGACCGTATTGCTCCATGACAAGAGGCAGGTAGCGGTCAAAGTGCAGGATGTAATCGAAAAAATTAGAATAAAGTGCTTCCATTGTCAGAGGTTACTTCCTTTCGCAAAAAACTAAGTTTATTTTATCATAAAATACCTGAATTTGATATGAGAAAATTAGATGGATATGGTATAATGACAATATCGCAAAGCGACGGGAATTTAAGCTGCAGGTGCGGCAATGATCTCGCCTGATGCTGACCTGCAGTCACAAACAGCCTGCTCTTACATTTTACAGCAGGCAGGAAGCAGGGCACGTCTGTGATAATGGTGATAGTTCTTTATGGAAGAGGAGTGAAGTTATGACAACTGATTTATGCTGGTGCGGCAGCGGCAAAGCTTATGCCGACTGTCACAGCGAAATAGACGCTAAAATCGAATTGTACCGCAAGGCCGGTCACGAAGTGCCTGACCGGGAGATGATCAAAACGCCGGAACAGATCGCAGGTATTCGAGAGGCCTGTAAGATCAATACGGCAGTTTTGGACGAAGTAGAAAAAAAGTATCAAAACAGGCATGACAACGGAAGAGATCAATACTATCGTACACGAATATACCGTTAGTCATGGTGCGATCCCGGCACCGCTCAATTTCTGCGGATTTCCTAAAAGTGTCTGTACCTCGATCAACGATCAGGTTTGCCACGGAATACCGTCGGCACAGGACGTTTTGAAAAGCGGCGATATCGTTAATGTCGATGTTTCAACTATTTATAACGGCTACTATGCCGATGCTTCCAGAATGTTTATGATCGGCAAAGTCGATAAAAAGAAACAGGATCTGGTAGCGATCACTAAAGAGTGCCTGCGCCGCGGGCTTGAGGCAGCACAGCCGTGGAGCTTTGTCGGCGATATCGGCGCAGCCGTGTCCGGTTTTGCTCATAAGCATGGTTATTCTGTCGTCACCGAATTCGGCGGTCATGGTGTGGGTATCGATTTCCATGAGGAACCGTTCATCTGCCATGTTGGCAAACGCAAGACAGGAATGCTGCTGGTGCCGGGCATGATCTTTACGATCGAGCCGATGATCAATACCGGGAAACGCGAGGTTTATGTTGATGCCGGCAATGACTGGACTGTTTATACTCAGGACGGCGGCATGAGTGCTCAGTGGGAATATACGGTGCTGATTACGGAAACCGGCAACGAAGTGCTGACTTATTGAGGTAGTGCTGTTTAAAAATAAAAACGCTCAGGGCTTAGGCTCTGAGCGTTTTCTTTTTAGTTAAGTGTTTTAAGGACGCGGGTGATCGCAGCAAATAACTCTTCAGGAACGATGGGTTTACTGACATGGTCGTTCATGCCGCTGGCGTAAGCGCGCCTGATATCTTCTGTAAAAGCATCTGCCGAAAGCGAGATGATCGGGATCGTCTGTGCCTGCGGGTGCGTACTGCTGCGGATCGCCTGCGTTGTCTGATAACCGTCCAGGACCGGCATCTGAATATCCATCAGGATCAGAGCATAGGTGCCGGGGGCGCTGTTTGTAAACAGTTCCAGTGCTTCTTTGCCGTTGACGGCGCAGTCGCTGCTGATGCCGCGGCTTTTTAAAAGCTCCAGACACAGCTCCTGATTGAGAGGATTATCTTCAGCCAGCAGCAGATGCAGACCATGCAGGTTTTGTTCAGCCGTTGTGCTGTCTTTTTCAGCAAGTTCTTCGGCGTAAGGCAGTGTCAGCTGTACGGTGAACGTACTGCCTTTTCCTTTGGCACTGTTGACGCTGATGCTGCCGCCCATCAATTCAACTAAATATTTGACGATAGAAAGTCCAAGGCCGCTGCCGCCGTATTTCCTGGCGGTGCTGCCGTCTTCCTGCTCAAAGGGCTGGAAGACCTGAGCGAGCATTTGTTCCGACATACCGCAGCCGGTATCTGTAACGACCATTGTCAGGACAGTCTGATCAGCGCTGTCGGCCTGATGCTGAGTGATGTCAAGCGTGATCTGTCCGCCTGCGGCAGTGAATTTGACGGCATTTGACAGCAGATTGCTTAAAATCTGCTGCAGACGCAGGCTGTCGCCGAGCAGGATATCGTGTTTGAAGGCTTCGCTGTTCAGTATGAAACTGATATTTTTTTCGCGGCATTGGATGCTGTAAAGGCTCTGGAGTTCACGCAGTACTTGAGAAAGTTTAAAGGGAGAATTGTCCAGCTTGAGTTTTTGGTTTTCGATCGCGGACATATCGAGAACATCGTTGACGATACCTAAAAGCAGCTCGGACGAATAGCTGATTTTCTGCAGATATTCAGTGCTGCGGCTTTGTTTTTCCGGCTGCAGGGCCAGTCTGGTAAAGCCCAGGATAGCGTTGAGCGGCGTGCGGATTTCGTGGCTCATTCGCGACAGAAAGCTGCTTTTAGCTTCACTGGCGGCCAGCGCCTGTTTGGCAGCAGTTTCCAGCTCCAGATTTTTAGCTTCCAGCAGTTCCAGATATTTTTGCCGCTGCAAAGTGAAATAAAGCCAGGCGGTAAAAAGAATGATCAGCACGGCCAGCAAAGCAGCGATCAGATAGTTGTATTTATAGGCCAGATCAGACAGTAAAGGCTGGTAAGGCGATTGTACGGTCTCGTACATCACTATGTTATCCAGTGTTTTAGGATTCAGCGTGTCGATACATTTGTTGAAAATAGTCAGCAGCTGGTTGCCGTCGGCATTATTAGCTGCTGCCAGACAGAGATTATCGGGGAAATTAAATAAAGATAAAATCTTTAAATCGGTAAAGCGGGGATTTTGCAGATGATAGCTGATGATATGGCTGTTCTGCAGAGCAATGTCGGCCTCTCCGTCCGCTACTGCCAGCAGGCAGTCTCTGGTATTGGCTTTATTGATAATGGAAAAATGGGGATAGGTATTTAAAATGAGATTTTTATAGGCAATATAATTAAATGGCAAAGCTACCTTCTGGGGTTTGGTGATGTCGATAAAATTATTTTTATTGGCGACAGCCATAACGCGCCCCTGAAAGAAGGGCTTGGAAAGCCGGATCGAAATGTTGTTTCGGTAAGGCTCGTAATCCGTGATCCCGGCGATCAGGTCAAAACCTTCTTTCTGCAGGCTCTGGTCCAGGCGGGCACCTGCCGGCAGCAGCTTTAAAATGACTTGGGCACCGGATAAGCGTCCCAGCTCTTTGGCTATTCCGGGCAGGATACCTGCCGGCAGATTAGTTTCGGAACTGAATGCTGAAAGCGGTTCGTCGTTAGGGAGAAAACCGATGGTGATCGGCCCGCGGTGCGCCAGGAAGTCTCGTTCTTTTTTGTAAGCAGCGGCTGTGTCAGCAGGGAGCTTTGTTCGTAATAGGTGGCATAAGTCGTATTTTCAAATTCAGGCGTATTGGCGTGAATGTTCATCAAAGCATCGTTTAGACGCTGCAGGACGGCTTTATTGCCTTTTGTCGTAATAAAATAGATCGGGTCGGCCTGAAAGCGGGCCACTAACCGCAGATCTTTATATAAAGGCATGCTGCCGGTAACTACGGCATCGATCTGTTTATTTTGCAGCGCTTCGACCATAGCTTTGCTGGAATCAAAAAGTACAGGCTGATAGGTAAATGTATTTTTACGGGCAACATCGCTTAAAATTTCTGTCTGGAAGTTACCCTTGAGAATGCCGATCCGCAGACCGTTGAAGCTCTGGTAATCGTTATAGTAAACTTCGTTATCGTCATTGCGCACGTACATGACCATGTATTCGACGCCGCTGGGCAGCGAGGCAAATTCGTAGCTGGCGGCACGCTCAGGCGTGTACTGGGCCATGCCTAAAAGATCAAGCTCGCCTTTGGCTAAAAGCTCCAGACATTCCTGCCAGGTGGCATAAACATATTCATAACGCCAGCCGGTATAGTGCGAGATTTCGTTGAGATATGCAACGCCGTATCCGTCGACTGTTCCGGCTGCGGTTTTTTCGATAAAACCGGGGCTGTCGGTGTAGCCGACCCTGATGGGATGAGGGCGCATGCCAGTGGCAGCGGCGCTGAAAGGGTTAAAGCAGC
>ENA-OQHL01001402-OQHL01001402.1-human-gut-metagenome-genome-assembly--contig:-NODE-1402-length-12171-cov-4.612172_pt1 | contig 12171 bp, 11 predicted proteins | sample MGYA00242565_ERZ504723 | MGnify/ENA primary metagenome ERZ504723 (study PRJEB26092, sample SAMD00036211) | human gut metagenome | host: Homo sapiens | study: EMG produced TPA metagenomics assembly of...
CTATAGGATTCCTTGTTTTTTCATCTCTTCCACTACCAATTCCAGCTCTGCATACCAGTCCTCACCAAACTTACGGATAAGCGGCTCTTTCAGAAACTTGTACACGGGCAGATTTTCCTTTTGTCCCAACAGCATAGCGGCTTTGCAGACATCCCAATGATGATAGTTCACTGCCTTATAGAGTCCGTAGTTCCCCACCCTTATCGGATAGAGATGGCAGGATATAGGTTTGTAGAAGTTGGTCCTACCCTCACGGTAAGCCTTTTCGATGGCACAATAGCAACAGCCTTTATCATCATAGCAGGTAAAGACGCAATCCTTGTTGTTCACAATAGAAGTCACCAGGTCACCTTCACAATCGGTATAGACCACACCTTGCTCCTCTATCACGGTACGGGCTTCGGGAGAAAGCTCGTCCCAAATCAGCGGAAGCACCTCTTCCAGTTTCTCCACCTCGTCCAGCTCTACGGGAGCACCGGCATCGCCCTCAATGCAGCAAATCCCCTGGCAGGCATCCAAGTCACACAAGAACTTCTCGCGCAAAACATCGAAAGAAACCACAACATCACCAATCTGTATCATAATCGTTCTATTGAAAAAAGACGCGGATTATCCGGATTGCACAGACTCAACTTTAAGAGCATCCGTGGAATCCGTATAATCCGCGTCTAAATATTGTTACGGCTTTGACGCCTTACTTAATCAAATCCTTACCAGTCATTTCAGCCGGCTGCTCCATACCCAAGATATGCAGGATAGAAGGAGCTACGTCAGCCAATACACCGTTCTCAACCTTGGCGTCCTTGTTTGCAGTAACGTAAACGAAAGGAACGGGGTTCAGAGAGTGGGCAGTATTCGGAGTACCATCCTCATTCAGAGCATGGTCGGCATTACCGTGGTCGGCGATGATGATTACTTCATAATCGTTTGCCTTGGCAGCCTCAACGGTGTCTTTCACACATTCGTCGATGGCTTTCACTGCCTTCTCGATAGCTTCGTAGATACCGGTATGTCCCACCATATCACCATTGGCGTAGTTCACCACGATGAAATCGAACTTCTGGGTCTTGATAGCTTCAACCAACTTGTCCTTCACCTCGTACGCACTCATTTCAGGCTTCAAGTCGTAAGTGGCAACCTTCGGAGAAGGAACCAGGATGCGCTCTTCAGCATCGTAGGGAGTCTCGCGGCCACCGTTGAAGAAGAAAGTCACGTGTGCATACTTCTCTGTTTCGGCAATGTGCAGCTGGGTCTTGCCATTGGCAGCGAGGTATTCGCCCAAGGTATTCTGTACGTTCTCCTTGTCGAAAAGGATATGCACACCCTTGAAGCTGGCATCGTACGGAGTCATGCAGTAGAACTGCAGGCCCGGAATAGTCTGCATGCCTTGTTCGGGCATATCTTGCTGGGTGAGGACAACGGTCAATTCCTTGGCACGGTCATTGCGGTAGTTGAAGAAGATTACAACATCACCTTCCTTGATGGTACCGTCGAAGCCACCGTTCACAATCGGCTTGATGAATTCATCCGTAACGCCTTCGTCGTAGGACTCCTGCATAGCCTGAACCATATCCGTAGCAACCTTGCCTTCACCGTTTACCAACAAATCGTAGGCAACCTTCACACGTTCCCAACGTTTGTCGCGGTCCATGGCATAGAAACGTCCCACGATGGAAGCAATCTTGCCGGCAGACTTCTCGCAATGAGCAGTCAACTGTTCAATGAAACCTTTACCACTCTTCGGGTCGGTATCACGACCGTCCATAAAACAGTGGATGAAGGTATTCTCGATACCGTATTCCTTGGAAATATCGCAGAGTTTGAACAAATGGTCAAAAGAGCTGTGCACGCCACCGTTGCTGGTCAGTCCCATAAAGTGGATATTCTTGCCGTTTTCCTTTGCATATGAGAAAGCAGAAACAATTTCCTTGTTCTTCAGGATGCTGCCATCGGCACAAGCACGGTTAATCTTCACCAAATCCTGGTAAACGATGCGTCCGGCACCGATATTGAGGTGACCTACTTCAGAATTACCCATCTGTCCGTCGGGCAAACCAACGTTTTCACCACTTGCCTGAAGCTCGGAATGCGGATAAGTTGCCAACAGACTGTCCCAATACGGAGTAGGTGTATTGAAAATCACATCATCTTTGCCTTGATCGCCGATGCCCCAGCCATCAAGAATCATTAAAAGGGCTTTCTTACTCATAATATTAATCGAATTTAATTGTATAATCTTTTTGTATGATACAAACGTTCTTTATAGTAGGAACCTATTTTTTGCGTTGCAAAGGTACAAAAAACAGCCGTTAAAGCGTACTGTTTCAAATGATTTATGTACTTTTGCCACGCTTAAAAAATAAAAAAACAAGAAATATGGACGATTCAAACCCACGAACGTGCAATAGTATTCACCAATAAAACGAACGGAGACGTTGACTGCAATGCCTCTGTTCCAACTAGAAAGGAGGCAAACAATGAGAAAGTATCTCTACAGTGAAAACGGCTTCACTGAAAAGGCCGAATGGCAACCCAACTGCTGGGTCAACGTAGAATGCCCGGACAACGATGATTTCAAATTCCTAACCGAAGAGCTGAAAGTTCCCGAATCATTCCTGGAAGACATAGCCGACGTGGACGAGCGCCCACGTACGGAAACAGAAGACAACTGGCTGCTGACCATCCTCCGCATCCCGATGCAGAGCAACCAACGCGGCGTGCCGTTCATCACCGTACCCATCGGCATTATCACCAATGACGGAATCATCGTTTCTGTCTGCTATCACCACACGGAGCTGATACCGGACTTCATCCAGCACACCCGCCGGAAGAACATAGTCGTCAACAATAAACTGGATTTGATTCTGCGAATCATCTACTCTTCCGCCGTCTGGTTCCTGAAGTATCTGAAACAGATAAACAACGATGTGGCCACCGCCGAAAAAGAGCTGGAGAAAAGCATCCGCAACGAAGACCTCCTGCAACTGATGAAGCTGCAAAAGACGCTGGTCTACTTCAACACTTCCATCCGTGGCAATGAAGTGATGATAGGACGGCTGAAAAACATCTTCCAGGACACCAACTATCTGGATTTGGAATTATTGGAAGACGTGGTCATCGAGTTGAAGCAGGCATATAATACCGTGAACATCTACAGTGATATCCTGACGGGAACCATGGACGCCTTCGCCTCCATCATCTCCAACAATGTGAATGCCATCATGAAACGTATGACAAGCCTCAGCATTACACTGATGATTCCCACGTTGATAGCCAGTTTCTACGGCATGAATGTGGACATCCACCTGGAGAGTTTTCCGCACGCGTTTATTTTCATCATACTTTTGTCGGCAATATTATCAGCAGTGACATTTGTATGGTTCAGAAGGATTAAGTGGTTCTAAACAGCATCATTGTCCGAAGTTCAGCGACAACTGTCCATCTCCCAAGAGATTGAACGTCAAGCGATGATAGGGTGTAGTGCCCCGCTCAGTAATGGCGGCACGATGTTTCTTGGTGGGATACCCCTTGTTACGATTCCAGTCATAATACGGATATTCCTCGTGAAGGCGGTTCATGTAGTCATCACGATAGGTCTTTGCCAAAATGGAGGCGGCAGCGATGGAAAGATACTTCCCGTCTCCTTTCACTACGGTAGTATGCGGCAAGTCCCGATATTTTTTAAAGCGGTTGCCGTCTATCAGCAGATGTTGCGGACGGACATTCAGTTGGTCAACAGCACGATGCATGGCAAGAAAGGAGGCATTGAGAATATTGATTTTGTCAATTTCTTCGGGAGAGACGACGCCCACCGCCCATGCCAGAGCCTCTTTCTCAATCACTTCACGCAAGGCATAGCGTTGTTTTTCCGTCAGCTGCTTGGAGTCGTTCAAAAGTTCATTCTTAAAGTCCGTTGGCAGAATAACAGCAGCGGCATAGACCGCACCGGCCAGACAGCCGCGACCGGCCTCATCGCATCCTGCCTCTATCAAATCTTTATTCAAATAAGGTAATAACATATATATCGCTATCTTTGAGGCACAAAGATAAATCTTTTTGGAGGGAAACCGGACTTCTAAGAAGAATTAATTAAATTTGCAGAAACAAGACGATGCCATGAAGAAAAACCTATGTCTACTACTCGTATGTCTTCTGTCAGCAGCTGCCCCACTGCAAGCTCAAGACATGCAGCAAGCACAGAAATTGATTGACCAAGCACAGAAATACCTGTACAACAACCCCAAACAAGCTTCCTACTATGCAGCTCAGGCTTCTGCCTTGTTTCCCGAAGATGAGCCCAGTGAGGTCCGCGCACAAGCTATGATTCTCTACTGTCAAGCCGAACAATTGTTGGGGAACTTCGACCTAAGTATCAAGAATCTTTATGACACCCAAAAATATATCCATCCCACCAACAAAAAACAAATGGCACAACTCTGCTCCTTGATGGGGCGTGTATACAGCAAACTAGGCGATTACAACAAAGCCATTGAACTGAACGACAAAGCAACCTCCATCTTCAAATCCATCGGCGATTCCACCTCTGTGGCCGGATGCTATAACGAACGTGGAGTAATGCACCACTTCATGAGTGAATTTACCGTTGCCGAGCGTTTCTTCCAGCGTGCGCTGGCCATCAACCGTGCCCAACGAAACCTGAAAGAGATTGCAACCAACCTGAACAACCTCTGTCTGTACCGGGGAAATACGGAAGAGAAACTTTCTTTCATCCAGGAAGCCATCACCATCAACAAGAATCTGGATGCCCAATGGTCTCTTGGCGAAAACTACAACAACATGGGGAAACAGTATTACTATGACAAGCAATACTCCAAAGCCTTGGAAGCCTTGCATAAAGCCTACGAGTATGCCCACAACATCGGAGCCCGCGAACTGATTTGCGACAATTACGAATATTCGTCCATGGTATATGCAGCTATAGGTGACTATGCCCAAGCCTATAAATACCTGGAGAAAATGCAGCACCTGAGCAAAGAGCTACAAAGCAGTAACAAGCTGCGTAACATTGAGCTGGAAATCTCCTATAAAAGATATCAAGACCAGAAGCATGCCACTGAAATGCAGGAACAAATCTATGAAATAGAACTGCTGAAACGCAATCTATGGCTCTTGGGCAGCATACTTATTCTCGGTTTGGCTGTCAGTATCTTCTTATATAAATGGTATAAACGCAGAAAAGACCTGCAACTGATTGAAACCCGCTATCAGCTGGAACTCTCCGAACGCGAAGTATCCGAACTGAAACTACAACAGCAAGAAATGGAACTGAAAAACGTGCAGAGTGCTTTGGATGACAGCCGCCAGGAGGTTACCAGCTTTGCCGTGTTCCTAAGAAGCCGCAATGAGCTACTCGACAAGATACGTGGAATGATTAAAGAGGGTTATAAAATGGATAACCAAACACTCATTCCCCACCTGAAGAAAGTGAATGCCTTCATCAGCCAATATCAAAGCGGAGATAAGACAAACAGTAGCTTATTGCTGAATATAGAAGAAAAGAACAAGGAATTCCTGGACCGGCTCGCACTAAAGCATCCTAATCTGACGCAAGGTGAAAAATACCTAGCAACTCTATTACGCGTCAATCTGTCAACCAAAGAAATCTCCATGATAACCGGTACCATTCCCAAAACAATCAATATGAACCGGTATCGTTTACGCAAATCTTTGAACTTATCCACAGAAGAAGACTTGGTTGAATACCTTCAGAGTTTCTAAAAACGAAGCCAAAGAGAAAAGCTCTCTTGTAGATAGATTATATTAGAATATAATACTATTATTCAACGATTTAGCAATCGGATTGTAGATTAAATAACAGTACTTTCAACCCCCTTTGTAGATATTTTATAGATAAAGGTCATAGCTAACCTTTTAATTATATCACTTCCTTTGCCCTTGTGAAAAACAAAGTATTAACCTTAAAAAACTTTATCACACATGGGTAAAATTAAACAGTATTTCTCAATGCAAAGAGTATTACTACTTGCCTTACTCTTTGTATGTCTAGCGCCGCTAAGTGCATTAGCGCAAACCATCCAGCTAACCGGTACCGTAACCGATACCAAAGGAGAATCTCTTATCGGTGCCAGTGTCCTGGAAAAAGGAACCAGTAATGGTTGCATCACCGACGTTGACGGCAACTTTACGTTGACAGTCTCTCCCAAAACAACTATGGTAATCTCTTATGTGGGTTATGTAACCCAGGAAATTCCCCTCAACGGGCAGAAGAACATCAAAATAGCATTGAAAGATGATTCTGAAATGCTGGATGAAGTCGTAGTCGTAGGTTACGGTACGATGAAGAAGAGTGATATGACCGGTGCCATTTCTTCGGTGAAAGCGGAAGATTTGATGAAGCGTGCCACTACCAGCGCAACCGAAGCACTGCAAGGTAAAATTGCCGGTGTAAGCGTTTTGAAATCGGGAGGTAATGCAGGTGCAAGCATTTCTGTAAAAATCCGTGGTATCAAGACTATGGGTGACAATGAGCCGCTTTACATCATCGACGGGTATCCTGGTGACATCAACACCATCAATCCGCAGGATATCGAATCCATGGAAATCCTGAAAGATGGTGCCGCCGCTGCCATTTACGGTTCTGTGGCCGCCAATGGTGTAGTCATCGTTTCTACCAAGAACGGAAAGGAAGGAGAGCTGAAAGTTTCCTTTAATACGTATATGACGGTCAACTCGGTAGCCAAGAAGTTCGACATGCTCAATGCAGACGGCTACTTGAAAGTGCACAACATGATGTACGAGAATGCAGGAACAAACAAGCCCGCTTATCTTACGTACAAGAATGGACAGAACCCTACCGGTGCCGATACAAACTGGCAGGATGAAATGCTCCGTACCGGTATCGCACAGAACTATTATGTAAACCTCATCGGAGGTTCTGAAGTTGCCAAATATTCACTTTCTTATGGGCATGCCGACGAGAAGGGTATCTTTAAGGGTAACTCTTACATCCAGGATAATGCCCGCCTGAAACTGAATGCGCACAAATATATCTTTGATTTCGATGCGAGCTTGAACTTCAAGGTCACACAAAGCAAACAGCCCCAGTATTCCTTGAAAGAAATGTACTCCATTTCGCCACTGATGCCCGTTTACGACGAAAACCAGACATACGGATACGGTCTGACCGACATGTCGGTAGACGGTACCAAGATGGAATTCCCAACCAACCGTAATGTCATGGCAGACGACCATTACAAAGACAGAAAATATACGGGCTACGACATTACCGGCAATATCGGTCTGACCATGAAGCTCGCCCCGTGGCTTACATTCAAAACAAGCTATACGTACGACGGTTACTACTACAACGACCGTTATCATCGTGCCAAATACGAAGCCAATGCACAAGAGCCGAGCCTCTATCCTTATAACTACGAGTACAACTCATACTATCGTAAGCAAACATTCGAGAATGTATTGACCTTCATGAAAGACTTCGGCAAGCACTCCGTTACTGCCATGGTAGGTAACTCCATCATTTCCGCCCATCAGGATAAAAGTTCTGTCAGCGTGGAAGGCAAGAAAACCGAATATGATGTAGTAGGCGGCAGTCTGAGTTCCAGCGAGGTTCCCGGCGGATTCTTCGACCCGACATCTCCCACAATCGATGCAGGTATCGGCGGTACATTTGCCGGCACAGGTACTTTCTACGATTACAACCGCGCTTCTTTCTTCGGACGCTTCAACTATTCATACGCCAGCCGTTACTTGCTGCAAGTGACTGTACGTTCCGACGGCTCTTCCAAGTTCGGTAAAAACAACCGTTGGGGTACCTTCCCTTCCGTAGCAGTGGGATGGAGAATCAGCGAGGAAGATTTCTTCCCCAAAAATACCCCTATCAGCAACTTGAAGTTCCGCGCCAGCTGGGGACGCCTGGGTAGCGAGAGTGCACTGGGCTACTATTATGCGCCAACAATGAGTAACAGCAACACCCAATGGATGAGCTACATACAAGGTGGTAATCCTTGGGCCGGCATGTCCAACCTCTATCTGGTAAACGACGATTTGCGTTGGGAAACTACCGATACCAAAAACATCGGTTTCGACTTCGGTCTTTTCAACAATAAGTTGAGCGGTAGCCTTAACTACTATTACAACACAACGGAAGACTTACTGATTGAAAAAGTCATGCCGCCTTCTGCAGGTATCTACAATCCTACTGTCAACGTAGGAAAGATGGTAAACAAAGGTTTCGAGCTTGAATTGAACTATGGAGACAACATCAACGGTTTCGACTATAATATCGGTTTCAACCTTTCTACCATCCACAACGAAATGTTGAAGGCAGACCCGAACCAGGTACTTTATGGTTCTGCCTGGAAGGGTGACGGCCACTTCGTAACCCAAACACTGAAAGGTTATCCGGTAGCCAGCTTCTGGCTGTATCAGACTGACGGCATATTCCAGACTGATGCAGAAGCTGCTGCTTACGTAAACAGTGCAGGCGAACGTCTCCAGCCGAGTGCCAAAGCCGGTGATATCCGCTTCAAGGATGTAGTGCCTGCAATTCTTACAGGAAACGGCGCGTTCGTCCGGAGTGCTTTCGGCAAAATGCAGGCGCAGATTGTCCGGTTTGTCGCACCCGCATGAGGGGCACGCCGTACGCTGGAAACGCCAGTGCCGTCCGCAGTCGGTGCAGAACAGGCTCCGATGCCCTTCCTTCTCATGAACGATGCTGAGTTCCGGTTTTCCTCCACAGTACGGGCATGTCTTCCGGGCCGGATCAAAGGGCGCTTCGGGCAGGCTGTTCGCCGTGCGGGCCATAAGGATTTTCACCGTCTGCGCGATCACCATATCCAACACATCCGGCGACAGGCCTGTTTTTCTCCGCGAAGCAGGGCCAGCGGTTCCGGCTCATGCGCGAGACTGGCCTTGCACAGGCGGCGGACGCTTCCGGGTTTGAGCGCATCGCGCACCGCCTCCGGCTCCACAAGGTTGGCGAATTCGAGATCGTGTTCCACGTCGAACCCTTGCCGGGCCAGTACAACGGCAACCGGCGAGGACAGCACGAGCATGTCCTTGTGAAAACGAAGCGCGATATCGGGCATGGGGAGTTCCTTTCGTCAGGTGATCCATGATACCGAAAAGAGCCCCGACATGCGACCGTCGAAATGCGCCGATGCGCTCGCGCACGCCGAGACGGAAGCATCTCGCGCGAACGGCGCAGTTCGAGCGGCGGAAGGAAGGAGGATGGACGCTCGCCGACGCTTCGCGGCATTTCACAGGACGAACATGAGTCGATCACGTGTTCTTCAAGGCTTACTTTTATACTTGGTCTCGCAAACGAAAGAATCCCCTCCTTTCAGTTTGTACTGCTTTTCCCCTTACAAAGCAGTGGCGGCACCTCGGTGCCGCACATCCCCCTCCTTGTGGCCGGTGGAGCTCCCCTCTCCCCGGGCCGATCTGTTTTCTCCGCATCCCGCACAACCGCCCCGCTTCCGCAATCATCGACCAACCGCGCTATCATCGGTACGAACAATGCTTACATTCGAGGTCGATGGCCGCATTTCGCAGGCCAATGTCGTTCCGCCAACCTTTCGCCTCGCCAGATTTCTGCGGCGCCGGCGCCTAATCGGGAAAACTTCTTTTCCTTGACTCTTTTCAGCATCCTTGGTTGAAAGCGAAACCGTTACGGTCTGCGGACCCATCGTTTCACAAAAACGCGCACGCCCGCATCATACGATGTGCGCGAACGACCCGTATACTAGCAGCTGTAAACGAAAGGCTCCCCCTCCTTTCAGTTTGCCTCTGCTTTACCCCCCTTAGAAGCAGAGCGATGCGCAAGCGTCGCATCATCCCCCTCCTTGTGGCCCGGTGGAGCTCCCCTCTCCCCGGGCCGATCCTTTTCTCGGGAAGGAACGCCTATGAACATCGTGGTCCTCGAAGGACAGGTGAACAACCCCGGCGACTTGAGCTGGGACGCGCTCGACCGGTTCGGCACCGTCACCGTGTACGACCGCACGTCGCGCGATCAGCTGAAACTCGGGTAGCCGAAGCCGACATCGTCGTGTCGAGCAAGACGGAATGGAACGCCGAGGCGCTCGGCTGGGCTCCTCGCCTCAAGATGATCGCGCTCACCTCCACCGGCTACAACGTGGTGGATCTCGACGCGGCGCGCGATGCGGGCGTGATCGTATCGAACGTGCCCGCCTACTCCACGCCCGACGTGGCGCAGATGACGTTCGCGTTGCTGCTGGAGCTGTGCTTGCATGTAGGAGAGCATTCCAATCTGGTCATGGAAGGCGACTGGACGCGCGCCAAGGACTTCTCGTTCTGGAACACGCCGCTTGTGGAGCTGGCAGGCAAGACGATGGGCATCGTCGGCATGGGAAGCATCGGGCAGGCAGTATGCCGCATCGCGCGTGCTTTCGGCATGCCCGTGGTGTTCGAGAATCGATCGGCAAAACCCCAACTGGAAAGCGATGGCGTGCGCCAAGTGAGCCTCGACGAGCTGCTGGCCGTTTCGGATGTGGTGACCCTGCACGCACCGGCCACGCCCGAAACCGATCGCATGATGAACGTCCAGACCATCGGCCGCATGAAGGACGGAGCGTACCTCCTGAACACTGCGCGCGGCACGCTGGTGGACGAGCAGGCCGTGGTGGACGCACTGCGATCCGGCAAGCTGGCGGGTTTCGCAGCCGATGTCGTGTCGGTGGAGCCCATGCAACCCGACAACCCCCTGCTGCAAGCGAAAGGCCAGAACATCATCGTAACGCCCCCATATCGCCTGGGCTACCCACGAAGCCCGCGAACGCTGCTGGCTACCGTGACCGCTAACGTCGGCGCGTTCGTGGAGGGTGCACCGCAGAACGTAGTGAATTAGACGGCTGCGTACGACTGCGTCCCGGAACCCGGCCGCCTCCGCGGCATCCCGGCTTCACCTCACTCTGCCGCCCGTCGCACGACGGGCGGCAGCGCATCAACGCGCAGCCTTGCAAGCAGTGAACGCGGGGACGGGCTTCACGTCCGACACCGCCGCATCGGTCAAGCGGGACGTTTCGACCGCCCCGTCGAAATACGTCACCGTGAATACGTCTTCGTCGGCGACTTCAACGCCGTTCACTTTGAGCGATCGCACTTTGCGGTCTGCATCATGGTCCACCTCGGCTCCCGACACCTCGTAGCGGAACGGAGCAAAGGCCTCCCTCGACGCGTCCTTCCGCTCGAACGTGCGCCCGCTCTCTAGCACCGCGCGCAGGTCTTCGCCCGAAATGCGCGCAGTGGCCAGCGTAGGCACCGGCTTCCCCGCATTGGGCAAGAGCACGGTCAGCTCATTGGCGTGCAGCTCCCCTTCGTACAGCTTGCCGGAAATCCCATAAGGATGCATTTGCCCGTCTGCCATGCCGCCAGGCAGCATAAGGCACAGGTCGGTGCCCCCGTACTCCCTGAACGCGTCGGCGAAGTATCGGACGGTCTCCTCCCGGCTCAGGTCGCGTTCGATATGTGCCACTACGTCGCCGATCTGGGTTTCCGACTTGTTGGACTTCATAGCCTCGTCGCAGGCCTGCAACGCTTCCTCGGCGCTGACGGTGCCAGCGATGTACCGCCCAGCGCCTCTCCTCCCAGCAAGAGCGGAGCAGTGTAAGCCGCCAACTCCACAAGGTTATTGCGGTCGACCACGTTGCGGTAATCGCTCAAAAGCGGCGCGTGGAGCTCGCCGTCCGCCTTTCTCGTGGCCGGATATCGCCCTTCCGCGCCATCCGTGAACATGCTCTGGCCCTCGGGGGTGCTCATCAGGTCGAACATCTCCAGCGCTATGGCCAGCATTCTCCTCGTTGCCCGGCTCTTCCAGCTTCTTGTTAATACCGTAGTACGAGCTGACCGCATACAGGTACCAGCCGTTATCTTCGCCCCTCGCCTCTCGCAAGGAACGGAGCTTGGCCCAAATCGAAGTCGAAATCAGTGGTCTTCACGTTGTTGGCAACGCCGTAGGATCATGGCCACGTCACCGTTCGCGAACATCTCCGCGGCGTCCGAATTCGACAGGGAAAGGTCGTCAGCCGAAATCAATCCGCTGTCGAGCCAAAGCCGATACTCGTCCATGAAAGGCCCGAACGTGCCCACCATGCTCGCTTCGCCCGCAAGATAATCCTGTTCCCAAGACGACCCCTGCGGCGTGTGCAGAAA
>ENA-OQHL01001403-OQHL01001403.1-human-gut-metagenome-genome-assembly--contig:-NODE-1403-length-12167-cov-3.101246_pt1 | contig 12167 bp, 9 predicted proteins | sample MGYA00242565_ERZ504723 | MGnify/ENA primary metagenome ERZ504723 (study PRJEB26092, sample SAMD00036211) | human gut metagenome | host: Homo sapiens | study: EMG produced TPA metagenomics assembly of...
TCAATCGGCTGTCCGTCTTTACGGAATTCAAATAGAGATTGCATCCTTCCACGCTGTAGTATCTGGTTGGCTCTGCCAGATAGCCAAGCACAGTCTTCGCCTCCACGCTGTCCCCGGTCTTTACCTGGACATTTTGGAGCTGTCCATAGATCGCTTCATAGCCGTTTCCCATATCTACGGTAACAGTTGTACCTTCCTGCGGAGTCCTGTCTATAGACTTGACAATACCTTTTCCCGCAGAGATTACCTGATCATTGACCGCACCACCGATAATCAGTGCCGGGTTATATTTATACTCTTCCAGTGTTGAAAAATACACGGTCTTGTCCATACTGTAATTCATCAGTACCGCTCCGCTCACCGGCCAGATCAGCTTGTCCCCTTCGCTGAAATTAATCTCATTTCCGCCGCCTGCTGTCTCCTGAGAATCCATTCCGCCATTTTCCGGCGTCTGGGACCCCGTTCCGTTCTCTGTGGCTGTTCCGGTATCTGTCCCGTCCTGCGTGGAAAGACCATCATTTTGACCAGACTGTGTATCGTCCCCGGATGTTCCCGTGCCAGAGGACGCCGGATCCTGCGTCTCTTCGTTCAGGCCGTTCTCTGGCAATCCCGAGAGCCCCTCGTCTGTCAGATCATCTGTAGACTCGTTGATCACATCGCCCGCATCCGCGCTCTGATATTCTTCCAGCTCCTTCTGACTTTCCTCTTCAATCTTAGCCATCTCATTTTTGACGTTACTTTTGTATTGCTGAAATGTATAGACACCCGTTAGAACGACTGCCACCGCCATACAGACTGCCATCCCGATTTTTGCTCCCCGCCGTTTTTTAGGAGCGCGCTTGTTGTTGTTCATCTTCATCACCTCTGGCATTATCTTTGCCAGAAACAAAGAAGCTTATTCTGTGTTGTCCAAAATTTCCGCAACTTCTTTTAAAACAGTACCCTCAAAAAAATATTCTAAAATTTTTTTATAGCTTTTACCCTCTTTTGCAAGTTCTTCAGCCATATTCTGGCTCAATCCGAGACCGTGACCAATCCCTTGCGTGATGACAGTCGTTTTTTTGTCTGTCTGACGCATCGTATAACAGGATGATGGCAGTTCCCACTGATTCCGGAATGTATCACCGTCAATCACATTCTCTCCCTGTTTTACTTCCAGCACATACCCTGCACTGTCCTGTTTGGTAATCTCATATCCGGTGCCGTCGATTTCTTTTGATTGAAATGCGTCCTCGGCATTTTTGTCCGCCGCACAGTCCACGCTCTTCAGATACGGATACTGATCTGTCCCAAGCACTTCTTTGGCATCCCGCGTCTTCCCGTTTGTCAGTCGGCAGTATGGCACATACGCAGGCTGGTCTTCATAGACAAGGATCCGTTCTTTTGTCTCATTCCACGCTTCCTTTAACCTTGCGTAATTTTTCTGCATCTTGCTTTTCCATTCGTCCTCCATCTCGTCCACCGTATAAAAGGGATCAGTAAAGACGAGTTCTTTTCCTTCCTCTTGCTCTGTCATCTTTTTGTAAATGCCAGTCCTTACAATGACCGCCTGCGCCTTGATCGTCTCTATATCCATATCCATTGAAATCTCTTTTGCCAAGACGCCCATTCCATACGCATCCAGCGACATGGTTGTCATCCGGTCGTTTCCGCCGCTTTGTACCGATACTTCCGTTTCCTTCTGTTTGGGAGCTGTGAGACCGGACGGACCATTGATAAAAATGGTAATCACATAGGGCAGCGCAATCAAAAGAAACAGGATACAGCCATATTTTTTCCATTTCCGAAGCATAAAAAACCTCCCATACAGCATATGAGAGGTTTTTTATTCTTATTCCTGTTTGTTTCCCGTTGTTATGAATGTCTTAGGCATCCACCTTGATCTGATCTAAATGCCAGATATCGTCTACATATTCCTGGATCGTTCTGTCGGATGAGAACTTGCCGCAGCAAGCCACATTCATAAGCGCTTTCCTGGACCAGGCTTCTCTGTCTTTATACGCCTCTTCCACACGTTTCTGTGCGTCCGCATAAGAACGGAAGTCTTTCAGAATAAAGTATCTGTCTGCACGTTCCCGACCATGTGTGTTCACAAGGGAATCGTAGAGATCCCGGTACATTTCCCGGTTACCGTTTGCATAGGTGCCGTCAATCAACTGGTCTACCACACGCTTGATATCCCAGTCATTAAAATAGATATCCGTCGGATTGTAGCCGCCGTGATTCTCAAAGTGAATGACTTCCTGAGAAGAAAGGCCGAAAATAAATGCATTTTCCATGCCGACTTCTTCCACGATCTCCACGTTGGCTCCATCCATTGTTCCAAGAGTTGGAGCACCGTTAAGCATGAATTTCATGTTTCCGGTACCGGACGCCTCTTTGGAAGCTGTAGAAATCTGTTCACTGACGTCCGCCGCCGCGAAGATAATCTCTGCGTTGGATACCCTATAGTCCTCGATGAATACGACTTTAATCTTGCCGTTGATGCTTTTATCGTTATTGATCACATCCGCAACAGAGTTGATCAGCTTGATTGTCTCCTTGGCACGCACATAACCTGCCGCCGCCTTTGCTCCGAAAATAAAAGTTCTGGGATAGAAGTACATCTCCGGATGGTCTTTAATCTGATTGTACAGATACATTACATGAAGAATATTCAAAAACTGGCGTTTATATTCATGGAGACGCTTTACCTGTACATCGAATATGGATCTCGGATCAATCTCGATACCGTTATTGTTTCGGATATACTCTGCCAGCCGCAGTTTGTTCTGGTACTTGATCTCTGCAAACTCAGCAAGCGCTTTCGGATCATCCACATACTTTTTCAGCTTGCTCATCTCAGACAGATCGGTAATCCATCCGTCTCCAATGTGCTTTGTCACCCAGTCCGCAAGAAGCGGGTTCCCATGGAGAAGAAATCTTCTCTGTGTGATTCCATTTGTCTTGTTGTTGAATTTCTCCGGCATCATGTCGTAGAAATCCTTCAGCTCTTCATGTTTCAAAATCTCCGTATGCAGTCTTGCCACACCATTTACAGAATATCCTGCCACAATCGCAAGGTGCGCCATCTTCACCTGTCCGTCCCGGATGATTGCCATTCTTGCCACTCTGCCCTCATCGCCCGGGAATCTCACTCGGATCTGCTCGATAAATCTGCGGTCGATCTCCTGAATGATCTGGTAAATACGAGGAAGCAGCTTGGAAAAGAGGTCAATCGGCCATTTTTCCAGCGCCTCCGCCATAATGGTATGATTTGTATACGCAACAGTCTTTGTCGTCACATCCCATGCCTCATCCCATTCCAGGCCTTCCTGGTCAATGAGCAGATGCATCAACTCCGCAACCGCCAGAGTCGGGTGGGTATCGTTCATCTGGATCGTCACCTTTTCGTGCAGTTTGCGAACGTCATCATGTTTCTTCTTATAGCGCACAAGAAGTGCCTGGAGGCTTGCGGAAATAAAGAAATACTGCTGTTTCAGACGCAGTTCTTTTCCAGCATAGTGATCGTCGCACGGATAGAGCACGTCTACGATCATCTTGGCAAGATTCTCCTGCTCTACCGCATGACGGTAATCTCCACGGTTGAATGCATCCAGATGGAAATCAGTAATCGCTTCCGCATCCCAGATTCTCAGTGTATTGACAACATGGTTTCCATATCCGATGATCGGCATATCGTACGGCACCGCACGCACCGAACTGTAACTCTCTTGAATAAAATTATTGCGCTTTGTCACCGGATCATACTCGATCCGGACGTCACCACCGAAGCGGACCTCTTTTGCGTATTCATCCCGGCGAATCTCAAACGGATTACCGTCCTTCAGCCAGTTATCCGGCACCTCTACCTGATAGCCGTTCTCAATTTTCTGCTTGAACATTCCGTAACGGTAGCGGATGCCGCAGCCATATGCCGGATATCCCAGTGTAGCAAGTGAATCAAGGAAACAGGCGGCGAGTCTGCCAAGACCACCATTTCCAAGGGCCGCGTCCGGCTCCTGGTCTTCTACGATGTTCAGATCGATTCCCATCTCATCCAGTGCTTCCTTCACTTCCTGGTAGGCCGTCATATTAATCAGGTTGTTGCCGAGCGCTCGTCCCATCAGGAATTCCATGGACATGTAGTACACGGTCTTCGGATCCTTCTTCTCCATCTCTACCTGGGTTGCCAGCCAGTAATCGATGATCGTCTCTTTTACCGCAAGGGATACCGCCTGAAAGATCTGCCGGCCGGTTGCTTCTTCGATTGTTTTTCTATAAAGGTTCTTAATGTTATTCTTTACTTCCTCTTTAAAAGCTTCTTTCTCAAATCTTTTACTGTACATCTTACTATTCCCTTCCTGAACATATTACATATCCTATGCTTCGTCTCTCTTTGCCACTCCAATGGTAACAGCCTCGCCGTTAATCTTCCACTCTTTGACGTAGCCTGATGGCTCTGCCTTTTCCAAAGAGACGGCAAGCACATCATCTGAGATTTCAGTACAGTTGTCTGTAAAGACGGCTTCTGCCCTCTCACTGCCAGTATATGTTACATGAATCTTATCTGTCACTTCAAAGGCTGCTTCTTTTCTCATGGTCTGGATCTTACTGATAATCTCGCGCACAAATCCTTCTTCCAGAAGTTCTGGCGTCAGATTCGTATCCAGTACGACTGTAATGCCATAATCGCTTTCTGATACATAGCCCTCTGTCTGCGTCATATCGATCAACAAGTCATCCTTCGTCAGGACAACTTCCTCACCATTGACGTTAAATTTCAGTTCGCCGTTGCTCTCCAGATCGTCCATCGCCTGGTTGCCGTCCAGACTTTCCAGCTCTTTTTTGATACCCCCAAGAAGCTTGCCGTATTTTGGTCCTACAGTCTTTAACTGTGGCTTGAACGTGTAGGTAGTAAACGCCCTGACGTCCTCTGTCTGCGTCATTTCCTTCACGTTAAGCTCCTCGGTAATGATCTCCCGATAGTACTTTGGAAGCTCTTCTACACCTTTTACGAACATCTTGCCAATCGGCTGACGATTCTTGATGTTAGCCGTATTTCTGCAGGCGCGTCCCATCACAACGATCTTGAGTACTTCGTCCATATAGCGTTCCAGCTCACTGTCGATCCATGACTCGTTTACTTCCGGAAAATCGCACAGATGGATACTCTCCGGCGCTGTCTGATCCAGGCTTCTTACAAGATTCTGATAGATTTCCTCTGTCATAAACGGAATCATCGGAGCCGCCGTTTTTGATACCGTCACAAGCGCCGTGTACAGTGTCATATACGCATTGATCTTATCCTGCTCCATTCCCTTTGCCCAGAAACGTTCACGGCTTCTTCTTACATACCAGTTACTCATATCGTCCACAAAATCCTGAAGCGCTCTTGCGGATTCCGGGATCCGGTAATTAGAAAGATTCTCATCCACAGTCTTTACAAGCGTGTTCAGCTTAGACAACAGCCATTTATCCATAACAGACAATTTTTCATATTCCAGTTTATATTTTGTAGCATCGAACTCATCAATATTCGCGTACAGTACAAAAAATGCATAGGTATTCCACAAGGTTCCCATGAACTTACGCTGTCCCTCCTGTACCGCCTTTCCGTGAAAACGGTTTGGCAGCCACGGTGCGCTGTTTACATAGAAATACCACCGGATCGCGTCTGCCCCGTAAGTCTTAAGCGCCTCAAACGGATCGACCGCATTCCCTTTGGATTTACTCATCTTCTGTCCGTTTTCATCCTGCACATGCCCAAGGACAATTACATTCTTGTACGGAGCCTTGTTGAAGATGAGGGTAGAAATCGCAAGCAGAGAGTAGAACCATCCTCTTGTCTGGTCTACCGCCTCGGAGATAAAATCTGCCGGGAACTGCTGCTCAAAGAGCTCTTTATTTTCAAATGGATAGTGATGCTGTGCGAACGGCATGGAACCACTGTCAAACCAGCAGTCAATCACTTCCGGTACACGGTGCATCTCTTTTCCACATTCCGGACAGCGAATCGTCACCCCGTCAATATACGGACGGTGAAGCTCGATATCCTCCGGACAGTTGTCTGACATGGATTTCAACTCTTCAATACTGCCGATAGCGTGCTGGTGTCCACATTCACATTCCCAGATATTGAGCGGTGTACCCCAGTAACGGTTTCTGCTGATGCCCCAGTCCTGTACATTTTCCAGCCAGTCTCCAAAGCGGCCCTTTCCGATGCTCTCCGGGATCCAGTTGATCGTATTATTATTATGGATCAAGTCGTCTTTCACCTCTGTCATACGGATAAACCAGGACTCTCTTGCATAGTAGATCAGCGGAGTATCGCATCTCCAGCAATGAGGGTAACTATGCTCAAATTTCGGCGCGGAAAAGAGCAATCCTCTCTTTTCCAGATCTTCCAGGATCATAGGATCGGCTTTCTTGCAAAATACGCCTGCAAACGGAGTCTCCTCTGTCATTTCCCCTTTTCCGTCTACAAACTGTACAAATGGCATATCATAGCGGCGTCCCACCTTGGCATCGTCCTCACCGAATGCCGGCGCGATATGAACCACGCCAGTACCGTCAGTCAGTGTAACATAGGTATCACACAGCACATAAAATGCCTTTTTATGCTGCTTTTGGGCTGCTTTTGCCGCTCCGTCATAGAGAGGGATATATTCTTTCCCTTCCAGATCAGTCCCGACATATTTCTCCAGAATCTCATAAGCCGCCTCGCCCTCTTCTTTTGCAAGTCCGCCAAGCACCTGATCAAGAAGCGCCTCTGCCATATAGTATACACAGCCGTCCGCTGCCTTTACTTTGGCATACGTCTCCTCTGGATTCACACAGAGTGCCACATTAGACGGCAGCGTCCACGGAGTTGTCGTCCACGCAAGGATGTAAGCGTCCTCATCTTTTACTTTAAAGCGGACGATGGCTGAACGTTCCTTGACGTCCTTGTATCCCTGCGCTACTTCCTGCGCGGAGAGCGGAGTTCCGCAGCGCGGACAGTACGGAACGATCTTAAAGCCCTTATAGAGCAGCTTCTTTTCCCAGATCTGCTTTAACGCCCACCACTCGGACTCGATGAAGTTATTGTCGTAGGTAACGTAAGGATGCTCCATATCCGCCCAGAATCCGACTGTAGCAGAGAAATCCTCCCACATTCCTTTATATTTCCAGACACTTTCCTTACATTTGTCAATAAAAGGCTCCAGTCCGTATTCTTCGATCTGATCCTTTCCGTCCAATCCCAGAAGTTTCTCTACTTCCAGCTCTACCGGCAGACCGTGGGTATCCCATCCGGCCTTTCTCGGAACCATCTTCCCTTTCATGGTCTGGTATCTCGGGATCATATCTTTGATAACACGGGTAAGAACATGACCAATATGCGGCTTTCCATTAGCGGTCGGAGGGCCGTCGTAAAAGGTGTATGTCTCCCCTTCCTTTCTGTTTTCCATGCTCTTTTCAAAAATCTGGTTCTCTTCCCAGAATTTCTCTACTTCCTTTTCCCTGTCAACGAATTTTAAATCGGTTGAAACTTTCTGATACATGCTTTCCTCTCCTTTATTAGACTTCTCTATTTTAAATGTAGTTCCGAAAATGAGCCTCCAAAATCAAAAAACTCCCGTCCTGTAATAGGACGAGAGTATCATCTTTCGCTGTACCACCTGTTACTGCATACATTTCATATGAGTTCTTGATAACGGCAGAATACCGGCAGCGCTTAGTAAGTTTCCCGTTCAGCATCTGCAGCTCGGAAGTGATCTTCAAACAGGCTCTACTCGCACCGGACTTCCACCCTCTCCGGCTCGCTGACAGCTTTTGACCTCTGCTCTACTGTCTTCGTCTTCGCTTTTTCCGTCTATATGTATGGATTACCACCATACTTCGTTATTATACTTTATCATTTTTATACAAGTCAAGTGTTTTTACCATCTTTTCCGCCCCCGTCTTCTGCTTCTTCTTGCAGCTCTCTTCATCCTTCGCCTTCTCTGGCGCTCCTGTCTCCTTTGTTTGCGCCGGCTCAACCTCAAAAAGGAGCTCCTTTTCCTGCGCCGGATCACGAAAACTAAAATCACGGCAATGAGAATCAGCACCGCCGCTGCCCCAATCACAATCCAAATACTCTCTTCCAAAATCTTCCTGACGGATGTGACAACCCCAGGCTTTTTACCATCGCCTGCGGCCCTCTGCGCGGCCTTTTCATCCACATCAGCAGCCACTTTCCCGACAGTCTGTCCCTGCCAGGTAAGATACAGCATGGAAACCCCGTTTTCCTCCCCAGTCTCAAATTCAAGCTCCTCCTGAGGAATGCCCACCGGTAAATCCACATAGACCGGTCCCTTTTCCGTAATGGTGGCGTGCACATCTTCCTCCGCACTCTCCAGAATACTGCTCTTTGCCTCCTGGCGGCTAAATCCTGCAAACGCATAATCCAGCAGACTTCTCGTATCATCGTAAATGTGCTGACCTCTTGTCGCCATCTCCACACAGATCAGCCGCATCTTTCCATTATCCGCAAGGGTAATCAGTGTGTTTCCAGCCTCATCGGTATATCCGGTCTTACCGCCTACGCAGTATTCATAATAGTGTGAATTCCATGTCTCCATCATCTCATGCCGCTGTTGGAATGTCCGGGACTCGTTCACCAGGTTCGTCGGCCCGATAGTGTGTTCATACGTCTCCATAATCTCCAAAATCTCCGGATGTTCAAACAATTCCGCAGAAATCAGCGCCATATCGTAGGCCGATGTGTAATGATTCTCATCCTGTAGTCCGTGGGGGTTCACAAAATGGCTGTCGGTTGCGCCAAGCTCTTCTGCCCTCTCGTTCATGGCTTTCACAAACTTTTCGTAGCCGCTTCCATTTCCCTGCATCTTAGTTCCTATCGTTTCTGCCACGGCATAGGACACCTCGTTGGCCGATGCCAGCAGCACACCATACAATGCGTCCTTTAACGAAATCTCCTCTCCCGCCCGCATCCCGATATAGGCATCTCCCGGCTCCAGAAAATTCACACTTTCCTGGGAAAACGTCACCCGGTCCGTATTCAGATTCCCATTTTCAGCGGCCAGAAGTGCGGTCAGCACCTTGGTGATACTTGCCGGATAGTGCTTATCATGCATATTCTTGGCATACAGTATGGATCGCGTATCCGCGTCAATTACAATCGCCGATTGTCCATAGACTGCCGGTCCCTGCGGCCAGTTCTCAATCTCATTACTTTGAACAGGAAGCTCATAAGCTTTCTTTGCTTCCTCTTCCACATCTGTCGCCCAGACCTTTGCCGCCGGCATCAACGCCACCGCAACACACAAAAGCCCTGACAGTATTTTCTTCATTTTTCTTTTCATCGTATTTCTCCCCTGTTTTTCTTCGTACCTTAATAGTTTATCATATCTTCAGATGGAAGGTAAAAATTTTTTACACATTGTTTTTTTACTTTCCACGACATACACATCTTTCTTCTCCACATGTAAAACTGTCCACCTTCTGTGGATAACCTTGTGGAAAACTCCTATTTTGCTCTCTTATCTTTCCTTCTCTTTGTCATATCTATACCCCGTTTTCGCTGAAAAATCAAGGTTGATCAGCTTATTTCCTTCTTTTGTTCTTTTGCTCATTCCCTTTCCATAGGGCGTGGATAACTTTTTCAACAGCTTTTTTCCTGTACTCCCTGTTTCCACGCCCTCATGTTGATAACAACTTCCTGTTTTTTGCTATTTTCCTTGTTTGTCCCATCCTTTTTCGGACATGTCCACAAAGTTATCCACCCTTTCCACATAGTTATCCACATCTTGTATTTTAAATTTTCTCTTGACACAAGACTATGATACAATGACAAGAACGTTGCATATTTTTCATGCTTTCTTTCTATACTTTAGTTATCATATCCTATTTTTAATTTGACGCTGATAAGGAGAGATAGAATCTAGTGAAAACTGTATTACTGCTTTGAAATGGAATTCAAGGAATCTTTGCCGTGTTCTTTTTTTGGTGCTTCTCTGGCTGTCCGGCGATGGAGCCGTATCGCCACTGGGCTGCCGGCTAACCATCCTGTCGGGGTTTGTGATGACCTTCGTCTTTCTCGGCTTGGATCTTGTCTCGTGGCGCCGCCTCATAAAAAAGAAGAGCGTCTTACTCTTCTCATACAAACGGATCTTCTGACCAGGCTTCCTAATTCCTGCGCCCTCCATCAAGAGCTGGCGCAGCTTTCTGAAACCGTGCTGGACGACGATATTTCCTGCGCTGTTATTTCTTTTGACAATATCCACCGCCTGAACCGTACCTATGGCCATCAAGCCGGAGATATGGTTTTTTGGTGAACTCGGGGATATCCTTGCGGTATCGGCGTCAGATCTGGGATTCATTGGGCGCAAAAGCGGACGCACCTTTCTTGCTCTGTTTGAGGGAACGCCCGCGAAAAGGCCGCCCTTTTTCAGAAGAGGCTAAATCGGGGACTGGAAATCCACAATGCGACGACCGGCCTGCTTCCTATCACCTGTACCATCCGGCTGACTCACAATGATGAGCTTCATTATGTCTCTATCTATGATCTCGTCAAGCTTCGTCCGGATAGTTGTGGCGCCCATTCTCACGCACCCGCTTAATCTTTCCTGATTTTGTGCCGCACCAGGTTTTCTTAAAGGTGTGTCGAAAACTGGAAATTTCTTCATCTTGACAGTCACACTTTCTCTATTGTAAAATTGACTCAGAGAATCGAACATACGTTTGTTTCCATGTTCACACCGTCTCTGAAAGGCTTTCACCACCTGGATTTTGGAAAGAGAGGAGGTTCCGTATGATTCAGAAACATCACGCTATTGAACGAGTCTATGTCAGTGTTTCTTCTATTTTTGATTCCACCGGCTATATGCAGCCGACATCCATCACCTGGACGGACGGCCGCACCTTTCCGATTGAAAGCGTCCGGGATTACCGTCCTGCGGATGCCTCCCATAAGGACTGCTATACCGTCATCATCCGGGGCCAGGAGAAACATCTGTTTTTCGAGCGTACAGATCCCCTGTTTCCCAGCCGTGTAGGGAGATGGTTCGTAGAACGAAGCCCTGCTGTGCCACAATAATTTTAAGGTGATCCTGTGAAGAAAGAAGGTAGAACATATGAAAACCTATCTCGCCATTGATCTAAAATCCTACTACGCATCTGCGGAATGTGCCGCCCGAAGGCTGGATCCTCTGACAACGCATCTTGTAGTTGCGGATTCCTCCCGGACAGAGAAGACCATCTGCCTTGCTGTCTCACCGTCTCTGAAAGCCTATGGAATCCCCGGCAGAGCCCGACTCTTCGAAGTAGCCCAGAAGATCCGCGAAGTCAACGTTGACCGTCTGCTCTTGGCTGTTCGTAATCATACCGCTCTTTGTAAAGATGGCCGCCCATCGCTTGGTACTCCTTCTTTTGACGCAGAGGCTCTGAAGAAAGATCCTACGCTGGAGGCGTCGTACTTGATTGCCCCGCCCCGGATGGCCTATTATATGGAAGTCTCAGCTAAAATTTATTCCATTTATCTGAAATATATTGCGCCAGAGGACATTCATGTGTACTCCATTGATGAGGTGTTTATGGATATTACTTCCTATCTGGCACATTACGGGATGTCTGCCTATGATCTGGCAAAAACAATCATCCGCGAGGTACTTTATGCCACCGGAATTACTGCAACCGCCGGGATCGGGACCAATCTGTATCTGAGCAAACTCGCCATGGATATCGTCGCCAAGCACACTGCTCCGGATCCAGACGGTGTACGGATTGCTTCCCTCAATGAAGAGTCCTTCCGATATCTGCTTTGGGATCATCAGCCACTGACTGATTTCTGGCAGATCGGGACCGGTACAGTACGGAAACTGCGAAAGCACGGAATCCATACGATGGGAGAACTTGCGCGGGCAAGCCTTACGCAAGAAGAGATGTTGTTCAAAGAATTTGGAATCGATGCGGAAATTCTCATTGATCATGCCTGGGGGATCGAGCCATGCAGGATGGAAGATATTAAATCCTACCGTCCGGCAGACAAAAGTATCTGTGAGGGACAGGTACTCTCCTGCCCTTATCCATATGAAAAGGCCCGTCTTATTGTCCAGGAGATGACTGAGAGTCTTGCCTTCCGTCTATCTGATCTGAAGATGATCACGGATTCTCTGACTCTGACCGTTGGTTATGACCGGGCAAAC
>ENA-OQHL01001404-OQHL01001404.1-human-gut-metagenome-genome-assembly--contig:-NODE-1404-length-12166-cov-2.429105_pt1 | contig 12166 bp, 12 predicted proteins | sample MGYA00242565_ERZ504723 | MGnify/ENA primary metagenome ERZ504723 (study PRJEB26092, sample SAMD00036211) | human gut metagenome | host: Homo sapiens | study: EMG produced TPA metagenomics assembly of...
TGCTTGGAAAAGACAGCTTTCAGGAAATCGATATTGCAGGGATCACCATGCCGATCACCAAACATAACTTTATTGTCAAGGATGTGGAAAAACTGGCAGAGACAATCCGCAAGGCATTCCGGATCGCGCGCAGCGGCAGACCCGGGCCGGTTCTGATCGATATCCCGAAAGATATTACAGCAAACGTGACAGAATATCTTCCCCGGGAAGCAGAGTTCCCGCCGAGAAAGACGGAAACCATCACAGAGGAGGCACTTTCACGTGCTGTGGAGATGATCGAAGCATCCCAAAAGCCGTTTATTTATGCAGGGGGCGGCGTTGTCCTTTCGGGGCGAGCAGAGAATTGCGTGAATTCGCAGAAAAGGTGGATGCTCCGGTGACAGATACTCTGATGGGAAAGGGAGCATTTCCGGGAACAGATCCGCGTTACACAGGGATGGTCGGAATGCATGGAACCAAGACATCCAACTATGGAGTCAGTGAGTGCGATCTGTTGATTGCGGTAGGAGCCAGATTTGATGACCGTGTAACGAGCGATACAGAAAAGTTTGCGAAGAATGCACAGATTTTGCAGATTGATATCGATCCGGCAGAGATGAACAAAAACGTGTTGATCGATCATGGAATCGTCGGAGATTTGAAAGAAGTTTTAATGCGGTTGAATGCAAGACTTGAGGAACAGTCACATCCGGAGTGGATGGAACAGATTGCAGCGTATCAGAAAGAATATCCGCTTCAGTATGAGGATGGAAAGCTGACCGGTCCGTATATCGTAGAAGAGATTTACAGGCAGACAAAAGGAGATGCAATCATTACGACAGAAGTAGGACAGCATCAGATGTGGGCTGCACAGTATTATAAATATAAAGAGCCAAGGACGCTCTTGTCATCCGGAGGACTTGGAACAATGGGATATGGACTTGGCGCATCCATCGGAGCCAAAATGGGCTGTCCGGAAAAGACCGTAGTCAATATCGCCGGAGACGGATGTTTCCGTATGAACATGAATGAGATCGCAACAGCTGCGAGATATCAGATTCCGATCGTACAGGTCGTGGTGAACAATCATGTGCTTGGTATGGTACGTCAGTGGCAGAATCTCTTTTACAATCAGCATTATTCCCAGACAATCCTGGATGATGCGGTGGATTTTGTAAAGCTGGCACAGGCGCTTGGAGCAGAAGGAATCCGTGTGACAACAAAAGAAGAGTTTGCAGACGCTTTTGCAAAAGCAGTAAAGATGCAGCGTCCTGTTGTGCTGGACTGCCAGATCGACCAGGATGACAAGGTGTGGCCGATGGTTGCGCCGGGAGCTGCGATCAGCGAAGTGTTTGATGAGATGGATTTGAACGAAGAATAAATTTTCTTTGTTTCAATATAAAAATGAAATTCAGGAGGAAAAGAAGATGAGTAGAGTGTACAATTTTTCAGCCGGACCGGCAGTGCTGCCGGAAGAAGTGCTAAAAGAAGCAGCAGATGAAATGTTAGATTACAGAGGAACCGGAATGTCGGTTATGGAAATGAGTCATCGCTCGAAAGCCTTCGAGACGATTATTCAGGAAGCAGAGGCAGATCTCAGAGAGCTGATGGATATTCCGGACAATTACAAGGTTTTATTTTTGCAGGGCGGAGCATCTCAGCAGTTTGCGATGATTCCGATGAATCTGATGAAGAACCGGGTGGCAGATTACATTGTGACCGGTCAGTGGGCAAAAAAAGCAGCGGATGAGGCAGAAAAGTATGGAACCGTAAACCGGATCGCATCTTCTGCAGACAAGACTTTTTCTTATATTCCGGACTGTTCGGATCTTCCGGTTTCAGAAGATGCAGATTATGTATACATCTGTGAGAATAATACGATTTACGGAACAAAATTTAAAGAACTGCCGAATACAAAAGGAAAGACGCTGGTTGCAGACGTTTCTTCCTGTTTCCTCTCTGAGCCTGTAGATGTCACAAAATATGGAGTGATCTATGGAGGCGTACAGAAAAATATCGGACCGGCAGGTGTTGTGATCGTGATTATCCGGGAAGACCTGATCACAGAAGATGTGCTTCCAGGCACACCGACGATGCTGAAATACAAAACGCATGCAGATGCGGATTCTCTCTACAACACTCCGCCTGCATACGGAATCTATATTTGCGGAAAAGTGTTTAAGTGGCTGAAGAAGATGGGCGGTCTTTCTGCGATGAAAGAGAAAAATGAAAAGAAAGCTAAACTGTTGTACGATTTTCTGGACGAAAGTAAGTTGTTCAAAGGAACCGTGGAGAAAAAAGACCGTTCTCTGATGAATGTTCCATTTGTGACAGGAGACAAAGATCTGGATGCCAAATTTGTGAAAGAAGCAAAAGAAGCCGGACTGGAAAATCTGAAGGGACACCGTACTGTAGGCGGAATGCGTGCAAGTATTTACAACGCAATGCCGTATGAAGGAGTAGAAGCTCTCGTTGCGTTTATGAAGAAGTTTGAGGAGGAAAATGCGTAGTATGTATCAGTATCATTGCCTGAATCCAATCTCTCAGATTGGACTCGATAAATTTACAGAGAACTATCAAAAAACAGAGGCTGCAGAGGCGGCAGACGCAATTTTGGTCAGAAGTGCATCTATGCATGAGATGGAACTGCCGGAGAACCTGAAAGTTGTGGCAAGAGCAGGTGCAGGTGTGAACAATATTCCTCTGGATCGTTGTGCGGAGAAAGGAATCGTAGTATTCAATACACCCGGAGCCAATGCAAATGGTGTGAAAGAACTCGTAATTGCAGGAATGCTTCTGGCAGCCCGTGACATTATCGGAGGTATCAACTGGGTGCAGGAGTACGAAGAAGACGGAGACATCGCAAAAATCACAGAAAAGAAGAAGAAAGCTTTTGCAGGAACGGAGCTGGAAGGAAAAAAATTAGGAGTGATCGGTCTGGGAGCGATCGGAGTTCTGGTGGCGAATGCAGCGACACATCTGGGAATGGAAGTATATGGATATGACCCGTACGTATCCGTAGATGCGGCATGGAAGCTTTCCAGAAATATTCATCATGCAAAATCCGTGGATGAATTGTACAAAGAGTGCGATTATCTGACCGTTCATGTTCCGGCACTGGACGATACAAAAGGAATGATCAACAAAGACGCCATCAGTCTGATGAAAGACGGGGTAGTGATCCTGAATTTTGCGAGAGATGTACTGGTCAATCAGGAAGATATCGTGGATGCTTTAGTATCTGAGAAAGTGCGCAGTTATGTGACGGACTTCCCGACAAAAGAGATCGTAGGTGTCAGAGGCGCAATCGTGATTCCGCATTTGGGAGCTTCCACAGAAGAGTCTGAGGATAATTGCGCCAAAATGGCAGTTGCAGAAGTGATGGATTATCTGCAGAACGGAAATATTACACATTCTGTAAATTATCCGGACTGCGATATGGGAGTGAAAGGAAGCGGAGCAAGAATTACAATCCTGCACCGCAACATCCCGAATATGCTGGGACAGTTTACAGCACTTCTGGCAGGCGAGGGAATGAATATTTCCCTGATGGCAAATAAGAGTAAGAAGGAATATGCTTATACGATGATCGACGTAGAATCCGAGGTTTCCGGACAGATTGCGAAAGCACTGGAAGCAGTAGAAGGTGTTCTGAAAGTAAGAGTGATCGTGTGAGAAAAAGGCAGATGTTATCTGATTGAAAGGATCAGGGCATCTGCCTTTTGCAGTTATAGTAAGAAAAATTACTATTGACAATACATGTATGAGTGTATACAATTATACAAGAACTTTTGCTAAGTAGAGTGTTAAAGAGTGGACGGAGGAGAAAATCATGGAAAATAGAAAAGTACGTTTGAATCAGCACACAAATCTTCTGGAACTGGAAGAACACATGTATCCACTGGTGGATGTAGATACGCCGAATGTGTTCCGGAATCTGTTCCATTATGATGAAATCCCAAAGATTGCATTCAATGACCGTATTGTGCCGCATAATATGCCGGATGAAATCTGGATCACAGATACGACATTTAGAGACGGACAGCAGTCCAGAGCTCCTTATACAACAGAGCAGATTGTGACGATTTATGATTATTTCCATCGTCTGGGAGGTCCTAACGGAAAGATTCGTCAGAGTGAGTTTTTCCTGTACAGCAAGAAAGATCGGGATGCGGTCTACAAATGTCTGGAGAGAGGATATCAGTTTCCGGAAGTGACAAGCTGGATCCGTGCCAGTAAAAAGGATTTTCAGCTGGTAAAAGATATAGGTCTCAAGGAGACAGGGATTTTGGTCAGCTGTTCCGATTATCATATTTTTTTACAAGCTGAAGATGACGAGGCGGGAAGCGATGGAACATTATTTATCTGTTGTGCGTGAGTGCATGGAAACCGGAGTTCGGCCGAGATGTCATCTGGAAGATATCACACGTTCTGATATTTACGGTTTTGTGATTCCGTTTTGTCTGGAACTGATGAAGCTGATGGAAGAGTATCAGATCCCGGTCAAGATCCGTGTCTGTGATACGATGGGATATGGGGTGAATTTCCCGGGTGCAGTGATTCCGCGTTCTATTCCGGGAATCATCTATGGTCTGATGACACATGCGGGCGTGCCAAGTGAACTGATCGAATTCCACGGACACAACGATTTCTATAAAGCAGTCAATAATTCGACGACAGCGTGGCTTTACGGAGCCTGCGGAGTGAACTGTTCCTTGTTTGGTATCGGAGAGCGTACGGGTAATACACCTTTAGAGGCAATGGTATTTGAGTATGCACAGCTTCGAGGAACACTGGATGGAATGGATACAACGGTTATTACAGAGCTGGCTGAATATTATGAGAAGGAAATCGGATACAGAGTGCCATCGAGGACACCGTTTGTCGGAAAGAATTTTAATGTCACAAGAGCTGGAATCCATGCGGATGGAATGCTCAAAAATGAAGAGATCTATAATATATTTGATACAGACAAATTCCTGAACCGCCCAGCGCTGGTTTCTGTTTCCAATACATCCGGAGCGGCGGGAATCGCCTACTGGATCAATGCCTACTATAAACTTCCGCAGGGCAGTCAGGTGGATAAAAATTCAGAACTGGTCAGCCGATTGAAAGAGTGGGTAGATAAGGAGTATGAAGAAGGTCGCGTTACAGTCTTGACAGATGACGAATTAATTGCCAAAATAGATAGTATATGTAAGGAACTGCATATAAAATTGTAGCTGGGAGGCTGACAGATAGAAAATGGGCGAATATCAGGATAATTCTCTGGGAAGCCGTGTGTTCCAGAGACTCCGCGAAGACATACTGAGCGGAAAATATAAAGAGCATGATGAACTGCGGGAGAATACACTCGGAAAAGAGCTGGGGGTAAGCCGGACACCGGTCAGAGAGGCACTCAGGCAGCTGGAGCTGGAAGGACTGGTCACGATCATACCGAACAAAGGAGCGTATGTGACCGGAATTTCATCCAAGGATATCAGAGATATCTATATCCTGCGTTCTATGCTGGAAGGGTTGTGTGCCAGATGGGCAACAGAGCATATTACGGAGGAACAGCTGGATGAGCTGGAAGAAGTGATTCTTCTATCAGAATTCCATATGAAAAAAGTAAGTGGAAATAATGCAGACCAGGTGACAGATCTGGATGGCAAATTCCATAAGATTTTGTATGAAGCATCGGACAGCCGGATTTTAAGCCATGTCCTGATGGATTTTCATAAATATGTGCAGCAGGCAAGAAGAAACTCTGTCGTTTCAGAGGAGAGAGCCAGAAAGTCGATCAGAGAGCACAAGCAGATCCTTCGTGCGATTCGAGACAACGATGCAGATCTGGCAGAGCAGCTTGCAAACGAACACATCCTGCATGTGATGCAGAATTTGAAAAAACAGGGATACGAAGAAATTTAGGAGGATACGGAACATGGAAAAAATTAAGATGACCACACCAATCGTGGAAATGGACGGGGACGAGATGACAAGAATTCTCTGGAAGATGATCAAAGAAGATCTTCTGGAGCCATACATTGACCTGAATACAGAATATTATGATCTGGGGCTGGAGCACCGCAATGAGACGAACGATCAGGTGACAGTAGATTCTGCAAATGCGACGAAAAAATATAAAGTGGCAGTCAAATGTGCGACGATCACTCCAAATGCGGCGCGTATGGAAGAGTATGATCTCAAAGAGATGTGGAAGAGTCCAAATGGTACGATCCGCGCTATTTTAGACGGAACAGTTTTCCGTGCTCCGATTGTTGTAAAAGGAATTGAGCCTTGTGTAAAAAGCTGGAAGAAGCCAATTACGATCGCAAGACATGCATATGGGGATGTGTATAAAGGATCCGAGATGAAGATTCCGGGTGCTGGAAAAGTGGAGCTGGTCTACACAGCAGAAGACGGAACGCAGACAAGAGAGCTGGTTCATGAGTTTACAGGCGCAGGAATCGTACAGGGAATGCATAATGTCAATGAGTCGATTGAAAGTTTTGCAAGAAGCTGTTTCAATTATGCACTGGACACAAAACAGGATCTCTGGTTTGCAACAAAGGATACAATTTCCAAGAAATATGACCATACATTTAAAGATATTTTCCAGGAAATCTACGATGCAGAATATGATGAGAAGTTTAAAGCAGCGGGAATCGAATATTTCTATACATTGATTGATGATGCCGTAGCGCGTGTGATGAAATCAGAGGGCGGATTTATCTGGGCATGTAAGAACTATGACGGTGATGTGATGAGCGACATGGTGTCTTCAGCATTTGGTTCTCTTGCAATGATGACATCGGTATTGGTTTCTCCGGAAGGGTATTATGAGTATGAAGCGGCACATGGTACGGTACAGCGTCATTATTACAAGCACTTAAAAGGGGAAGAGACTTCTACAAACTCTGTGGCAACGATCTTTGCATGGTCCGGAGCGCTGAGAAAACGCGGAGAGCTGGATGGAAACAAAGAATTGATGGAGTTTGCTGACAGACTGGAAAAAGCTACGATCGATACGATTGAGGCAGGAGAGATGACAAAAGATCTGGCACTGATCACAACAATTGAGAATCCGACAGTCTTAAACAGTGAAGGATTTATCAAAGCAATCGCGAAGAGATTGTAAAAGAAAATAGAAAAGTGGGGTGAAAAATCTTACATCGGATTTTTCACCCCGTTTTTTATACCCCGGGTGAGAGAATGATCACGAGATAAAACAGGGCAAAAAAACAATTTTGTAAAGTATGTATTTTTTTATTATATAAAATGAAAAGATTTGTAACGTTTTAGAATGTGAGCAGTTATTAAGGTGAAAGGAGGGGGAGATGTGGAGTTCGAAAAAATATATCAGCTGTATTTTCGGGAAGTTTTTCTATATGTTCGCAGCCTGACGCCGGATGAAGTGACAGCAGAAGAAATTGCGCAGGAGACGTTTGTAAAAGCATTAAAATCTCTGAATCAATTTGACGGGAGAAAGGATATCAGAGCCTGGCTTTTTACAATTGCGAAGAATACATATTTTAGCTACTGCAGACGAAAAAAGCATGATGCAGATTGGACAGAGTATGAAAACATAGTAGATGTAGGAGTTCATTTTGCAGAAAATCTGGTGAATGAAGAAAAGGCATTTTTGATTCACAAGTTCCTTCACAATATGGAAGAACCATATAAAGAAGTGTTTAATTTGCGGGTGTTTGGAGAACTTTCTTATGAAAAAATCGGAACATTATTTCAAAAAAGTTCCGGCTGGGTGAGAGTTACTTTTTATAGAGCGAAAAAGAAAATTGAAGAGTATATGGAGGAGCAGGGATATGAGTAAAATCAGTTGTAATGTAATACAGGATATCATGCCGCTGTATGTAGATGAAATTGTGAGTGAGGATACAAAGAAGCTGGTAGAAGAACATTTGAAGGAATGTGAAGACTGCAGAAAAGAAATGGAAAAAATGCGGGCAAAAATAATATTGCCGAATAAGAAAAAAATCAATCAGGCAGAAAAAGAACTGTTTCAGAAATTAAAACACAGATTGATCAACCGTAGGATCGCAGCAGCAATACTTGGGGCGATTCTTGTGTGCGCCCTTCTGGCAGGAGTTTATACAATTCTGGTGCTTCCGAAAGAGCCGATCCCGTTTGATCCACAGAAAATGGAAGTGGAAATAGTCGGAGAGGATGCCTATTTATCCTATGCAGAAAGTGATTCGGCAGGCTCTGTTTTTTGTAACCCTGTAACAGTGGGAGAGGGAGCAGAAAAAAGGGAAATTGCAATGGTTTATTTAAATCGAAACCTGTGGTCCACATATATACAACCTCATTTGCAAGAGCAGAACGAAGATGAGATGATCTATCTCGGAAAAGCTGCGGATATGGATATCATATACTATGGAAAGTTTGATGTGGAAAATTTTTATGAAAAAATACCGGAGATATTAAAAGAAATGACTCCTATCTGGAAGAAGTGATATTAGAAAATGAAATGGAAAGGACTCGCAGATTATTCTGCGAGTTCTTCCCATTTTTCGTACAGTTCTTCCAGTTCGGTATTGTTTGCATCTTTTTCCAATGCAAGTTCCTGACATTTGACAGAATTGGAATAGACTTCTTCCTGCGTCATCAGCTCGTCGATTTCCACATTTCGTTCTTCCAGAACAGCAATTCGGTCTTCCGTCTTTTTCAGTTCATTTTTTCGTTTTCGTTCTTTTGCCTGCAGTTCCTTTTGTTCCTGCCAGCTTAGTTTGGAGTCTGAAGGTGTCGATTCGGTGGTATTTTGAGGAACTGTCTGATCAGCAGCCGGGGTGGCGTATGCGGCGGTCAGTTCTTCTTTTTTCTCCAGATAGTAATCATAGTTTCCGATATAATTGACAAAAGTCTGGTTGACCAGTTCCAGAATCCGGGTGGCAGTCTGGTTGATAAAGTACCGGTCATGGGATACGTACAGAACCGTGCCGGTATATTCGTTGAGTGCCTGCTCCAGAATTTCTTTGGAAGTAATATCCAGGTGGTTGGTCGGCTCGTCAAGAATCAGAAAATTGGCTTCTGAAAGCATCAGTTTTGCAAGAGAGACACGTCCTTTTTCTCCACCGCTTAAATCCCGGATCAGCTTGTAGACATCGTCTCCGGTAAACTGAAATGCTGCAAGAGTGTTTCGGATCTGCGTATTGGTGAGTGTCGGATAATCGTCGGAAATCTCGTCGAAAATAGTTTTTTCATTGTGCAGCACATGATGTTCCTGATCGTAGTATCCGATCTGAACTTTAGAACCCAGTGTAAAACTTCCGGAATCCGGTTCTACGACCTGATTGAGTATTTTCAAGAGTGTTGTTTTTCCGGTTCCATTGTCTCCGATGATCGCTACGTGCTCTCCGCGCTTGATTTCAAAGCTGATATCATGGAATAACACCTGACTGTCAAAACGTTTCCCGAGGGATTCGATACTTAAAACGTCATTTCCACTGACTTCGGAAGGTTCCAGTGTAAAGTGCATCTCTCTTGCCGCTTCTGCGGGTCTTTCGACAGGTGTGATTTTGGAGAGCATTTTTTCCCTGCTTTCCGCGCGTTTGATTGATTTTTCACGGTTGAAAGAGCGCAGTTTTTCAATGACTGCTTCCTGATGCTTGATTTCACGCTGCTGGTTTAAATATTCTTTGAGCTGCGCATCCCGGATCATCTGTTTTTTCTGTGCATAGTCTTTGTAATTGCCGGTATACATGCGTACAGAGCCGTTTTCAATCTCGATGACCTTTGTCACAACGCGGTTTAAGAAAAACCGGTCATGGGAAACAATCAGAACTGCACCCGGATAGTTCAGAAGATACGTCTCCAGCCAGCTGATGGAGTTCAGATCCAGGTGGTTGGTCGGTTCGTCCAACAACAGGATATCTGGTTTTGTGAGCAAAAGTTTTCCGAGAGATACCCTGGTTTTCTGACCGCCGGAAAGGGTGTCTGTGGGTTTTGAGAATTCTTCTTCTGTAAAGCCAAGACCTTTTAAAACACCGGTGATCTCACTTTCGTAGGCGTAACCGTTTTTCGATTCAAATTCTGACATCAGCCGGTTGTAAGTGTTTAAACGGTTTGTCAGTTCCTCTCCGGAAAGAGATTTTAACTCCAGTTCGATGGCGCGGATCTGGGCCTCCAGAGCGATAATATCAGATTTTGCAATTTTTAGTTCTTCATAGATCGTGTTTGTAGTATCCAGATTCTGATGCTGGGCAAGATAGCCAAGCGTCTTTCCTTTTGTCAGAATAACGTCTCCTTCATCCAGAGGCAGTTCTCCTACGATCATTTTGAAGATTGTTGATTTTCCTGCACCGTTGACGCCGACAAGTGCAGCTTTTTCACGGTCTTCTACATGAAAAGAGCCATCCCGGACAATGAGATGGTCGCCGAATGATTTATTTAAATTATGACATGCGAGTATCATGAAATTCCTCCTGTATTTTGACAATAACTGATTATTTCGAATCATCACCATTTCATTATAACGAAAACACGGCAAAATACAATATAAAAGTTTGACTTATCTTTCACAATTCTATATAATAAGAAAAGATTAAAATTGGAGGGTACAATCAGTGGAAGAAAGAAAAATATCCCGTGCAGTTATCAGCAGGCTCCCCAGATATTATAGATACCTTGGAGATTTGATGGAAGATCAGGTGGAGAGGATCTCATCCAACGATCTAAGTAAGAAGATGCATGTCACGGCATCCCAGATTCGACAGGATCTCAATAATTTCGGGGGATTCGGGCAACAGGGATACGGGTATAATGTAAAATATTTATATACGGAGATCGGCAAGATTCTCGGACTGGACAGAAGCCACAATTTCATTATCATAGGTGCAGGTAATCTGGGACAGGCTCTTGCTAATTATGCCTCTTTTGAAAAAGGCGGATTTATTTTAAAAGGACTTTTTGATGTGAATCCCCGGCTTGAAGGAGTTGCCATCCGCGGAATTCCGGTACGGATGATGGATGAGCTGCAGGAATTTCTTCAGAACAATGAGATTGAGATTGCAGCACTGACGATTCCAAAATCGAAGCAAAAGAAGTTGCAGAGTTATTAGTGGACAATGGAATCCAGGCTATCTGGAATTTTGCACATACAGATCTGAATCTGCCAAAAGATGTGATCGTAGAAAGCGTACATCTTTCAGACAGTCTGATGAAGCTGTCATATAATGTCAGTCGTCACCGGGAAGAACAAAACAAGTAAGAATAACTCAGTTCATGTGCAAAGGCGTGTGGTCGGAAAATATCTGGCTGCACGTCCTTTCTTTTCAGGAGCAGAAGGGAGATCGGGTATGAGATATTTACCAGACGGAGCGTGGATGCAGAGAGCGGATGAATATACGATTCAAAAGATCGGGATTCCTTCTCTGGTATTGATGGAGCGGGCAGCTCTGAAAACAGTGGAAGTGATGAAAGAGAAAGGAATCAGTCTGGATCACTGTCTTGTTGTGTGCGGAAGTGGAAATAATGGTGGAGATGGATTCGCCGTTGCAAGACTTCTTTATCTGGAGGGAAAAGATGTGTGTGCGGTTTTTGCAGGGAAAGAAACATCCATGAGTGAAGAATGCAGACAGCAGAGGCAGATCGCATCCAATCTGGGTGTTTCCGTTGTCACAAACATTCCCCCAAAAGAATATACTGTTGTCATAGATGCTGTGTTTGGTGTAGGTTTAAGCAGGACGATCGAGGGGCATTATAAAGATGTGATCGAAGAAATGAACCAGATACATGCAGAGAAGTGGCAATCGATATTCCGTCAGGAATCAGCTCTTTTGACGGACAGGTGCTGGGAACGGCATTTCATGCGGACTTGACAGTTTCTTTTGCATGTGAGAAACTGGGAACTGTTTTGTTTCCGGGATCCGATTATGCGGGCGAGGTAATCCCTGTGGAAATCGGGATCGGGACAAAACTTTTTGAAGAAAATCCGGAAGTCTGTTACACATTGGAAAAATCGGATCTTTCCAAATTTCTTCCGGATCGGAAAAAGAATTCCCACAAGGGAAGTTATGGAAAGATTCTGATGATCACGGGCAGTAAGGGGATGTCTGGTGCGGCATACTTAAGTGCACGTGCAGCTTATATAAGTGGTGGCGGTCTGGTACAGATCTATACAGAAGAATCGAACCGGACGATTTTGCAGCAGCTCTTACCGGAAGCGATCGTATCCACCTATACAGAA
>ENA-OQHL01001407-OQHL01001407.1-human-gut-metagenome-genome-assembly--contig:-NODE-1407-length-12159-cov-2.001745_pt1 | contig 12159 bp, 14 predicted proteins | sample MGYA00242565_ERZ504723 | MGnify/ENA primary metagenome ERZ504723 (study PRJEB26092, sample SAMD00036211) | human gut metagenome | host: Homo sapiens | study: EMG produced TPA metagenomics assembly of...
AGAAGAACGCAATTGTGATTCTAAACACTGTCATTATGCGAAGGGATATTTTGATCGCTGTCAAGATGCATTATATGAACTAGTGTCACAAAATGATTTTATTGAAAGGATATTGTGTGCAATGTTGCACAGGACCATATGGTCTGTCCATTTGAATTAAGTCTGGATGCTTCTTTATATGCTGGATGTGATCGTATGTTGATTATAATTATGTTTTTGATCCAAGGGTTTATTTAAAACGTTTCTTTACAGAAAAAGGAAATTATGTTTTTTTGGTCGATGAGGCACATAATCTTGTGGAGCGTGCAAGAGAAATGTATAGTGCTTCCTTATATTTATCTAATTTTGAAGATGCGAAAAAGCTGTTGCCAAAAGATCGTAAACTGGTATATAACAGTATACAAAATATCATCCGGCTCTTAAAGAAAATACGCAAAAGCTGTGAAGAAGAAGATAATTTCCAATATTATCCGGTTCTGGATGAAACCTTATTATCCACGATCAGTAACTTTTGTGAGCATCTGGATGCATATTTTCAAAGTGAACATGATGAACAACATGATGATACGTTAAAACAATTATATTTTGATTGTATCAATTTTGGGAAAATCGCTGATTTCTTTGATGAACACTTTGTTTATTATATCGCAGTGGAAGGCAAGGACTGCATGGTGAAACAGTTTTGTATGAACCCAGTCCATCCAATATCTGATATATTAAAGAAAGGGCGTTCTACGATTTTCTTTAGTGCTACCTTATCTCCCATCGATTACTATTTAACTTTATTGGGTGGTGATGAAAACACCAAACGATTATCACTGCCCTCTCCATTTGATGCGAAGAATTGTTGTTGTATGATCGCCAATCAGATTTCAACCAAATATGCCAAACGGCAAGCCTCTTTGCCAGCGCTTGTTTCCATGATTTATGCCAGTGTATCTATGAAAGCCGGCAACTATATTGTATTTGCGCCAAGTTATGCCTATATGCATCAGATCTATGAGGCTTTTGTGAAATGTTATCCCCATATCAAAACAACCCTACAGGCACAAAATATGAGTGAAAAAATGAAAGAAGAATTTTTATCTTCCTTTGATCAAAGTGATTCCCTGCATGTTTATTTCTGTGTCATTGGTGGTATGTTTTCTGAAGGAATCGATTTGAAACAGGAACGTTTGATTGGTGCGATCATCGTAGGTGTTGGCCTTGCGCAAATCAATCCCCAACAGGATTTGATCATGCACCATTTTGATGAAATCAATCACATGGGATTTTCTTATGCCTATCAATTTCCCGGCATGAACAAGGTCTTACAATCAGCTGGCAGAGTCATTCGTTCTAGTGCTGATAAAGGTATGATTTTATTGATTGATGAACGTTATACAACCAATCGCTATTTATCCTTATTGCCACCACATTACCGTCATTTTAAAACCGTATCTAGGCCAGAAGATGCGATGCATATCTTACAAGATTTTTGGAGGTCCACATGAAATATCATAAATCAATTCCCATCGTTTTTCTTAGCCTGTCTATGCCTTTTTATAGGATATTATGCCCTGTTATCCATCAGTTATGGAATCAATGGCATTACCTTTTCCTGGACATGGCTTTGTATGGGCATCCTGTTATTCGGGATTGCTATCTTTGAAATAATCAAAAAGCGCCATCTGTTATCGTATTTTCCTAAAGTTCTTCGTATCCTGTTTATTATCTTTATGGTAACTTCCCTTGGTATATTCACAATCAAGGTGGGGGCGATTGTAAAGTGTGGTCAGCATGTATCCAAAACCCAGTATGATACAGTGATTGTATTGGGTGCTCAGTTAAAAGGCGAACAGATATCACGTTTACTGCGCTATCGTTTGGAAGCAGCTTTAAAATTCCATGAACAATATCCAAATGCGACCATCATTGTCAGTGGAGGCCAGGGGCCATTAGAATCACGAAGTGAAGCAAGCGCCATGAAGGCATGGCTGATACAGCATGGTATTGAAGAATCACAGATTCTTATGGAAGATCAAAGCCGTAATACAAATGAAACATTTGCGTTTAGTAAAAAGCTGTTGAAAAAAAGACACTCCAGTGAGTGTCATATCCAATGATTTCCACATGTATCGTGCCAATGTACTGTGTAAACAAAATGGCATGCAATGTGCATTATACCCTGCGAAAAGTGATTTTGATTTATCTTTTAATTTCTATTTCCGTGAATTCTTTGGTGTGATCAAAGATCAATATCTAACAAAACTGCAGTAGCCATTCCTGGGCTTGTTTCATCGTATCTACGCTTGGACACCCGGTATTCTGCAGTTTTTCTTTATGTTCATGACCATCCGCAATCAACAGACAATGACATCCTGCATTTGCTGCGACTTCACTATCATGTACACTATCACCGATAAAGATGGTTTCTGCTTTACATAAGCCTGCCTTTTCCACAAAGTTCTTTGCTAATTCTGCCTTTGAATGCGCATGAATATTATCTAGTCCCTTGATATCCTCAAAATAAGGAGTGATATCGTATTGTGCCAGCTGTTCCTTTAAAAAGCTGATATCACTTGCACTCAATAAATACTGGTGAACACCTCGTGCCTTCATCATCTCTAGTGTTTCCATTACATCACGATGTAGCTCACAATCAAGTGAATGTGGCTGATAATAATCCATATATTGTTTTGCCAATTGTGAAAATGGCGTTTTATCAAAATCAAATCCTACTTTTTTGTAATATTCAATGACTGGGAATTGAAAATACCGGCGATATTCTTCTTTTTCAAGAACTAATGGCAAATGCTGTGCTTCTAACAGCTGGTTTAATGCTTCCATACTGATATCGATATCATCTAACAGCGTTCCATTCCAGTCCCAGATTATATTTGTAATCTTCATAAATTCACCTCACTCATGTTATTATACCATGTGCAAAGGAAAATATGATAATGAATTCTTAGTGTTTTATTTGTGAAACTGGTGAGTATGTAGATGTCAGCCAGCCATTCATCAAATGATTTACTTCTTCCATGGTTTCCAATTCATCGTCATTGATTCCCAAACCATGTAGATAGATACCATCGTGTATCTGTTGTTTTAAATGGTCCTCATATACATCCTGATGCATGGCATCTAAATAATAAGAGGATACTTGTTTGCCTTTAAAATCATACCAGCTTAAAAACTGTTTCATTGATTCAGAGGTATCATCCTGATGTGCAATATCGCCTAATAATATCAGATCAAAATTGTCCGCATCCGGTACCTGCGCATGATCAATGTCATAAAGTGAGATATCCATTTTTTGATTGATACGCTCTGTAAGAATATGTAGACGTTTTATTTCATCATGATAAAGCACCAATATTTTCTTATCATGGTTTATATTTGTGCGTGTGATTTCTAAATGCCGGGGTTCTTGTTTGGGAATCGTTTGAAAAATCCCTGAAGATACACAAATAATCACCCATATTTGTAGTAAAAGTTTCATATTATCCCTCCATCAAGCTGTATCATATCAGATCAATCCCTCATATTTTGTCAAAGAAAAAGACCTTGCGGTCTTTTATTCATCATAATCAAAGTCAAAATCATATGCATCTCTTTGGTTATCTTCCTCTTCATCATAACGACAGTTTCTTAAACACTGACGATATTGTGCACGACAGCGGTCCTCACATGTTGGACGTTTTGGTGGACATGGTCTTGGTGGGCAAGGTCTAGGTGGACATGGTTTTGGACGACAGTTGCACGCATTGTTTCCACATCCACAACTACACTGGCTGCCACAGCCACAATTTGAAGAATTACCACAGTTTGGTTTCTGATTACAGCAGTGATTATTTCCACAGCCTGGACGGAATGTATTCTGGCACGCACAACGTCTGCGAGAATTGTTACAGCCACATCCCTGATTTACTAAAATACGTTCCCCATTACGATTACAGCTATTCATGTTATCATTTGAACAGTTACATCTTGAACTATACACGAAAGATTCCTCCTTTATCAATGAGATTTTCTATCCATCTCAATTTACTATATGCAAACCCGGTAATTTGCCTTAGGCATATCTCATTCATCAAAATGAAAAAGAGGTACATTTACCTGTGATAGTAAAAAATACCTCTTGCCATACCTAATGTATTGCCTTTTAACAAATATTGTTTCAGATTTCGCTGAAGACTGGTAGTTTCAGGATAATCTGCGATATCCATTACATCGCCAAAGATGCGTTCTTCACCCTGATGACAGGATTCATCAATTTCATAAATATGAAATAATGATTGAAAACGTAAGATATTACAATCCTTTGTCAACATTTTTTGTAAAGCAGGATGTAGTAACCAGCTTTCGCCCCAAAACCATGCGCCTTCCATATGATAAAAGGACAACGCCTGATTTAAAGATCTGATACAATCTTCATACACCAGTGCTTCTCCTTGTGCCACATGAATTTCAATTACCTCATCCCCCTGTTTTTTATGATAAGCAGGGATATCTTTAGTCAAATGAATCTTTTGAAAAGCTAATCGTCCCAAACGGAAAACTTCCATACAAATATGAAACCTTAACCAGATAACTTCATCAATTCCCCATTCATGAAATGTAGCATAACAGTTTTGACACCATAGAGTGATATCATAAAATGTATCCTTATAAACACGTTCCTCGATTCCTAACGCATCATAATCATCTTTGATATCAGCGGCTAATTCCAATATTAAACGTAAAGAAAACAACGGTGTTGATGTTGTTTTCTACAGTAATCCAGAAATAAAGCTTCTTGTGTACATAGCCTTTTTCCCTCTTTCTTCATCTGTTCCGTAAAAGGATAAGCAAGCGCTGCTTCATAAGCTTCCAAAGGCAGGCTGATTAATTTTGCCAATGTTGAAATCTTCATATCATTCCTCCAGCATAGCCGCAAATACATCTAGTTTTGTATAACGGTTCACACAGAATCTAGGTAATGCGTAATCATCATCCGATATGACTGCTTTTCGATTTCATTTAAATCCAAACATGCTAATTTTACACCCTTCTTCTTTAACACCTTTTTCGCAAGTGGATTGCTGTGTCCATAAGGATAGGCAAGGTATGTTCCATCCACAAGTGCATTGCTTTGTGTAATATCTTTGATTAATTCTTTTTCACTTTTTTGATCAATCGCAAATCCTTTATCTTTATGATGTAAATCATATGTATGAGAATAGAAATCAAGAGAAGATGCTTTGATATCAGCTAAGGAAGCGTGCTGACGTTTGGTATGATCATATGGTCCATGTTCTTTGATATCGGAAGCAATCGCAAAAACAGTACCATGAAACCCATAGCGCTTAAGTATTGGCTCTGCATAATGAATGGTTGATAAAAAGGCCATCATCAAATGTCAATACCACACTTTTTTCAGGGGATTTTTTTTGACCTTCTTTTTTTCCCATGCATAGACCTCATTCCAGGGTTAAGCTCTGATATCCATGATCATATAAGTACTTCATCTCTTCTTCAAAAGTGGAAAGTTTTGTGACCCACATATTGCCTTTAAAATGGGTTTCAGCCTCATGATCTGGCGCAATATGATGAAAGCCAAGAATCGCAAGCCTTGTATTATCTTTATGCATTCCCGCATAAATAAATACAATAATAGTGCAGCACAAATAATGATACAGGTCATACGTCTTTGTTTTAACATCATCGCATAACCTTTCTCATCAGCTGTTCTTTCCATTTTTTATATGGATAATAGCGAAATGGCAGATCGATCAGATTTGATTTTTTCACAATGGAGCGCATATGGGAGAACGTTAAAAAGGAATCATATCCATGGTATGCTCCCATGCCACTTTTTCCAACACCACCAAAGCCCATATAGCTACTGGCAAGATGAATGATCGTATCATTGATACAGCCACCGCCAAAACTGCATTCTTTTAAGACTTTTTTCTCGTGTTCTCTGTTTGTGGTAAACAGATATAATGCCAATGGATGCTCCTTTGAATGAATGAAGTGGATAGCCTCTTGCAGGCTGTCATAAGTAACAACAGGCAGAATGGGCCCAAAGATTTCTTCCTGCATGATCTTTGCGTGCAGATCAGATACTTCCATAATGGTAGGTTCTATTTGTAGACGTTCTCGATTCATACGACCACCACAACAAATGGTTCCCTGATGTAGATAAGCGCATAACCGATCAAAATGTTTTTCATTTATGATACGTGGATAATCTGGATGATGAATAGGATCATCTCCTAGTGCTTTTTGTATTTCATCATGCATATAACAGATGAGTTCATCTTTGATGGAGCGATGAACCAATATATAATCAGGAGCGACACATGTTTGTCCGGCATTTAACAATTTTCCAAACACAATACGCTTTGCCCCCCGTTTAATATTTGCACTTTCATCTACGATACAAGGACCTTTTTTCCACCTAATTCAAGGGACACCGGTGTTAGGTTTTGACTGGCTTTTTCAAGTACCAGTTTTCCCACCTGTGTTCCTCCGGTAAAGAAGATATAATCAAAATGCTGATTTAGCAGTTGAAGATTTTCTTCCCGTCCTCCTTCCACCACCGTGATATATTCTGAAGGAAAGTATGCTTCTATCATTTCTTTGATGACATGTGCGGTATGTGGAGCATATGCACTTGGTTTGATGACGACAGTATTACCTGCTGCGATTGCGCCAATCGTCGGCTCCAAACAAAGCTGGAACGGATAGTTCCATGGTGCCATTATCAAAACCACACCATAAGGCTGTGGCACAACAAAACTAACCGATGGAAAATGTACCAATGGTGTTTTTCTTCTGCTTGGTTTTGAAAAATCATCTATATGACGCAGCTGAAAGGTTAACTCCTCCAACACCAAACCGATTTCACTCATAAAAGCCTCTGTGGAGGATTTATGTAAATCTTTGTATAACGCTTCTTCAATAGCCTTTTGATAGTTTCGAATTGCTTTACGAAGTGTACGCAGGGCTTGTTTTCGATATGCGATATCCTTTGTTTGATTACTTTGGTAAAATGTACGCTGATTTGCGATCGTTGTTTCTATATTCATAAATATTCACCTGTATTCTATAAAAATAACACATCTAAGTATATCATATTTATAGACCTTTGAACGTAAAGATTTATGTACGTGTGAAAGAAGTTGAATTTTTTACTTACAAACACGAAGAATTAAAGTATAATGAAAGCAAGAGGTGATACAAATGAGTATGAGAGGAATTTATAGTTCTGTAACAGATATCAGAAGAAAGGTCTTTACAGAAATTGCCCGTTTGGCATATGAAGGCGGCGATTATGCGACGAAAATCGAACAGCTGCCTTATAAAATTTTACCTGGAGAACGCGCAACTTATCGTGACTCTATATTTCTGGAACGAGCAATCGTTGGGGAACGTTTACGTTTAGGTATCGGTCTGCCATTAAGAAGAATGGATGAACATGCGCCCCTTTCTGAAGGTATTGAAGAAAGTGCAATCGCAGAAAAATACTATGATGATCCATTGATCAATATTATTAAATTCGCATGTAATGCCTGTCCTGACAACAAGGTCGTTGTGACAGATATGTGCCAGGGATGTCTTGCACACCCTTGTAAAGAGGTTTGTCCAAAAGATGCCATTTCTATCGTGAATGGAAAATCTGTGATTGATCAGGATAAATGTATCAAATGCGGACGTTGTATCAATGTATGTCCATATAGTGCCATTCATAAATTAGAACGCCCATGTGCGAGAAGCTGTGGTATGGATGCCATAGGTTCTGATGAATTTGGACGTGCAGAAATCGATCATGATAAATGTGTATCCTGCGGTATGTGTCTTGTGAATTGTCCATTTGGGGCAATCGTTGATAAAGGACAGATTTTCCAAACAATTCATGCCATCAAAGAAGGCATTGATGTATATGCAGCGATTGCGCCAGCATTTGTTGGTCAATTTGGTGCCGGTGTTACACCAGAAAAAGTAAAGGGTGCTTTAAAAGAACTGGGCTTTAAGGATGTTGTGGAAGTTGCGATCGGTGCCGATTTGTGTACAGTAGAAGAAGCAGAAGACTTCTTAAATAAAGTACCAAATGAACAGCCGTTTATGGCAACCAGCTGTTGTCCTGCCTGGTCTGTAATGGCTAAAAAACTCTTCCCGGATTTCAAGCCTTATATTTCCATGGCTTTAACACCTATGGTATTGACCGGCCGTTTGATTAAAAAAGAACATCCAAATGCGAAAGTTGTCTTTATCGGTCCTTGTGCAGCGAAAAAACTGGAAGCCAGTCGAAAGAGTGTACGAAGCGATATTGACTTTGTACTGACTTTTGAAGAAGTCATGGGTATGTTTGAAGCAAAAGGTGTAGATCTTGCGATGGCACCTGTGGAGGCTCCATTTGAAGAAGGTACTGCCAATGGACGTGGATTTGCGATCAGTGGTGGTGTCGCAGGTGCTGTAAAACAATGTATCCAAAAAGAACACCCAGAGAAAGAAGTTCTGATTGACAGCGCTGAAGGATTGAAAAACTGTCGTACAATGTTAATGATGGCAAAAGCCGGTAAACGTAATGGTTATCTATTAGAAGGTATGGCATGTCCTGGTGGATGTGTTGCTGGTGCTGGTACATTACAGCCGGTAATAAAATCCAGTGCATTAGTTAAAAAATATACCAGTGAAGCAGAAAAGAAACTGGCATTTGAAAGTGAACATTTAGATAACTTGGAATTATTGACAAAAGAGTAAAATGAAAAGAAAGTGATATTTCCGTGTTAAATATCACTTTTCCTTTTTTATGATATGATAAGAAAAGATTGTTCATACTATTACATGAAAAGTGAGGTTATTTCCTATGCAGAATTATGGTTATTTTAAAGTTGCCTGTGCAACTCCTGCTTTAACAATTGGTGATGTACATGCCAATACACAAGAAATATTACATATTATTTCCACATGTGATCAGGATGTCCGCCTTATTGTATTCCCGGAATTGAGTCTTTGTGGATATACCTGTCAGGATTTACTGTATGAAAATATTCTGATGGACAGTATGGAAGAAGCGATTTTTAAAATCTGTCAGGAAAATACATCAGATGCCATCATCGTGATTGGCTGTGCCCTTCGTCAGTATAATCATTTATATAACTGTGCTGTTTTCATACATCAGCATTCAATATTAGGCATCGTTCCTAAGACATATCTGCCTAATTACAACGAATTTTATGAAAAACGCTGGTTTTCAAGTGCAGATTCCTGTATTGATGATGATATCTATCTACATGGACAGCGCATTCCTTTTTCCTCCAGGATTCTGATTCACGATGAAACAAGTGGTGCGATTATTGGCGCAGATATCTGTGAAGATTTATGGGTACCTATTCCTCCAAGCACCTACCATACATTACATGGAGCCAATGTAATTGTGAATTTAAGTGCCAGCAATGAAACCATCGGTAAAAAAGAATATCGCAGAAATATGATTTTATCACACAGTACAAAATGTATGTGTGGCTATGTGTATGCATCTGCTGGCATTGATGAAAGTACCAGTGATCTGGTTTTCAGTGGTCATGCGATTATCGCAGACAACGGCTATTTGGTTCATGAATCAGAAATATTCCATCGTAATAAACTAACCTATGGTGAAATTGATTTAGAAAAGCTAAAAAATGACCGGTTGCGTTTTTCTACCTATATGGAGCTTTCTGAAAAAAAGGACTATCAATTTATCACTTGTCAAACAAAACCTGTTACACAAAAGCTGGAACTTATACGTACCATTGATCCCTATCCTTTCGTTCCAAAAGATGAAGCAGTTAGAAAAGATCGCTGTATGGATATTTTACATATGCAGGCTACCGGATTGGCTCAGCGTCTGAAGAAAATCAACTGCAGCCAGTTGATTATAGGTATTAGCGGTGGTTTAGACAGCACCTTAGCTTTGATTGTCGCAAAAATCGCATTTGATATGAATGGTTATGACACAAAAGGAATTCTAGCTGTTACCATGCCAGGCTTTGGTACCAGCGAGCGTACATTACATAATGCCCAAGCATTAATGGAGGCTTTACATACCACCCAAAAGAACATTGATATTCGTAAAGCATGCGAACTTCATTATAAAGATATTGAGCATGATGCCACATCTTTGGATATCACTTTTGAAAATGTACAGGCAAGAGAGCGTACACAGATATTAATGGATCTAGCGAATCAACATCATGGTATCGTCTTAGGTACAGGTGATTTAAGTGAATTAGCACTTGGATGGTGTACTTATAATGGTGATCATATGTCCATGTATGCAGTCAATGCTTCCATCCCTAAAACACTGATTCGCTATCTGCTGGTTACATATGCACATTACTGTCGTATACAAAGTGATCAAAAACTTGCGGATATTTTAGATGATATCTGCGATACTCCGGTTTCACCTGAATTATTGCCACCAAAAGAGAATGGTGAAATTGCGCAGATCACAGAAGATGCTATTGGTTCCTATACATATCATGATTTCTTTTTATACCATATGCTGCGAAATCATTTTTCGCCTGATAAGATTTATCAGTTGGCTTTACTTGCTTTTGGTGAAGCCCATAAAGCAGATATCAAAAGTACCCTTAAAACTTTTTATCACCGCTTTTTCACCCAGCAGTTTAAACGAAACTGTATGCCTGATGGTGTAAAAGTAGGAAGTGTATGCCTTTCCCCAAGAGGTGACTGGCGTATGCCAAGTGATGCCAGCGCAGATTTATGGCTAAAAGAAGTTGACCAGTTATAAAAAAACAAGAGATTTCTAAAATGACTGTATTTTCCTCAATCATTTAAGAAATCTCTTTTTATAATGAAACATCTTCTTCTTGAAACGTATGATAAAACTCCATAAAATCTTTCATGCATAATGGTTTAGCATAATAATATCCCTGAATTTCATCACAGCCTGCTTCTTTTAGGAAAGCTACTTCCTTTTCTGTTTCCACACCTTCTGCCACTGTATGGATGTGCAAACTTTTCGCCATAGAAAGAACTCCTTTGATAATTTCAAAGCTTCGTTCTTTGTTTTCCTTTTCTGCACGGAAGAATACCTGATCCACTTTCATTTCATCAATTGGAATATCCTTCAACATATTTAAAGAAGAATAGCCGCTGCCAAAGTCATCCATCGCAATCAAAAAGCCATGATGCTGCAGTTCTTTGATAATCGAACGCAGTTCTTCACTATGATCATAAATAACATTTTCTGTGATTTCAAATTCAATCATAGAATGTTCTATATGATGACGATTTACCAGTTCTACAATTTTATTGGCAAAACCTGGTTTAAAGATATACATACGGGAAAGATTGACAGATATACGAATTGGCATTTTTTCTTCTTTCTGCCAGTTCTCTAGCACCCGACAAACCTCTTCTATCATATACATATCTAGTTTTTCAAGAAAGCCGTTTCGTTCAAATAATGGAATAAAGCGATAAGGTGGAATCAATCCATACACTGGAGAATTCCAGCGAACCAATGCTTCTGCCGCATGTATTTTCTTATCTTTCAACGTTACTTTTGGTTGTAGATAAATTTTAAATTCACTTGCTTCCAATGCACTTTCCATTAAACTTTCCATCCGTTTTTCATCAAGCTGCATTTCATACATTTCATGAGAGAAGAAACTAAAGGTTTCTGGTGTATCTTTGATACGTTTTTTCGCATACGCACAACGATCATGACATTTACCAATATCTTTATCACTTTCTTCAATCATATAGATTCCGATCTTATACTCTAAATTAAACATACTGAACATACCTTTGCTGGCATACTTGATAGCTTCGATAATATGATTTATACGTTTGATGATTTCTTCTTCAGTTTTTGTATGCAGTAAAAGAATATAGCGATCCCCAGATATGCGTGAACATGCCTCTTCTTTTGTACATTGTTCCTCACAGGCATTCATGATGATACATAAAAGTTTATCCCCACCCTGATAGCCATAAATTTCATTAAATAATTTAAAATCTCTGACATCTGCTTCAATCAGGGTATATTCATTGCCAACACCTTGATCTAATAACGCCTGAACTTTTAAACGGAAATCGATTATAATTGTAATGTCCTGTTAATTCATCATAGAAATCACCAGCTCTTCCATTTTTTTGATCAGCTTTATTTTCGTT
>ENA-OQHL01001409-OQHL01001409.1-human-gut-metagenome-genome-assembly--contig:-NODE-1409-length-12158-cov-4.441859_pt1 | contig 12158 bp, 12 predicted proteins | sample MGYA00242565_ERZ504723 | MGnify/ENA primary metagenome ERZ504723 (study PRJEB26092, sample SAMD00036211) | human gut metagenome | host: Homo sapiens | study: EMG produced TPA metagenomics assembly of...
CGTTTTTGTATAATTATTTTTTTAAAGCATGCAAATATTCAGCACATTCAACAGCCGCATTACGACCTTCTGCAAAAGCCCATTCCACAACACCTTGCCCACGCCGAGCATCGCCTGCTGCAAATACACCGGCACGTGAAGTATCAAAATAGCCGCTTCCTTTAGCGATCGTGCCAACAGGAGTTTTATTAAAAGCAAAAGTACTGAACACAGCAGGCTCCGGTCCTGTAAAACCAGTAGCAAGCAGCAAAAGCTGCGCCGGGATTTCTGACTCCGATCCTTCGATCAACTGTGGTTTAGGCAAGCTGCCCGAAGCGGAGCTTATCCATTCTACCTTAGCGATGCGAACCCCTTTTACAAAGCCATTATCATCATATAAAACATCCTGAAGTATAGTGCCGTATGATAATGTAGGATCACTGCTGACCAACTCACAGAAACCGTCCTGCGTTTTTCCGGTCATCTCACATTCCCTCAGCTCCAGCTGAAGGATACTACGGGCCCCTTGGGCAAAAGCCACTGCAGCGCAGTCGATACCAGTATCTCCTCCGCCTATAATCACTACATCCTTACCTGCCGTATCAGCGGGAACAGATGTGTTTTGCTCCAACATTTCCTTCGTTACATAAGTCAGAAAATCTTTAGCATAGTAAACACCTTTAGCATCATCGCGGACCATTTTCAAACGTCGCGGTGAAGTACTGCCAACACAAACAATAATCGCAGCAAATTCCTTTTGCAGATCGGCAAAAGTTACCTGCTTGCCTATTTCTGTCTGCAGACGAAATTCCACTCCTGCATCCTGCAGCGCTTCTATCTTCTGCATGACGATATTTTTAGGAAGCTTAATATTAGGTACGCCATACATCAGAAGCCCGCCCGGACGATCGTCACGCTCAAAAACCGTCACTTTAAAACCTAACCGAGTCAATTCGTCAGCACTGCCTAAACCAGCAGGACCTGAACCAACGACGGCAATTTTCACCTCGCCATCTGCACGCGCCACAGAACTGGGAATAGGATTAATCATAAACGCTTTCTTTACAAGAAAATCTTCAAGCTCTCTATCTTCACCCCATAGCTTTAAACGAGGCGGTAAATCTGGCAGTGTCAAAAAAGTCTCTCTGTCAAATACTGCTTGCTTCCTCAGCATCAGCTTCACCTTCTTTTACAACCGTCGCAGAAGTTTCAATAACATCAGCTTCACTATTCAGCAAACGCATAAACTCCTCGCCGGTAATCGTTTCACGTTCCAGCAGAAAGGCTGCCAGCTCGTGTAATTTTTCTTTATTTTCTTCCAGAATCTCACGCGCTTTCTGATGAGCTTCTTTGATAATTTCCAAAACTTTGGCATCAATTTTACTGGCTGTTTCGTCAGAACAGTTCAACGAAGGATCTCCGCCAAGATAAATATTAGTCATTGTTTCGGTAGCCATCATATCGAATTCTTCCGTCATACCCAGGCGGGTAACCATAGCACGCGCCAGCTTGGTAGCCTGCTCAATATCATTGGAAGCACCGGACGTAATAGAATTGAAAATAACTTCTTCTGCAGAACGTCCACCAGTAATAGTAACGATCTTATTGAAAAGTTCTTCTTTACTCATCAATACATTATCAGTTTCAGAAACCTGCATAGTATAACCCAGGGCTCCAGATGTACGAGGGATAATCGTAATTTTATGGACAGGAGCTGATTTTTTCTGCAAAGCAGCTACCAGTGCATGTCCAATTTCGTGATAAGCAACTATTTTCTTTTCTTCCGGCGGAATTACAGCGCCTTTACGCTGATAACCGGCAATAACTACTTCAACAGATTCCTCTAGATCGCTTTGGCTTACACAGGTACGGTTCATTTTGACAGCACGCAGGGCAGCCTCATTGACAATATTCGCTAATTCAGCACCAGAAGCACCCGCAGTAGCTCTTGCTACCGTCAAATAGTCAATATCATCGCAGGTTTTAATTGCCTTCGCATGCACTTTCAGAATTGCTTCACGTCCCTGTAAATCAGGCAGCTCAACAGGTATACGTCGGTCAAAACGACCTGGACGCAGAAGCGCTTTATCCAATGATTCCGGACGGTTAGTTGCAGCTAGGATCACAACACCTTTACTGCCATCAAAGCCATCCATCTCTGAAAGCAGCTGATTCAAAGTCTGCTCACGTTCATCATTGCCGCCAAATTGTCCGCTGTCACGACGCTTGCCAATAGCATCTATCTCATCAATAAATACGATACAAGGAGCTTTTTCCTGAGCCTGCTTGAACAGATCACGGACACGCGCCGCACCCATACCAACAAACATTTCAATAAATTCACTGCCGGAAATACTGAAAAACGGTACTTTCGCCTCACCTGCTACAGCTTTAGCCAGCAGAGTTTTACCTGTACCAGGAGGACCAACCAGCAAGGCACCTTTTGGCATATTAGCTCCGATAGCCTGATATTTCGCAGGATTATGTAAAAAATCCACTAATTCCATCAATGCTTCTTTAGCCTCATCCTGCCCGGCTACATCGGCAAAACTTTTACCAGTCTGTGCTTCTACATACACCTTGGCATTACTCTTGCCAAAACTCATGGCATTGCCACCACCCAGCTTGCTGCCCATATAACGCATAAAAAGCTGGCCCAATGCGAAGAATATCATGATCGGTAAGACCCAGTTCATAAAGAAATTGACAAGCGGTGAATTTTCCTTTGGAATAACCTGCGAAAATTCTACTTTGCTCTTCATTAAACGGTTAACCAAATCGGGGTCTTCTACCCTGCCTGTTACATAAATTACTTTGTTATCACTGTCTTTCGCAAGAACAGCTATCTTATTATTAGTGATCTCTACTTTTGCAACCTTACCATCGTCTACCATCTGTAAAAAGTTGCCATAGGAAATCTCTTTGACCTGCGGGCTGAAAAACGTTGGTACGATAACCGTATTGATCAGTAAAATTATTGCCAAAGCCAAAATATAATAGTAATAAAGCGGCTTTTTAGGGGGAGCTTTTTTCTCTGGCATATCCGAACCTCCAAATATGTACATATATTGTACTTACATTATTATTCTATATTAAATGATAACCGTTCTTCGATAATTAAACAAGCAAAAAATCTGTGAAAGTCGGCAATAATACTTTCTTTTTCATTAAATAAAGTATCGAAATAATTTCTAAAAATCCTAAACCACTGTTCTGCCCTGATTTTCCTGTCAGGAAACAGTCCTGCAAATTTTATGCATATACCGAAAAATTTTACACTAAAAAACCACAACTTAGCCGGTGTTTCAAAAAATGTATACAAAGTGCAGTGCAAGAATTATGTATACATGAACTTTTGATGTTGCCAGAAGTACTTTTTTCTTATACAATGGATACGGTCTCAACCAAAGGAGGGTTTACCATGAAAAAAATTAAAACAGTTCTAGTTGCTAACCGCGGCGAGATCGCGATCCGCGTTTTTCGTGCTTGTAATGAATTAGGCATCCGTACTGTAGCAATATACTCTAAGGAAGACACTTTATCTCTGCATCGTAACCGTGCCGATGAGGCTTATCTGGTCGGTGAAGGCAAAGGCCCCATAGACGCTTATCTTGACATTGAAGACATCATGCGTATTGCCCGAGAACACGATGTCGACGCCATTCATCCCGGCTATGGATTTTTATCAGAAAACAGCCAACTGGCTAAACGCTGCGCTGAAGAAGGATTCATCTTTATCGGTCCGCGTCTTGAACACCTGATAATGTTCGGCGATAAGATCAATGCCCGCACGCAGGCTGAACTGGCTGGTATTCCAATGATTCCCGGTTCTACCGGCACAGTCAGCAGCGTAGAAGAAGTACGTGCTTTTGCGGGGAAACACGGTTTCCCGATCATTATCAAGGCTGTTAACGGCGGTGGCGGACGCGGCATGCGTATGGTAGCTTCCATGGACGAGCTGGATCAGGCTTACAGCCTTGCCAAATCAGAAGCACTCAAAGCCTTCGGCAGTGACGAGATCTACCTTGAAAAATATCTGCAAAACCCTAAACATATCGAAGTACAGATCATCGGCGATACCCACGGTAACATTGTACATCTGCACGAACGTGACTGTTCCGTACAGCGCCGGCATCAAAAACTGGTCGAAGTTGCTCCTGCTTTCTCTCTGCCTCAGCAGCTGCGCAGCCGTATTTGCGAAGCAGCCGTTAAATTGATGAAAAATGTTGATTATATCAGTGCTGGCACAGTTGAATTTTTAGCAACACCGGACAATAATTTCTACTTTATTGAAGTTAATCCAAGAATTCAGGTTGAACATACAGTTACCGAAGAAATCACCGGTATCGATATTGTACAAACACAAATTAAAATTGCTGAAGGCTATTCCATCCATGATCCTGAAATAGCGATCCCCGAACAAAAGGACATCATTACCCATGGCCATGCTATCCAATGCCGTATCACTACGGAGGATCCGGCCAACAATTTTATGCCAGATACCGGTAAACTGATCGCTTATCGCAGCGGCGGCGGCTTTGGCGTACGCCTGGACGGAGGTAATGCGTTTACTGGTTCCGTCATCACCCCGTACTACGATTCTCTGCTCGTTAAAGCAACCACCTGGGGACTGACACATCAAATAGCTATCAGTAAGATGCTGCGCTGTCTGAAGGAGTTCCGTATACGCGGCGTTAAAACCAATATTCTCTTTTTGGAAAATGTACTGCAGCATCCTCAATTCACTGACGGCAGCTACAGCACTAAATTTGTTGATGATAATACCGACTTGTTTATTTTCCCTAAAACACATGACCGCGGTACCAAACTGCTCAATTATATTGCCGATATCTCTATCAATGGCTATTCTAACGTAGGTGTACAGCCAAAACCGGAATTTGCCCCACTGAATATGCCCAAGCCCTTTATCGGTAAGATTCCTGATGGCAGCAAACAGGTTCTTGATGCCCATGGCCCTGCAGGATTGGCAAAATGGGTACAGGCCCAAAGTGAAGTACTAATCACTGATACCACTTTCCGCGACGCACATCAGTCATTGTTTGCGACTCGTCTGCGTACAAACGATATGATGAAAGTAGCAGCTGCTACAGCAGGAAAACTTCCAAACCTTTTCTCATTCGAATGCTGGGGCGGCGCTACCTTTGACGTTGCTTACCGTTTTCTCGACGAAAGTCCCTGGGATCGGCTGCAGCAATTCCGTATAAAAGCACCTAATATTTTACTGCAAATGCTGCTGCGCGGAGCCAATGCAGTTGGCTATACCAGCTATCCTGATAATGTCGTCAAGGAATTTATTCATCTGGCCGCCAAAAACGGTGTCGATGTTTTCCGCATCTTTGACAGCCTCAACGGACTTGATAATATGCGTCTTTCCATAGATACTGTGCGAGAATGCAATAAAGTTGCCGAAGCGGCACTGTGCTATACCGGCGATATTCTGGACCCCCGCCGGGATAAATATGATCTGAAATATTATGTGGATATGGCTAAAGAGCTGGCAGCCGCCGGTGCCAATATTATTGCAATCAAAGATATGGCTGGACTGTTAAAACCTGAGGCGTCTTACCGCCTTGTCAGTGCTCTCAAAGACGCTGTTGACCTGCCGATACATCTGCACACACATGAAGGCAGCGGCAATGCTATCTACACTTACGCCCGTGCCGTCGATGCCGGTGTTGATATTGTTGATACAGCGATGTCCGCTATGAGTTGCGGCACTTCTCAGCCCAGCGGCAGCAGCCTCTATTATGCGCTCAGCGGTCATCCGCGCCAGCCGCGTGTAGACGTCGATGCTATGAACGAACTATCCCGTTATTGGGAAACCGTACGTCCATATTATAAAGCTGCTGACCAGACCGAACTGTTTCCAAACCCGGAAGTATATGTACACGAGATGCCGGGCGGCCAATACACCAACCTTAAACAGCAGGCAACCGCTCTCGGTCTTATCGAACGTTGGGAAGAAGTCAAAGATATGTATCACCGCGTCTCAATGATGTTCGGTGATTTAATCAAGGTAACTCCTTCTTCTAAAATAGTCGGTGATATGGCTCTCTTCATGGTACAAAACGATCTCAGCGAAGAAGATATCTATGCTAAAGGTGACGTACTCGATTTCCCTGCTTCTGTAGTGGAATTTTTTGAAGGCCGTATCGGCGTTCCTTATCAAGGCTTCCCTCAAAAACTGCAGCAAATAGTTCTCAAAGGACGTAAACCTTTAGAAGGCCGTCCCGGCGATACTTTGCCGCCTGTTAATTTTGAGGAAATAAAAGCTAAACTTGCAGAACTGGAAGCACCTATTACAGAAGAAGCCGTCAGCTCTTACTGTCTCTATCCAAAAGTCTTTACTGACTGGGTCAAACGCGTACATGATTTCGGAGATGTTTCTGTACTTGATACACCAACCTTCTTCTTCGGCATGAAAATAGGCGAAGAAATCAAAGTAGAAATCGAACAAGGCAAGATGCTGGTCATTAAGCTTGTACATATCGGCGAAGCCAATGCCGATGGTATTCGTACAGTATCCTTCGAATTCAACGGTCTGCCCAGGGAAATCGATATCAAAGACAGAAATGTCAAAGCTACCAATATCAGCCGCAAAAAAGCTGATAAAGCCAATCAGGGTGAGATCGGCGCTACTTTATCAGGTTCCGTTGTTAAAGTACTGGTGGAAAAAGGACAAGCAGTAACTAAAGGCACCCCGCTTGTAGTTACCGAAGCTATGAAAATGGAAACAACTATCGCCGCCCCAATCAGCGGTATCGTAGCCCAGATCCACGTAACAGCAGGTAACCGTATCGAAAGCGGCGACTGCCTGCTGGAAATCGAATTAAAAGCTTAAATAATAACCGATTAAAGCCCCTGTTCTTATTGAACAGGGGCTTTAATCATATAACTTTTAAGTACGATTTTCCATTGCACTCATCATTGTCAAAGCTGACTTTCTTCCCGCAACACGCGGCCCGTATACTAAATACTGCACAGCTATCATCACTGCACGATTCAATTGATTCTGCCAGAACAAACCCATTGGCGTCAGCTTATAAACACCATCAGCAGCTTCCATTAAACCGTTGTTACGCCAACGTTCCAATAAAGGAAACAACAATTCAGAAAAAGGTATTTCTGATAAGCTTCTCAATTTTTGAGGTTCAAAGACGCCACTGTCAAACTGACCTTTGATCGCGGCAAAAACAGGCGCAAACTCATCTCTTTCAAATAACATAACAAAAGGCTTTACACCCTTATCAACCAGGCTTACATATTTTTCCAGATCAAACGGCTGCATATAAGCATAATTGCCTAATGATCCGCCGCAGCCGGCTCCGAAAGCCAGAACCTGAGCGCCTTCTTTCACCATAGTATTATAACGGCTTATTTCCCTGTCATCAGTTGCCCAATGGCAACAGCTCAGCTGACGGCAGCCATTCCTGCTAAAAAATTCTGCGCCGCTGACAAAGAGCTCTGCCAACTCCCGCCCAGTAGGGAAATCACTCCGATCAGCTTTAAATTGATTGCCCAGCGGCGTCCCAGGAAAAATCTGCAGTTTATACAAATCGACACCACTAAGACCGCAATCCAGATAAAACTGTAAATCTCGCTGCAGCAATTCTTTTGTCTGCCCTGGTAAACCATAAATCAGGTCAATGATAACCTTTGTACCCGTCGCAGCAAAAAGCTTCAATTTACGCACAACTTCTTCGCAGGTATCAGGACGCCCCAGTTGTCGGCGCAGATCCGTAGCAAAAGTTTGCACCCCAAAACTGAATCTGTTTGCACCATTTTCGATGCAAGCAGCAAGTTTCTCTTCGTCCATATCATAAATACTGCTCTCAACCGTAATTTCACAATCAGAACTTAAAGGAAGCACTTGACGTACCTTCTGCAAAATACTGCTGAGCTGTTCTTTCGTCAAGGTTCCAGGAGTCCCGCCGCCAAGAAAGACCGCTTGGATTTCCGCAGTTTTCAAATAATGCATATTACGCATCTGTTCCAGCTCTGTCAAAAGCTTGGTTACATATTCTGCTTCTGCTTTTATTGAAGAACCCTGTTTAAAAAAGCTACAATAAGTGCATCTGATCTTGCAAAAAGGAATATGGATATAAGCTGCTATAGGCCTGCTGCTGGAAGCTTCACGCAAAAGTTTCTTGAAAGCATTCTGTCCCAGAGGCGGCGGCAGCGGTTTGATGCCTTTATCTTCAAATAAAACATCAACTTCTTCCATTGCCGCATATGCGCTTGCAGCCTTCTCTTTGCCGATAATTTTTTCTAAATCCGGCAGACGCCAAAAGTGCTCCAGCCTCTTTTTATAAAAAACCATTAAGTCACCTTGCGGTTTCTCTGTCAGTAATTTATCCCAGGAACTAGTTATTTTGTCTTTAAGCATCATTTTGCCCAGCGTGGTGATTTTGTCTATTTTTTTCATTTTTAAAATTACCCAGTATTTTCTAAAAATCCATACAAATTTTATTTATAAAACCTGTCATAAAAAGTGATAAATTTTTGTATATACTCTCCTGCAGCTTGCAAATCTGCTTCATCAGGATGAGTACTTGCGTCCTTCCACCGTTTTTTACTTTCTTCCGTAGGTGCATGCGAATGTCCTTCAGGCATCTTCATCATTGTTTCGATCAGCTTCGGATCAATCGCACCGCGAATAGATAAAGTGCCTACTACTTTACAGCCGGTGCTTAAATATCTGCCGGCATTGGCTAATGAGCTGATCCCGTGCTCAGAGTAAGCTTCTGCTCCCAACGTTTGAAAAAGTACGACTTTTTTATTATCCAAAGTCTGCAAAAACTCCTGCATATCCTTATCGGGTTCACCTTTATCGACCCAATAACCAGCAAAAATAACCTTATAATCATCTACTGCCGGCACCTGCTTCACAGCAGCAAGGTCACAGCGTTCTCCTGCCACTTCATAAAATTTCTTTGCAACTTTCTCTGTATTGCCGGTTTTACTGGAATAAACAATCAAAAAATCTTTCATAAATTTTCATTCCTTTCATATTACGTTTGCTGAAATAACATTGTTCCATAAAGTTAGCCTTCGCTTACTTATGTTGTCATTATAAACCATAATTCAAAATCTTGCCAAAATAATTTTTTAGCCTTATTCCTGCAGCTTCGATGCCATATATTCTACAGCCTGAGAGTATCTAAGTCCTGGATTCAAAAGAAATAATTCATCCGGCAAATAATATACTGCATTATTTTTTACTGCCGTTATTGATTCCCAGGCAGGACTGCTCATAACGTCATTTTGCAAACGCACTTCAATATCGTTTTTATCTCCCATTGAGGTAATGAAAATTATTTCCGGGTCTTTTTCTATTAAGAATTCCAGATTATAAGGAGCTTTATCAGACATCTGTTCACCAGTTGGAGCAGTTACACTCTGAATGTCTTGAACAATATTATGTAGTTGCAATAACTTGGCAACACAGCCAGCAATACTATTTTCCTTCTCTAATGTCACATTTTGTGCGCTGCTGTGTAAAATAGCAACCCTTTTAGTATTTTTAGGAAGCTGCTTAACTGTATTCTGTACTTTTTTGTCAAGCTCTGATGCAATTTTTAGCCCTTTCTCTTTCTGACCAGTCAGTTCACCTAAAATTTTTATACTATGTTTGACATCTTCATAAGTTTTTAAATTTAAAACTACTACAGGAATACCATTTTGCTTCAAAAAGTTGGATGTATTTTTCATGCATCCCCTTATAAGCGACAATCAAACCAGGCTTCAATTCTACTACTTTTTCAGTATTGATATTAAAAATAAAGCCAACAACAGCAGCATTTTTAGCAAAATCAGGAGTCCTGACAATTGTGGATTCCGCCCGTCCTACAACAATTTCCATCTAAAACTTCCAAAAGTTCTAAAAAAAGAAGGTGACAGAACTACAATCCTTTCAGGCTTTTTGGAAAAAGCAACCTGCCTGCCATTATCGTCCGTTATTTTCATCAACCCGCTATCTTTATGAATTTCTTTTGAAGTGCAGCCATACATAGTTACTGAAACTGCCAACAAGCACAGCATTAAAATTATTTTTTTCATATCATAACTCCATTTAAAATATCTAGCAGGCATTAAGCCCGCTAGATATTTCTACTATGTATTAAAATTTATATTCCATACCAACTCTATACAAACGTCCTAAATTTCCATCAGCATAAGCGCCAAAATTCCTATGATTACTTATGTTATCGATCCCCAAATAAATCTTGGCATCTTTAGTAAGGTGCTTTGATGCCATAATATTAGCAATAGTAAAATTCTTAGTAGAATATACAGAATTCCCCATTGTACTCTTATCTGCGTTGTGATAATAATAATTTAGATTAGAAACAATATCAAAACTGCAATCCCAGGCATAAATATTTTGCGGTTGATAAGATACCCCAAAAGTTAACTGATGCTTAGCACGATCAGTTAAACGCGTTCCGCCTGTCTTATCTTTAGCATCTAAATAAGTATAACCAAAATTCATAAAAATATTTTTCCCTAATTCATGCGAACCATAAAATTCTACACCCTGTAATGTTGCCTTTGGTACATTCCGATAAGTCATAACCTGATCTCTACCAAGTCCCGGATAGCTATTGGGATCATCATCAGTAAATCTGCCTGTCCAGTATGAACTTATCAAATCCTTAACGTCATTGCGGAAAATTCCTAAATGAGCTGTAGTTTTATCTCCCCAGTCCTTCTCCACAGCTAATTCATAACTTAAAGATTTTTCCGGTTGCAAATCTGGATTACCCTCAAAAAACTGTCCTGAGCCACCCGGATTAGCAGCGTACATCTCCCAAAAATGGTACAACTCATTAACTGTAGGAGTTTTATACCCTTGACCGATAACAGCCTTCACACGTATGTCTTTAGCCGCATTATAAGTAGTTGCCAAACGGCTTGTTATTTCACTGCCAAATTTATCACTGTAATCATAACGTACAGAAGGAATAATCAACCATTTTTCATCAGGCTTAAATTCATCCTGAACATATACGGCAGTATAATTAATAGCCGCTTCATCGTAAGCATTATAGCCACCTCGGGGACTTTATCCAGGATAATAATGTGGAAGTCCCGGCGGATGCCGCGACCTACACGCTGCTCCACGAACAGCTGATGGATGTGCTGTCAACGCTCACTGAGAGGGAACAGAAAGTGCTGCGCCTGAGATTTGGCCTGGATGACGGAAGACCTAGGACTCTGGAGGAGGTCGGAAGACAGTTCAACGTGACGAGGGAGCGGATCCGCCAGATCGAGGCGAAGGCCCTTAGAAAACTGCGCCATCCGAGCAGGAGTAAGATCTTGAAAGATTATCTGGATGAGTAAAAGGATATGGAAAGCAGGAAAAGACCTGTGCAGGAAAAGGCAGTCAGGGATGGCCTGTCTGTGTGCTCCTGGATGGAGTTAAACTGCCGGGAAATACAAAAAGGCGGCTGCGAAATCGAAAAGCAGTCGTGTTAAAGAGAAATGGAGAAATCAATATGAAATTATCAGAACGCCTGGAGCTGGTGCTCTCGTTTGTGGAACCTGGGGAGTCCGCGGCAGACGTTGGGACGGACCACGGACATGTTCCGGTGGAGCTTGTCAGGAGAACGATCGTGAAGAAGGCCGTGGCTATGGATGTGCGGAAAGGCCCGTTATCCAGGGCGACGGAGAATATTGCCCTGGCTGGACTTGCGGATAAGATCGAGACGAGACTTTCTGACGGTGTCGCAAAACTTCAGCCCGGTGAGGCAGATTCTGTCGTGATCGCCGGGATGGGCGGCGAGCTGATCATTAAGATCCTGGAGAACGGAAGACATATGTGGGATTCAGTGAAACAGTGGGTCTTATCGCCGCAGTCGGAGATCTTTAAGGTCAGAAGATGGCTTTTTGAGAACGGTTTTGTGATCCGGAAGGAAGATATGGTCCTTGAAGACGGGAAGTTTTATACGGTGATGGATGTGCGGAGAAAGAAAGACGCAGATTCTGAGGGAAAAAGCAGTGGATCCGGATGTTTTAAGCCTTTCTGAGGACAGCCGCATGCTCTACGGCGATTATCTGATCCGGACGAAGAACCCGGTTCTTCTTACATATCTGAAGGAAGAAGAGGCGAAGCTTCTGCGGTTCATCGAGGATCTTTCCGCGAAGGCGGGGGCATT
>ENA-OQHL01001410-OQHL01001410.1-human-gut-metagenome-genome-assembly--contig:-NODE-1410-length-12156-cov-2.522404_pt1 | contig 12156 bp, 14 predicted proteins | sample MGYA00242565_ERZ504723 | MGnify/ENA primary metagenome ERZ504723 (study PRJEB26092, sample SAMD00036211) | human gut metagenome | host: Homo sapiens | study: EMG produced TPA metagenomics assembly of...
TGGATTCTGCATCCGCAGGCAGATAACTTAATAAGTCATAATTGACTTTGGTTCTGGCGTATCCGATTGCACTTGGAATCAGCAGTAAAATGGCGATTACAAGAATCAGATTACGCTTTTTTACGATGAATTGACTTAATTTGCTTTTCATCATTTCTCCTCCTTTATCTTTGAATCATTTTACGAATGGTATCGTAAAGCAATGGTTTCACATGATCGATATCATCTGGCTGTTTTAACACGATGCTGGAATAGCAAAGGGTGGATACCAGTTCTATGATCATGAATATCAGTTGAAATGCTTCGTCTTTGGTATAACCAAGACTGACCAGAAAATCACTGTAGCATTCTAAATGATTGCTGACTTCATAGGTGTCACTGTCTTTTAATTTGTCAGAGATAAGACTCCAAGATAGATTTTTCTGTATGACCTTGATTCTTGCGGGATTCTTCTTAAAAAATTCCACAACATAATCAATCAGGAAAATCAATTCTTCTACACGATCATCAATATTCGCCTCTTTGGCTTTTTCTAAAGCTTCATCAATCAGCAGGGAACTGTATTTGATAATCAGATGGTTGGTTAGCTGTACTTTATCTTTGAAATATAAATAGAAAGTACCTTTCGCAACTCTGGCTTTTTTGACGATTTGATCAATAGAAATTTTATTGAAGTCATCATGTTCAAACAAATTGATTGCAGCTTCTTCTATGCGTCTTTTCTTTTCCGTTTTATTTAACGAAACCTTACTTTGCATATACGAATCACCTCTTTAAATTGACTAACAGTCATTTTCTTGACGTACTTTAGGATATTGCAAAAATGACCAACAGTCAATAAATGCTATGCGCTTACATTCAAATTCATCTATACACTTTTTTTAATTTGTCTAAAATAGTAAAAATACAGGGTTGTAAAAAAATAAATGACAGTTTTGTTATTTTATACCATTTATATATCAAAAGTATGTTATGATTATATAGTGAAGGGTGGTTTGTAATGAAAAAGAAGTATTTGATTTGGTTCATGATTATTTTATTAGCAGGTGTTGGATGCTTTGAAATTACCAGAACAAAAACTACTGAGATCGCATGTGCTCAGACTTTTTCTTATGCCGATTATCCTTTGAATAAACAAATGTTTGAAAGACATGCAAATGAAATGTAGTATCTCTTCAAAACTTCTACAAGATAATCATATTTTAGAGTTTTCAGTTAATGGCATACGTGTAAAAATCACAAAAAGAGCGTCAACGCTTGATGTTTCATAATAAGAAGCCTAGAGAAAAAACGATACGTAAACAGTTAGAGCATGATGGTAAAATCATCAAAGTGATTTATAAAGGTGTGGAGGAAAACGGTCAAACAGGGATTTATGCTAAATTCATGTTTTCATATAAAGGATATTTCATCCGTGGTAATTTACGTGGTGTTTATTATCAGGAAAAGAAAAAAAGCGTAAAAGAAATTCCTGAAGAAGTTTTTACGCAGACAGAAACACGTATTTTAAAATTTGTAGATACTTATATCGCTTAAACCACATTGCGAAAATTAGGAAAAAGTGATATCCTTATCTCTATATGTATGGAGGAATTAACATGGTAAAAGCAGTATTATTTGATTTAGATGGTACTTTATTGCCAATGGATAACGATTATTTCACAAAATGTTATCTGAAATTGTTGGGCAAAAAGTTTTATGAACTTGGCTATGATGGAGAAAAAGCCATCAAAGGTGTTTGGAATGGCTTAAAACATATGGTTGGAAATAATGGTACCAAAAGTAATGAAGAAGCCTTCTGGAAAGGTTTTGATCAGGTGATGGCAAGTGATCTGAACCATGATCGAGCACAGTTAAATACTTTATTATTAGGATTTTATCAGAATGAATTTCATGATGCGAAAGCTGCCACAGCACCTTCTCATATCGCTAAGGATATTGTGGAAAAAGTGAAACAGGCAGGGCATAAGGTAATTCTTGCTACCAATCCAATCTTTCCAAGAGAAGCTGTTTTATCTAGATTAAGCTGGATTGATTTAACACAGGATGATTTTGATTATATCACGACATATGAAATATCTCATTATTGTAAACCAAATCCTGATTATTATAAAGAAATTCTAGAGAACTGTAATTTACAGCCTGCAGAATGTGTGATGATTGGAAATGATGTAAAAGAAGATATTGTTCCAGCATCCTCTTTACAAATACCAACCTATCTTGTAAAAGATTATCAAATTGGTGATGAAAGTGGTCTTGATACAGATGCAGGTTCATTAGCTCAGGTTATAGCATATTTGAATATTTAAAGATAAAGGTACGAAAATTCTACTCGTACCTTTATTTTAAGCTTTTTTCTATCGCTGTGATATGTTCATAATGTTCAATTTTTTTATCTAAACGATCAAGGGTAGCCTGCATATCTTCCATACGTTTAATTAACAGGGAACGCTGTTCTATCAGTAACGCTTTTCTAGCATCCGCAGTGTCATCCCCTTGTCGAAATAAGCTAACATATTCAATCAATGCTTCAATTGGTAAGCCAGCACTACGCATACATTTAATAAATTCTACCCATCGAATATCTTCTTCATCATAATCACGGATACCGCTTTTATTACGGTGAACAGGTGGAATTAGTCCGATACGTTCATAATAACGCAGGGTGTCATTTGATAAATCAACTAATTTACTTACTTCTGCAATTGTCATATAGATCACTCCTTTATTTTTAAATCGCAGTATAATATGTTGTGGTCAGAGAATGAGGAGGGAATGGTATCCGCATGTGTTAGCGTAAAGTTATTGGAATAATATATATTGTCTGGAAAACCAAAATCCGAAAGGTGATGAAAGGATTTTTAAAATGATTTACTGCCTGCATACCATCTATGGAAAAGAAATCAGATTCTTGGAAAGTATTGAAATCACCCAGAAACAAAGTATCTGTCGTATTTTGTATTTCCTTGGAAATAAATGCAATCTGTTTTTTTCTGGCTTCACGCTCTTTAAAACTTAAATGAGAAAGATAGACTTGAATGATACGATGATGAATTTCCACTTTTGCTTTTCCTAATACTCTTGGTTCTTTTAATAATTCATTGGGTAATTGTGTAGAGGATACTTCTGTGATTGGATAGCGACTTAAAATCCCAATGCCATAGTATCCATCGATGATCCACATCGTTTGAAAAAAATGATAGTAAGGCATGTCACATGCTTCTGCCATTTCTTTTACCATATCCATATTGCCACTGCGTAAAGCATTTTGATCTACTTCCTGAAGGCATAAGATATCAGGCTGTAGAGCTTTGATTTCCTTGGCGAACTTATCTAAATCCTCTCCATGATTTAATAATTTTACATTATAGGTTGCCACACGCAATTGATCAGGCATCCCTGCTTGAGAAGAAGGTGTTGTATATTGAAGCGTATAGTTACGACAATGCTGCCGCCATAAGAAAAAGCAGGGTATCACAATGATCAGGATCATCATAAATATAAAGAATTTACGTTTCAAATAACATCACTTCCTTTCGCATAGCTATTATAACATGATTTTCTATGTATAATTGTGAAGGTATCCTTAAATAGAATATGTAAAAACAGATATTCATAGAAGCCTTTTGTGGTATATATCTGTCTGTATTAAGCTTAACACCTGGAGTAAACTCCAGGTCAAGGAATTTAAAAAAATATTTTTTTACTTGACTTGGAGTGCACTTCAACTGTTACACTATGGAAGCAATTGTAAAATGATTTACATAGATTGTGATTTACTTTATACTTAAAGAAAAGAGGAGCGATGATTATGACGAAAAATATTCGAAATATGGTATTCTGTGCATTATGTATTGCGATAGGACTGATTTTGCCAATGGCATTACATGTGATACCAAATGCGGGAAGTATCTTTTTACCAATGCATATTCCAGTCTTGTTATGTGGACTGTTGTGTGGGTCTTATTATGGTTTATTATGTGGGTTGCTGGTGCCTGTTTTATCCAGTGTTTTAACTGGAATGCCATCTGCGCCAATCCTTCCGGGGATGATTTGTGAATTAGCAATGTATGGCTTTATGACAGGATGGATGTCAAAGAAAGTACATTTGAAAAATGAATTAACAAGTACTTATGTGCAATTGATCATTGCCATGATTTCAGGCCGGTTGTTTTATGGAATATTGAATGGTTTGATTTTTGCGGCTGGTAAGTACTCTTTACAGGTATTTATATCCGCAGCATTTGTGACAGCATTACCAGGTATTGTGATTCAACTGGTATTTTTACCATCGATTGTGGTACTCTTACGAAAGGTAAATAATAAATATCTTGAACAAAAGGTGTAATATGTTTGATATATTAGACGCAATAACATTAGAGAAAAAGCTTCATCCCCATACGCAGCCCCAGGATATATTAAAGTTGATCATACAGGCAGGTATGGGTGGGGAACATATGGTGGAAGATGAAATACAAACATTACAATATTTAAAAGAAGAAAAAAAGGCAGCGTGTACGTGTACAAGTGAGCAGCTTCAACCAATTGGCAATGGCTATGTGCGGGTACCACTAGCCATGATGAAAGAACGGGATCTATCCTTATGGAATCATATGTTTGTGACGGCAACAAAGCATATCAAAAAGGATGTATCCCTTGTGCGTGCACTGATTGAAAAAAATGAATTATCTACATATTTTTCCACAGCACAAATAGAAGATGCACTTGAAAACAGTATGCATCACAGTGTTGCATATGCCAATGCATATCATCCTCATTATCGAATACTGCCAAAAGTTTATGTGGATTTTTTTCCTGTATACAAGCAAATCCATGATACGCTTCATAAACAAGCACATGCCTGTTTTATGATTGATGGTTGTTGTGCAAGTGGGAAATCACACTTGCGCATACCCTTGCCCAGTTATTCCCAGTTCATATATTTCACATGGATGATTATTTTCTTCGCCCGGAACAAAAAACGTGGAGAACGTTTATCAAAACCTGGTGGCAATGTCGATTACGAACGCTTTGATAAAGAAATTTCTTTCATCTTTGCGACATCAAAAGGATGTCATTTACCAGCCATACGATTGCATGAGTCAATCATTAAAGGAAGAGGTGAAAGTTAAGTATTCGCCTTATTCCGTGATTGAAGGCAGTTATGCCCACCATCCTTATTTTCAAATGGATGCGATAAAAATCTTTTTCATATTGTGAACGCGAGGTACAGTTACAGCGTTTAAAACAGCGTTCTCCTAATCTATATGAACGATTTGTTCATGAATGGATTCCAATGGAAAATACTTATTTTGAAACATTTGATATTAGAAATCAAGCAGATTTCATACTTGATACAACTACATTTTAAGAAAGGGGATATAAATGAAAAAGATATTATATTTGATGCGTCATGGTCAGACACAGTTTAATGTAAGAAGAAAGATTCAGGGATGGTGTGATTCACCATTAACACCACTGGGCATTGCCCAGGCTAAGGTAGCAGCGGCTTATTTTAAGGATCACGATATTACATTTGATCATGCATATGCTTCTACATCAGAGCGTGCATGTGATACCCTTGAAATTATCACATCACAACCTTATACACGTGTCAAAGGTCTGAAGGAATGGAACTTTGGGACATTTGAAGGAGAAAGTGAGGATTTAAATCCAAAGCTTCCTTATGGTGATTTCTTTGTGGCATATGGAGGAGAAGGAGAAATGCAGTTGCGTGAAAGAGTATCTAAAACACTGCTCGATATTATGCGTAAGGATGATCATAACTGTGTACTTGCTGTATCACATGGTGCCAGCTGTCGTCAGTTTATGCGTGCTTGGGAGCATACATCTTCTGTCAATGTCAAAGAGCGTTTATACAATTGTTGTATATTGAAGTTTGCGTTTGAAAATGATACTTTTACACTTGAGGAAATCATCAATCATGATTTTAAAGATTTGAAACTGGATTAAAGCAGAACATTTGGTTCTGTTTTTTTTGTTTTCACATATTCATGCGGGTATTTCTATCAGGAATGCGTGTATAATTTGATTGAACAATTGTTGAATGAATGGAGGTGTCCCATTGACATCATCAAATACAAGAAAGGAACAGGCTTTAGAAACAAGGAAAAAGGCTACTTGCCTCAGCACAGACGCTATTCGCGTCCAAAGGCTATGAAGGAACATCTGTTCGTATGATCAATCAACAGATTCATATGGCAGATGGTTTATTGTATCACTATTTTCCAGGTGGAAAACAGGAAATTCTTCAGGTAATGGTAAAAGAACATGTGCTGGCGATGAGTACTGCATTAACAAAAGATATTGAAATCTATGATGAAATGTCTATCGAAGAAGTCCTTGAACAGCTGTATCATCATTTACACAGTGTGGTATTAGAGCATGTGGATATCATCAAAATTTTGATTAAAGATGGAGAAGCGATGAAACTGATTGAGCGACAGGAATTAATCGATATCTTGGAAGAGCGAAAACACTGGCTGCCTGCCTTATTTCAAAAACGTATAGATTCAGGTGAACTAAAGGCAATGGATTGTGAGAGTGCATCAGAAGTTTTGATGTCCTTGTTGATGAGTCATCTGCTGGCAGAGGTCATAACAGGTAAAGATAGTTGTATGGCAAATGAAATAAAAAGAAAACAATTGTTTCGCTATCTGAGTGATATGTGGAAAAACTGCAAATAAAAGAAAGGAGCATTTATGTTACAGTTCAAAAAATATAGTAAAAGATTATGTGAGTGGGGATGAAACTGTTCACGCATTAAAAGGTGTATCCTTAACCTTCAGGGAAAATGAATTTGTATCTATTTTAGGACAAAGCGGTTGTGGAAAAACAACCATGTTGAATATCATAGGTGGCTTAGATCAATATACCAGCGGTGATTTGATCATCAATGGAAAATCCACAAAGGAATTTTAAAGATAAGGATTGGGATGCTTATCGTAATCATTCCATCGGCTTTGTATTCCAAAGCTATAATCTGATACCACATCAAAATGTATTATCCAACGTAGAACTTGCACTGACATTATCTGGTGTATCCAAAGCAGAAAGAAAACAGCGTGCAATAGAAGCACTTGAAAAAGTAGGTCTAAAGGATCAAATATATAAGAAACCAAACCAGATGAGTGGAGGACAAATGCAGCGTGTGGCGATTGCTCGTGCGCTGGTTAATAACCCTGATATCTTATTGGCAGATGAGCCTACCGGAGCATTAGATTCTGCGACGAGTATTCAGATTATGGATCTGTTGAAGGAAGTTGCACAGGATCGCTTAGTAATCATGGTAACTCACAATCCGGACTTGGCAAAACAATATTCTACGCGTATCATCCGTTTATTAGATGGTAAAATTGTGGATGACAGTCATCCTTATGCATTAAAAGAAAGCAAAATACAAGCTGCTGTGGATAAAATTAAATATACCTCCATGTCATTTGCGACAGCCTTATCCTTAAGTAAAAATAACTTAATGACCAAAAAAGCAAGAACTTTCTTAACAGCATTCGCAGGCAGTATCGGTATCATTGGTATCGCATTGATTTTATCCTTATCCAATGGGGTACAAAGCTATATTGATGGTGTGGAAAAAGATACCTTATCTTCTTATCCAATCACGATTCAGGATAACTCCATGGATATGAGTGTCATGATGGAAACCATGATGGGAATGCATGAAAAAGAAACAACACACAATGATGATAAAATCTATTCCCGTCAAATGATCAATGATATCCTGGAAACCATGTCTGATAAGATGACCAACAACAATCTTGCGGCATTTAAAGAATATCTAGAAAGCACAGATTCTAAGTTTCAGGAGCATACCAAAGCGATTGAATATGGATATCCATTGACACTAAATGTATTTAATGAAAATGGGGCAGCTGGACTTGTGCAGGTATCCCCTAATCAGTTGATGAAAACATTAGGTCTGCAAGAAGCAATGGATGCCAGCAGCTTCATGGGATCCAGTGATTCCAGTATGGGTATGGGCAATGAAGTGTGGGCAAAACTGCCTAGTGAAAAAACAATGCGTGATGATGAATATAAACTTGTCGATGGGACATGGCCAAAAGCATATAACGAAGTGGTACTGGCAGTTGATTCTAATAAAGAAATCAGTGATTATACTTTATATTCATTAGGCTTGATGGATCAGGAAGAGCTTGCGAAAAACTTCAAGGCATTACAAAACAAAGAAGAAATAGAAGCTGGGAAACAACGCTCTTATACAACAAAAGAACTACTGGATATGAAGTTTAAATTAATTCTAAACACAGATTTATATGAAAAAGTAAACGGAATCTGGGTTGATCGCAGCGATGATGAAGCATATTTGAAGAAGGTTGTGGATAATGGACAGGATATCAAAGTCGTTGGTATCATACAGCCGAAAGAAGGTGCTTTAAGCAAGTCTGAACAAGGTGGTATTTATTATACAGATGAACTTCAGGAATATGTGATTTCTCATGTGGAAAATACGGATATCGTTAAGGAACAAAAGGCTGATAAGAAAATCAATGTCTTTACCGGAACAGCATTCTCAGATGATAAGAAAATGGATTTTTCTACCTTAAGTGATGAACAAAAAATGCAGTTAATGACGATGAGTGAGGAGGAACGTCTTCAGTTTATCAACAGTTATAATGATGCATTAAATTCTACCTATGATGGCAACCTGAAAAAAACTTGGCGCAATTGATCTGGATTCTCCAAGCAGTGTGAATATTTACGCAAAAAGTTTTGATGATAAGGAAGCCGTCGCAGATTTAATCAACGACTATAATGAAAAACAGAAGGCTGATGGAAAAGATGCAAATGTTATCAGTTATAATGATATCGTTGGCACTATGATGGAATCTGTCACAACCGTTATAGATATGATTTCTTATGTATTAATTGCCTTTGTCAGTGTGTCTTTGATCGTTTCTAGTATTATGATTGGTATTATCACCTATATTTCTGTATTAGAAAGAACAAAGGAAATTGGTATTTTAAGAAGTATTGGTGCCAGCAAGAAAGATATTTCTCATGTATTTAATGCGGAAGCATTTATCATTGGATTGATATCTGGATGTATTGGTATCGGTGTTACAGTACTTTTAGATATTCCAATCAGTATCATTGTGGAAAACTTAACTGGTGTAACCAATATCGCATCTTTACCAGTTGCAGGTGGTGTCATTCTGATTTTGATTTCCCTGTTACTAACAACCATCGCAGGATTGATTCCTTCAAGAATCGCATCAAAGAAGGATCCTGTGGAAGCTCTGCGTACAGAGTAAAAGCATTACCCAATCTATACGATTGGGTTTTATTTAAAACTTTGACTAAAACAAATGGGAAAATTCATCCTATAGAAATCAAAAAATCTAAAACTCTAGGTAAAAAAGCAATTATAAATTTCGATGTATGAAAGCCACTTAAAAAAGAAGAAAATAAATATTCGTATTTAAAAGTTGAAGTTGGTTATGGTTCTGTAATTTGTATGATTGATGATTGATTACCAATTGTTGAAAAGAATTGGTACGCCCTCACATGGTTAATAAAGAAATGCAGCAAGCATGAAGTTATTTACTTAACTTTGTGCTTACTGCTTTTCTTTTTGATCACATGCAATCCACTCATCTAATGTCAAAGGTGTATAATCAGAATACATACAGAAACAATTGATCATATTGCATGGGATATGTACTTCTTCACCTCCAGGATTTTGTACGATCGTAGAGGTTGTAATATCTTGAAATTGTTCTATCAAGCGCTGGTCATGGGTATCATGCACGTGTCCATACAACATATAAGTCTTTGGCTGACCTTCTTTATTTAAACGATATTGCATGTTATAAAACATGATAGGATAATGACTTAAAATCACTTTACGATTATTGTCTGACAATTCTTCATATGATTTGATCCATTCAAAGCGCTCTGTATGGAAATCTTTACTTTTCAGATATCGATCATGGTTTCCTATAATCAGAAATAAACGCCCATTTAATCGATTTAACAGTTCATTTGTTTCATCATCTTTTCCCCAGGATAAATCCCCCAAAATAACAACTTCATCATTTTTTCTTACTTTTTTATTCCATTGCTGAATCATATATTCATTCATTTCTTCTACACTTTCAAATCCACGTTTATCCATCTTGGTATTTAAAGAAGCATGGAAAAAATGGCAATCAGCGATATAGTAGCGCATCGTATCACTCCTTTTATAACTATGCGTATTATAATCGAAAAGATACAAACGTGCAATGGTTGTACATAAAAACCTTGCATTAATCCGCTTGTCGTTTTATCTTATAAATAAAGCTTTGTGGAAGTTTATGTAATAGGGAACTAATCAACAGGATACTGATGATACGGTCTAAATAATCTGTAAATAGCTGTACGATAAAACAACTCAGTGTTAATCCTAATGGTGTTTTGGCTAATAATTGTACGATAAATGTGGAGCCTGAAGATGTAATGCCTCCAAAAAGGTATGCGGTGATACAGGCTGATATCAGAGAAGTTGGAATTGTCACAAAAAGCGCACTGAGAAATGCCCATGCAAGATTATCTTTTTTCTTTTTCCAGACAATGCCGACTAACATTCCTAAAAGGATACCAACAGGAGCATAATACAAAGCATAGATGTCTGATGTCATTCCTAAAATCAAGCCACTTAAGATACTTGGCATAGCACCATAAAAAGGACCATAAACAGCTGCGATAAAGATAGTGCCCATACTGTCTAAATATATTGGAAGTTTTAGCATTAAAGCAATTTGACCACCAACCAGATTTATAACAATCGCAAAAGCAATCATGCTGATATGATATACTGTAATTTTTGACTTCATAAATAAAAACCCCTTTCTTTATATGAGTGTGTCCAAAAGATCAATCTGTGCAAGATCCAGATGTAATATACGGGATATAAATAATTGGAAAAAGGCTTTTACATCCACTTGTGTCAAAATGACTGCATTAGCCTCTTTGCGATAAAAATGAAAGGCATCCACAACACTTTGTCCTCTTGATATGCCATCTGTTTCAATTTGTACATAAGATGAAAATCCAGAACATAATTCAGGAAAAAGAAAATAAGCGACAGCAAGGGGATCATTGATCACACAGCCAATCAAATGTTCTTGTGTCCAATGAAAATCAAAATAGAACTTGGTGATTTTTCTTATAAATGCTCCCTTCTCAGGATGCAATCGTTCCATATAGGAAAGAAGGTTTGGCGTAAGAACGATTTTGCGTGTGACATCTAAACCCACCATATGTATTTGTTTCTTTGTTTTTGCCATTTGTTGATAAACAAGACGGGCAGCTTCAGGATCTTCCCAATAATTGTATTCAGCGACAGGAGAACAATTACCATGAGATTTATAGCTGCCACCCATGGAAACAAGCTGTTCTATTTTATCAAAAGCTTCCACATCCTGTGAAATAAGCTGAGCTAAATTGGTCAAAGGTCCTAAAGCGATGATGGAACAGGATTGTTTCTTTAAGGTTTTTGATAAAAAGGTGACAGCATCCATTGTTTGATGATATCCAGGAATATCCTTTAAGAAGCTTTCACCAAGACCATCGGCTCCATGTGTATCTAAAGCATCACAGAAAGTTTTCTTTAAGGGTTTATCAGCGCCCACAAATATCGGTATATCCAGACGCTGCATATGTGCTAATATCTTTTTAGCATTTTCAAAACCCATTTCAACAGGCGAATTACCACAAACAATGGTAATGCCTATAACTTCAATCTCATCCGATGATAACGCCAGCATGAGTGCAAGACTGTCATCAATACCCGGATCACAATCGATGATTACTTTTCTTTTCATAAATACTCCTCCATTCAAAAAAAAGACCTTACCAATAAGCAAGGTCATGAAAAAAAGCATTTATAAAAAAATTATAAATCTATTATTTCATTTCGTTTGCCTATGATTATACTGGGAGGTAAGGAACCAGTGCGTATTCTTTATACCATAAAAGACAGGAATTCGTAAAAGTCTAAATGATACATTTCTAAAAAAATTTACTGTATATCTTACAGAAGAAACAAGAGAAAATATGCATATTTCATTTATAGAAACACGATAGTCATGGTATAATGACATATAATACATAAAT
>ENA-OQHL01001411-OQHL01001411.1-human-gut-metagenome-genome-assembly--contig:-NODE-1411-length-12138-cov-2.921322_pt1 | contig 12138 bp, 13 predicted proteins | sample MGYA00242565_ERZ504723 | MGnify/ENA primary metagenome ERZ504723 (study PRJEB26092, sample SAMD00036211) | human gut metagenome | host: Homo sapiens | study: EMG produced TPA metagenomics assembly of...
ATGGAGATGGCTTCTTTTCCATATAGATGGTAGTCATGCTGGGGTGTGCCGTTGGCACAGTAGTCGCAGTAGTGGCCGTCTTTGGTAAAAAGGTTTCCCAGTCCTTCATAATCTTTATTTTCAATCGCATCGATATATTTTCAATTGGCAGCATCTGTCAGAATCCCCCTTTTAGTAAACTTTTTCCGTATTTAAGAGCGCATCCGTACCGCCGTCCACAAACATCACGATGCCGTTGATGCCGCAGGCTTTTTCGGAAGCCAGAAAAACAATGGCAAGAGCAATCTCTTTCGGATCCATGAAGGTTTCCTGCCCGTACCGGGTCGGGATCGGCAGGGCGTTTAAGGAAGCTTTGGCACTGTGGGACATGGTGGCCGTCATCTCCACAGTTATTTAAGAGGTCTGCAATGTCCATGCGGGCAATGCCCTGGGAGATGACGTTGGAGGAGACAGCAACACAGCTTCCGTGCTTTTTCTCCAGAAGGTCATAGGTGCCCTTGATCACAGAGACTGCGCCGAAATAATTTAAGGAAATGATCTTGGTGAGACTTCCGCAGGCACCGGACACGGCAGCACTTAAGATGAGGCCGTCCAGCCCCTCTGGATGCATGGCGTGCAGCTCGTCGATGACCTTCTGGCGTCCCTCCAGGGTCACCAGATCTGCGGTGATGTCCCCTTTTAACAGATCGATGTTGATGACCTCATGACCTTCTTTTTTCAGTAATTCTACAGTTTTGGCTCCGATTCCGTGAGAGCCGCCGATAACAGCGTATACGCCCATGGGTGATACTTTTGTTACAACATCGCAAAGCCCGGCTGGAGGCCAGGCTTGCGAATGTTGAGGATTGGAAATGATATTTAGCAAAAATGTCTTAGTAAGCAGCTTTGAAGATGCCGATTACCTGCTCTTTGGTTGCTTTTCTCGGGTTGGTGAGCTGGCAGACATCCTTCATGGCGTTTTCTGCCATGATGCCGAAGTCTTCTTCCTTGACACCAAGCTCGCGCAGATTCTTCGGGATGCCAACCTGTTCGGAAATCTGACGGATGGCAGCAATGGCTTTTCTTGCAGCGTCCATGGTGGAGAGACCGTCAATGTTCTCGCCCGTGGCCTTTGCGATATCGCGGAAGCGGTTTGCGTTGCCGATCAGGTTGAATTCCTCTACATGGGGCAGCAGGATCGCGTTGCAGACGCCGTGAGGCAGGTTGTAGAAGCCGCCTAACTGGTGAGCCATGGCATGTACATAACCAAGGGAAGCGTTGTTGAATGCGATACCTGCCAGGTACTGGCCGTAAGCCATCTTGTCACGGGCCTTTATGTAGGTGCCGTTTGCGACAGCCTTTGGCAGATACTGGGTGATCATGGTGATAGCCATGAGAGCAGCGGCATCGGTCAGCGGATTCGCGTCGGTGGAAACATATGCCTCAATGGCATGAGTTAAAGCATCCATACCGGTTGCGGCGGTCAGTGACGGAGGCATGCCCACCATTAACTTCGGATCATTGATCGCGATCTGCGGAGTGACGCGCCAGTCAACGATGGCCATTTTGACATGGCGGCTGACTGTTTGGGTGGGGGCCCTTATGCCGTTCCTGTGTGTCTGACATGGCAACATCATAGCAATGATTTGGTACTAACAAAACGACCAGAACAAAAAAATATTCAGATACCAGATAACAGTGCCGTGAGGCTGGATTTCCGGCTCGGCAAACTGCCGGTGCCTACCACTGGATAAAGATATTGCCCAGTCTCCGCACGGTCTCTGCCAGCGTCCTCTCATCCAGATCGCAGTAGTTTAAGACCAGTACATGCTCGTATTCCGGATGGATTTCTGTACAGAACTCTGAGAGACAGGCAAGGTTGATGCCTTTGCTTCTGGCTGCCCAGCGGGTCTCCACATCCGTCAGTGAGGTATCCAGGTATACCAGAAGATGGGTACCGCAGCTTCCTCCGGTGATACAGGAGGCAGGAATGAGGCTGCTCTGCTTGATGATGCGCAAAAGCCTCTCGCCCTCCAGACGGTAGTACTTTTTCAGGCGGCTCAGATGCCGCTCGAAGGAGCCGTTTTCAATAAACCGCGCCAGGGCATACTGCTCGCAGCTGGATGCGGAATTCGAGTAAAAGTTGGCACGCGCGATATAGTGCTCCATCAGCTTCCTTGGAAGCACCATATAGCTGATGCGGATAGCCGGGGCCAGGCTCTTGCTGAAGGTGTTCATGTAGATGACCCGGTGGCTTAGATCCATGCTCTGCAGGGCAGGAATGCTTTTGGTGGAGTAGCGGAACTCGCAGTCATAATCGTCCTCGATGATGTAGCGGTCTGCGGCCTCTGCCGCCCAGGAGAGCAGCTCCTGGCGCCGCCCGGCGGTCGTGACAGTCCCAAGCGGATAGTGGTGCTCCGGGGAAACATGGACGATATTTGCGCCGCTTTCCCGCAGGCTGTCCATGCTGATGCCGGATTCATCCATTTCAATGCTTTTCCATGGAAGCCCGAATTCCTCATAAATGCGCGGAATCTTCCGGTATCCGGGATTTTCCGCACCATAGACGGAGCGCTCCGGCAAAAGCTTGATGAGCTTTTCATAGAGATATTCGATGCTGGCGCCGATGACAATGCATTCCGGTGAAACACTCATCCCGCGGGAGCGGTAGAGATAATCCGCAATAGCCTTTCGCAGCGGCGGCACACCGAGGAAATGTGCCCGCTGTACCAGCTCCAGCTCGTATTCGCTCAAAACCTCCCGCATGGTCTTGCGCCAGAGGGAGAAGGGAAATTTCTCATAGATGGTATTATTGGAGGTAAAGTCCGCATACCAGGTATCTTCTTTGTAAAGCGGTTCAAGGTCTTCGGAAGCAAAGGTGCGGGCGGCGGTCCGGTCCGGCGTAGATACGGAGCAGGCGGAAAAAGAGGAGCGTTCCGGTGCGGTTTCCAGCTTGGCGGCAAAGTAACAGCGTTTCTCCTCAGCGGTGATATAGCCCTCCGTCAGGAGCTGGTCATAGGCGTTCATGACCGTGCGCACACTGATCTGGTTGTCTGCTGCCAGCTCCCGTTTGGATGGCAGCTTAGTACCTGCCGGAATACGCCCGCTTAAGATGTCTTCCTTCAGGCAGTGATAAAGATATTCGTAGAGGGGATGTCCCACCCGCCTGGAAAAGTCATAAATCAACATAATCTGGTACCCTCGCTTAACTGTAATCTGATATCGTTTTATCTCCAATTATAACACGTTTTACCGATTTGTCAGTATTTACAGATATGTTTTTGAAATTCGGTGCGGAAAGCAGAAAATAATGATATAATGTTTCCTGATAAGAAAATGAAGGAAGTGGAGACAACATGGCTGTAGCGTATTACTATGATCACATGACAAAACCGAAACAGGCGGCTTACCGCAGCATGCTTGCCGGTCTCACAGAGCTTACCGACAGCATTCAGCTGCCGCTCTTAGACGCAAAGGAACTTTCTGAGGTATTTTTGCTGCTGAGACTGGATGCATCCGAAGCTGTTCTGGGCATCGGGATTTCCATTTCCTCCGACTACCAGGATTCTCCCAATCTCATTATGAAGCCGGAATATCTGTTTGATAAAAGCAAGGTCCGGGAACATCAGAAGGCCATGGCATACCCGGGTGGAAAAACTGGCACGGCCTGCCAAAACGCTTTCCGAGTGGGAGAAAGAAAAATACATTCATGATTTTATCTGTGAGAATGTCCGCTATGATAAATTAAAGAAGGCCTATTCCCACGAGATTATTGGCCCGTTAGGGCAGGGCGTGGGAGTTTGTGAAGGCATTGCCAAAGCGGTGAAGGTGCTGTGCGATGCTCTTGGAATCTGGTGCATGATTGCCATCTGCGGCAATAATCCGGAGAAGGGTATCAAATACCGGCATACCTGGAACATTGTCCGCATTGACGGCCAGTTTTATCATCTGGATGCCACCTTTGACAACAGTCTTGGAAAATGCAGCGTGACCGGTGCGGAAATCCGCTATGACTACTTTAATCTGGATGACAAAAATATTTTTCGGGATCACGAGCCACTCATTGCCCCGGCACCGTCCTGTGCCAATGGCGATCACTTCTATTATAAAGAAAAGAAGCTGTCCTTTACAAAGCAGGAGGATGTAAAGAAACGGGCGCTGCAGGCTGCGAAGAAAGGAAAGCTGCTTACGTTTCACTGGCGGGGCGGTTATCTGACGAAGCAGGTTCTGGAAGAACTGTTGGAGCAGATCGCGGAAGCAGGAAAGGAGCGGGGCAAAACACCCCACGTAAGTTTGAACTGGTCTCAGGCGGTCCTGCGGGTTCGCTATACGGAAGAACCGGCACCGGCTCTGGAACCGGATGTAAATATGGAAGAAGCCAACGAGGGAGAACAGGAATAGTTATGAATGTATATCGAATGCTGGAAATACTGGGAGAGCAGAATCAGTTTGAGCTTCTGGAGAGTGAAAACGGGTTTCACACGCCTCAGGACATCCGCCTGGTGTATCTGATGAATGATGCCGTGGAATGTTTTCTGACCTTTCGGAATGCGCGGATTACGGGAGAGTATCTGCCGGATTACAGTGGAGAACTGGGGACACGCCTGGACCGGAGCGAGAAGCGCTCGTCCCTGGTGGTGCATCAGGGACACAATGTCTTTACAATCTTTTTTGAAACACTGGAAGTGGAATATGAACTTTATAATTATGGTGAGATTGGTCATTTCTGGGTAAAGGGTTATGAATACTTAAGGCAGCTGGAGTACCGTATTGCCATTTTATGGGATAAGTTTGAATATATGGGAGAGGACTACTGCGGAGAACTGGAGCAAAAGCTTGCGTGGCTCGCGAAGTTCCCACCGCTTAATTTTACCAGTTACCCTTCCGTGCCATCACAGTATCTGCCTGACCGGGATGATGGATGGGATCTGGCACCGGAGGCTCTGGAGGTTATGATCGATCTGGCAAAAGAAGCCGGAGATATCTCCTTGCTTCGTGCGTTGGAGTTTTACGAAAAACATTCCGGCCGGTGGATGACAAAGTATATCGCGGCGCTTCTGCACCGGAAGAAACATGCAAAGACTGTGGATCTGCTGACAGAGAAACTGAAGCAGGCTGCATCCGTCCATCCGTGCCGGAGCTTTGGGCCGGAGCGGGATGCCAGGTATGCCCTGATTATGAAAGCAGCAAAAGCAGGCCAGCAGGCACTTGCGGAAAAAGGAATCCAGTCGGTGGTCCTTCGGGAGGAGCCTTTCGTTCATGCCAGTGATACGCTGGATTTTAAAGCTCATCTGATGATCTGGATGCCGGGATTCTTAAACCGGAAAACAGAAATCAGGACTTTTACTTATGAAAAAATGAAACATAAGGACAGTGCGTCGACATGTCTCTAATTAACTGTGAAATCTGGCAGGAGCCGGGACTTTTAACAGAGTCCCGGCTCTTCTTCTATCAGATCTATCGTGGCTTTATCTGAAAACACCCGAAAATTATGAAAAATGGATTTGGCCTGTTGGAACAGCTGGATTTTGGCGCTGGAGCATATTACTATGCGGATATCCGGGATTTGCGTCTCTGGTGAATGGAAGCCATTATCAGAGTCCGGTATCCATGCCGGTACTGATCATCCTGTTCTTGATCTGGGGATTTCTAATGTACCGTCTGTGGACCTGGATGGAGTCCGGGACCAAAAAGGAATCCGTCCGTTCTTGATTATTGTTTCCGGCTGAGTTATAATTTTAGAAAGATTTGTGTGAAAACTCTCATCTTAGATGAGAGTTTTTGCTGTATGGAAAAGAGAATCTTCACTGTTGGAAAAAGGTTTTAAAAGCTGCTTATTGATAGAAAATGTCAGATCAGGAGGATGGATATGGACTACAAATACCTAAGCATCGGCCAGATGGCCAGGATCAACAACATTTCTGTTCCAACTTTAAGGTTTTATGACTCAATTGGAATCCTGCAGCCCTGTTACACGGATCCGCAGACCCGTTACCGCTATTACGATGTGCGCCAGAATGCACGGCTGGACATGATTCAGTATATGAAGGAACTGGGAATGGAACTGAAAGAAATTGAGGAAGTACTGGCTTCGGAGGATCTGCGCAAGATTGAAGCGGTACTGATCCGCAAACGGGAGCAGACTATCCATCAGATCGAGCAGATGAAGATTCAGTGGGATGCCATTGACCGGGCCATAGACAGCATTGAGCGTTACAGCAAATCCCCACGGCGGGGTACCTTTACTCTGGAGTATATTCCAAATCGGAAAATTTACGGCATCGATACAGACATCAACTTTTATGATCACGATATTGATACCTATGAGCTGATCCTGAAACAGCTGAAAATGCGCCTGACAGAGCATGGGGTTCCGCCGGTTTATTACTGCAATGCCGGGACCGTGTTGAAAAAAGAGAATTTATTGCAAAGGAGCTTTGTCTCCCATAAGATTTTTGTGTTTGTGGATGAGCATTTTCCGCTGAAGCAGGAACTGGAAACCATAGAAAGCGGTATGTATGCCTGTGTGTATCTGGATGATTTTAACGAAGAAAAGGACTATGCTGTCAAACTTTTATCATATTGTGAAGAGCAGAAGTATGAGATTGCCGGAGACTATATCTGTGAGACCCTGACGGAATTCAACGTATTTGATACCCGGAAACGTTCTATGTTTCTGCGACTGCAGGTGCCAGTGCGCTTCTCGGATGTATAAAAACGGGAATGAAAAGTGTACAAATTGCTATTGCAAAATTGGTCATTCTGCTTACTTGACCCTCAAGTTACATCATCCTTTATACTGAAACCATGATAAATAAATAACAAACGGCAGGCCCGACAGGAAACAAAAACAGGCGGCCGGACCCATCAAGAAGGAGGCTTTTCTATGGAAAAAATTAAAGTGGTTCAGTACGGATGTGGTAAAATGAGCAAATATATTCTTCGTTATCTTTATGAAACCGGATGCCAAATCGTAGGCGCAATTGACACCAATCCGGCAATCCTGGGCATGGATGTAGGTGATTACGCAGGACTTGGTGTAAAAACCGGCATTCTTATCAGCAACGACGCAGACAAGGTTCTGGACGAGTGTGATGCCGATATTGCAGTGGTAACCCTGTTCAGCCTGGTAAGCGACTGCTTTGATCATTATATGAAGTGCCTGGAACGCGGTATCAGTGTCATCACCACCTGTGAGGAGGCAACCTACTGTTGGACGACCGATGCCGTACGTGCCAACATTCTGGATGTAACAGCGAAAGAGAACGGCTGTACCTTTGTGGGAAGCGGTATGGAAGATATTTTCTGGGTAAATATGGTTGGTATGGTAGCAGGCGGCTGTCATAAGATCACCAAGATTGAGGGCGCAGTCAGTTATAACGTAGAAGATTATGGACTGGCGCTGGCAAAGGCCCATGGTGTTGGCCTGACACCGGAAGAGTTTGAAAAGCAGATCGCACATCCGGAAGAAATTGAGCCGTCCTATGTATGGAACTCCAATGAGGCACTGGCTTCCAAGATGGGCTGGACCATCAAGAGCCAGACCCAGAAATGTGTTCCATATTTCCACGACAGTGACCTGTATTCCTCCACCATGGGTGACACCATCCCGAAGGGCAACTGCATTGGCATGGCAGCAGTTGTAACTACCGAAACCTTCCAGGGACCGGTCATTGAGACCCAGTGTATCGGTAAGGTATACGGACCGGACGATGGAGATATGTGTGACTGGAAGATTACTGGCGAGCCGGATACCGAGTTCCACGTTGTAAAACCGGCAACCGTAGAACATACCTGCGCTACCATTGTAAACCGTATTCCGGCAGTGCTTCGCGCACCGGCAGGACTGGTTACAATGGATCAGTTAGAGGAAATTGCATACCCGACCTATCCGATGGAGTTTTATTTAAATAAGTAAGCATTGCCACGGAACCGGACAGACAGATTCCCGTCCTATAAGATAATATAAGAAGGCTGGAGCGTTCATATATTTGAACGTTCCGGCTTTTTTCTTGTCTAATCCGCAGAAAACAGTTATAATGGTTCGTGAATATTTACAAAAGGAATGAAAACGCAAATGAAACATAAAATTTTACTGTTACGCCGCCAGCCGTCAGAGCCCGATACGGCCCGCGGCGCGTCCCGGAGTATCACACAGGACGTGGCGGTCTGTGGCTTATTTGCGGCATTGACTGCGGTGGGAGCTTTTATGAAGATTGTGATCCCGGTGGGAGCGGATACCATGAATTTTACCCTGCAGTGGCTGTTTGTGCTGTTGGCAGGGCTGCTTCTTGGATCCCGCCGGGCATTCCGGAGCGTTGCCGTTTACCTGATCACCGGCCTGATCGGTTTCCCGGTTTTTGCCCGGGGAGGCGGTCCGGCTTATCTGCTGCGGCCAACCTTTGGATTTCTGCTGGGCTTTGCCCTGGCGGCATGGGCTATTGGTTTTTTATGTGAAAAGCTCCGGCCGACGAAATCCGTTACCTGGTTTTTTACCACGCTGGCTGGATTTGTGATCTACTACGGAATGGGAATTCTCTATTTTTATATGATCACACATCTGCTGGCATCCCAGACACCGGTGGGAATTGGCGTGATCTTTGGTGTCTACTGTCTGCCGACCATGCTGCCGGACCTGATGCTCTGCGCATTGGCGGTTATGCTGGCGGGACGGTTAAGACCGGCGGTTTCGGCGGCGCTCAAGGCCTGAATAAGGCCAGAAACGTCCGGGAATACTATACAGAAAACCATACATTTCTATAGGTTTATGTTTTGCAGGAAAGAAGGAGAAGAATATCATGAACAAAAACTGGCAAAACTTGGAGCGGCAACGCTTCTTGTCGCAGGTGCCGGAAGCATGCTGATGAAAAAGAGCGGCATGAAATCCGAAAATCCGGAAACAAAAGCACAGCGTGAGAAGGAACTGAAAGAGTTCCGCAACACCGAACGCGGCAGGCAGGCCAAAAACAGCAAGGGCATTTACTATTCCAACGGCAACTACGAGGCATTCGCGCGTCCGGAGAAGCCGGAGGGTGTAGATGAGAAATCCGCCTATATCGTGGGAAGCGGCCTGGCGGCTCTGGCAGCGGCCTGCTTTTTAGTACGCGACGGCCAGATGAAGGGTGAGCATATCCATATTCTGGAGGCTATGGATATTGCAGGTGGTGCCTGCGACGGTATTGAGGATCCGCTTCGCGGCTATGTAATGCGCGGCGGCCGTGAGATGGAAGACCATTTTGAGTGCCTGTGGGATCTGTTCCACAGCATCCCATCCCTGGAGACACCGGGGGCTTCCGTGCTGGATGAGTATTACTGGCTGAATAAGCACGATCCGAACTATTCCCTCTGCCGTGCCACGAAAAACCGCGGTGAGGATGCCCATACGGATGGTAAGTTCAACTTAAGCCAAAAGGGCTGCATGGAGATCATGAAGCTGTTCTTCACCCGTGACGAAGATCTGTATGACAAGACGATTGAGGATGTGTTCGATGACGAAGTCTTCGGTTCCACCTTCTGGCTGTACTGGCGCACCATGTTCGCTTTTGAGACCTGGCACAGCGCCCTGGAGATGAAGCTGTATTTCCAGCGATTTATCCATCACATTGGCGGACTTCCGGATTTCTCCGCGCTGAAGTTCACCAAATACAATCAGTATGATTCCCTGATCCTGCCGATGCAGAGATACCTGGAGGACGCAGGCGTGCAGTTCCAGTTCAACACCCGCGTGACCAACGTACTGTTCGATATTGAGGGCGCGAAGAAGACTGCGAAGAAGATCGTCTGCACCGTAAATGGCATGGAGACTGAGATTCCGTTAACGGAGAAGGATCTGGTATTTGTCACCAACGGAAGCTGTACCGAGGGCACCATCTACGGCGATCAGAACCACGCTCCGGTGGGAGGCGCGGAGAAGCGCGTCAGCGGCTGCTGGGAGCTCTGGAAAAACATTGCAAAGCAGCATGAGTCCTTCGGACATCCGGAGAAATTCTGCACCAATATCGAAAAAACTAACTGGGAGTCCGCGACCGTCACAACGTCGGATGACAAGATCATTTCCTATATCCAGAAGATCTGCAAACGTGATCCGCGAAGCGGCCGCGTGGTAACCGGTGGTATTGTCAGCTGTCAGGATTCCAAATGGCTCTTAAGCTGGACCATCAACCGTCAGGGACAGTTCAAAGAGCAGGATAAAGATAGAAGTATGTGTCTGGGTATACAGCCTCTTCACCGATGTGCCGGGCGACTACATCAAAAAGCCGATGAAGGAGTGTACCGGTAAGGAAATCACTGCAGAGTGGCTGTATCATCTGGGAGTTCCGGTAGAGGAAATCGATGAGCTGGCAGAGAATCACGCAGTCTGCGTGCCGACCATGATGCCATATATCACCGCATTCTTCATGCCGAGAAGAAAAGGCGATCGTCCGGACGTGATCCCGGATGGCTGTGTAAACTTCGCGTTCCTGGGCCAGTTTGCCGAAACCCCGCGCGACACCATCTTTACCACCGAATACTCTGTCCGCACTGCCATGGAGTCTGTATATGGCCTGCTGGGCGTAGACCGCGGCGTACCGGAGGTATGGGGAAGCGTCTACGATATTCGGAATCTCTTAGACAGCACAGTCAAACTGATGGACGGCAAGTCTCCGCTTGAGATGGAGCTTCCGGGACCACTTAATATGTTAAAGAAGCCGCTTTTAAAGAAATTAAAGGGAACGGTGATTGAGAAAGTCCTGCGGGATCATGATGTGATCCGCGACGGGATGATCTGAAATTAATATTGTGAAGTAATATGAATGCCGGGCGAGCACTCAAAATGGTGCCGCCCGGCATTCACTTTAACAGAAGCAGGTTTTTATTTAGAATTTTTCTGCGTGGTTTGCTGCTTTATAAATCTGGTAAATCGTTTCTTCTCCCAGAAGCTGGAAGGTTCCAATCGTCCTGGTGCGGTGGTAAGTGCAGCGGTATGCGAGATCGCGGAGGATTCCATCATCCTGGACCCCGATATCCTTATTTTCTTCCAGGGAAGCTGGCATGCCGATGGAGCGGAAGAATGCTACCGTTTTATCAATGCCGGACAGAGCAGCTTTGGTATCATCTGCTTCTGCGATACCCCATACGTTTCTTGCGAAACGCGCGAAGCGGGACGGTTTTGTCTGATAAACAGTCTTCGCCCAGGAACCCCAGACGGTAGCCAGAGAAGCACCGTGAGCGGTGTCAAACATGGCGGAGAGTTCATGCCCGAGCTGGTGTACCGCAAAATCCTTCATGCCGCCGAGACCAGTCAGGCCATTGTGGGAGAGCGAACCGGCCCACATCAGTTCGCTCATGGAATCATAATCCTCAGGATTCTTTACAGCAATACGTCCCTGGGCGATGACGGTGCGCAGAAGTGCCTCAGCAATAGCATCGGTCAGTTCGTTTTCTAAAGGATTAAAATACCGGTCCATCGTGTGCATCATGATATCAGTTACGCCGCAAGCCACCTGATAAGGCGGGAGTGTCATGGTCAGCTCCGGATTCATGATAGCAAAACGCGGGCGGTTTAACTCCGTGCCAAGTCCGCGCTTGACACCGGTTGCGAGATTGGTCAGAACCGCGGAATCACTGGATTCACTTCCTGCCGCGGAGATGGTGAGAACAGCACCAACCGGAAGCGCGTGGTGGGGCGTTTTTTCTCTGGTCCAGAATTCCCAGATGTCGGTCGGGGCGTTTGCGGCGCCGATGGCAATGGCCTTTGCGGTGTCAATGACAGAACCGCCGCCGGCTCCGATCACAAAATCCGCATTGGATTTCAGAGCCAGCTTTACGCCTTCTCTGGCATGTTCCAGAGTTGGGTTTGCCTTGGCACCGCCAAAGAGTTCATAGGGAATCTGCGCTTCCGTCAGTACCTGGCAAAGCTGGTTTAACAGGCCGCTGCGTTCAATGCTTCCGCTTCCGTAGACAAGAAGCACGCGGTTTCCACCGTATTTGCGGATCTGCTCTGCCAGCTGCAGCTGAGTGTCTTTTCCAAAAAACAATTTTCCGTTGGAGAATGATATGTAAATGCATGCATGATAAATCCCTCCTTTTTCTGAAGAATATCATAACATGAATGCTCGCAAAATTCCAGCGGATTCATTATGGCTCATGCGTTGCCGCGATTTCATCCAGTGAACCAAA
>ENA-OQHL01001416-OQHL01001416.1-human-gut-metagenome-genome-assembly--contig:-NODE-1416-length-12101-cov-3.428178_pt1 | contig 12101 bp, 11 predicted proteins | sample MGYA00242565_ERZ504723 | MGnify/ENA primary metagenome ERZ504723 (study PRJEB26092, sample SAMD00036211) | human gut metagenome | host: Homo sapiens | study: EMG produced TPA metagenomics assembly of...
TTCGGTCTTTGGCTTTGAAGGCTGGGATGCAGGCGGTAAGGGCGGAGCGATCCGTCGGCTGACGGCAGCTCTCGATCCGCTGGGGTATTCGGTGAACCCGGTAGCGGCTCCCAACGTGGTAGAGAAATCTTTTAACTATCTATGGCGTTTTTGGACACGCTTTCCCAAACAGGGAGAGATCGCCATTTTTGACCGTACCTGGTACGGCAGGGTCATGGTAGAACGTATCGAAGGCTTTGCAACGCAGGATGAATGGGGGCGGGCCTATGCCGAGATCAACGAGATGGAAGCCCAATGGGCGGAATACGGTACGGTGATAGGCAAATTCTGGCTGCAGATAGATAAAGACGAGCAGTATAAACGCTTTAAGGAGCGGGAGCAAAATCCGAACAAGGAATGGAAGATCACTGACGAAGACTGGCGCAACCGTGAGAAATGGGATGCCTATGAAGCGGCTGTGAACGAAATGCTGGTGCGCACAAGTACTGATTATGCACCGTGGACGATAGTGGAAGGCAATAATAAATATTATGCCCGCCTGAAGGTGTTGAAAACGGTGATCGAAATGTTTGAAAAACGGTTGAAGGACTAACAGCACACTGAGAGAGTATAAACGAGGTAGACAAGTTGACCTGGGAGCTTAAAAATGCGTTGAAAGAAATAGTTGCCCGCGAGAGCGGGGTACAGGTATTTGCGCCTGGCGCGCGGAGGCCGGTGGCCTTTATTTACCCCAATACTTATCATCTGGGGATGTCAAATCTGGGACTGCATATCCTGTATCAGCTCATCAACAGCCGCGGCGATTCAGCCTGCGAACGTTTCTTTCTGCCTGACAGCAAGCTCTTAGCAGAGCATAAACGCACGAAAACGCCGCTTTTATCACTGGAAACACAGAGGCCGCTTGCAGATTTTGAAGTATCTGCGTGATGATGTCATTTGAAATGGATTATACCAATTTACTGACTATGCTGGCGCAGAGCAATGTGAAGCCTGAAGCGGCAGCACGCGGCGCCAAAGAAACCGCTGGTGATCATCGGCGGTCCCTGCGCGACCTTCAATCCTGAGCCTTTAGCAGGGGTTGCCGATGCTTTCGTGATCGGTGAAGGTGAAGAAACTGTCAATAAACTGCTGGACGCTGTTTATGAAGCCAGGGACAAAGGCCTGTCTTAAGGAAGATACACTGTTGGAGCTGGCGCAGCTGAGCGGCATCTATGTGCCGCGGTTTTATGAGCCGCAGTACGATGCTGGCGGTATGTTCTGCGGTATGCAGGTGTCAACACAGGTGCCTGCCAGCGTAAAACGTCAGTGGGTACGTGAACTGGATAATTATCCGCAGACATCGGCAATTATGACAGATGCGACTGAATTTGAAAATATGTATATCGTCGAAGTAGCACGAGGCTGCGGGCGGCATTGCCGTTTCTGCATGGCAGGTTATTGCTTCCGCAAACCGCGGGCGCGCGATCTTGAGCTGCTGCTTGCTAAAATACGCAACCGTCCGCCACAGACTAAAAAAGTCGGGCTGATGGGGGCCGCGGTATCTGATTATCCGTACATCAAAGAACTGACACAGACACTGGTAGATGAGCAGGTACCTTTTACGGTAGCCTCTCTGCGGGCCGACACTTTAGATGTAGAGCTGACGCAGGCTTTGGCTGCCAGCGGTCAGAGGACGATGACTGTGGCTCCGGAAGCAGGCAGCGTGAAAATGCGTAATATCATCAATAAAGGCATTACCGAAGAACATGTTTTTAATGCCATAGAACTGGCAGCGGCAGCAGGTATGAAAAATATCAAGCTGTATTATATGCTGGGCCTGCCGGGGGAAGCTGACAGTGATATCGAAGAAATGATAGCGATGATCGGTCGGGTACGAGAAAAGATGGATGCCGCCCTTAATAAAGGCGATCTGATAATTTCCGTGAATGGTTTCATCCCCAAGCCGTTTACACCGTTTCAGTGGTCGCCGCTGTGCGATGTCAAAACCTTAAAACGCCGTTTTAAAATGCTGGAAACCGCTTTTAAAAAAGCGAAACATATTCAGGTGCAGACAGAATCCTTGAAGGAAACTGTTCTGCAGGCAGTTTTGGCAAGGGGTGATCGCAGGATCGGCGCCGCTTTATTAGAAGCCTTCCGCAGAGAAATGCCGCTGAAGCAGGTGCTGAAAGAGCAGGGACTGGATATAGAGGAACTTGCTGCTGCTGCTTACGAGATCGGCAGGCCTTTGCCCTGGCAGCATTTGGATATGGGCTTTACCGAAGCTTATTTGATCAGCGAGTGGCAGAAGGCGCAGCGGGAAGAATTTACACCGATGTGTTTTGACTTATGCCGCCGCTGCGGTGTTTGCGGGGAGGCACAGGTATGAGTTTCAGATTAAGAAATAACGGGCCGATCTGGCTGGGTGAATTTACGGCGCTGACAGAAGCAGGATTCAGCAACGGCTGCAGCTGCCGTCTGCATGGAGCAAGCAGTATTGTGCCGGACGGATTCAACCTGGCGCTGCATGTGGGCGATGAAGCAGAGCTTGTAAACGCCAACCGCAGGCAGTTTGCGGCGGCGTTGGGTGTGGATGCGGCAAGGTTTACTACCTGTGCCCAGGTGCACGGCAGTAAGGTCGTTTGTGTGACAGAAGGCCTTATCGGCAGCGGCGCTGTGGATTTTGCCGATACTATTGCCGACACTGATGCTTTGATCACCGATTTGCAAAATGTGCCGCTGCTGCTGTTTTATGCAGATTGCGTACCGGTTTTGCTGGCTGATACAGAAACCGGGGCTGTGGGACTGGCGCATGCAGGCTGGCGCGGCAGTGTGGAGGAGATCGCCCTCAAAACGGTGCAGATGATGTGCCGTCATTATGGCTGCAACCCGGAAAAAATGCTGGCGGCGATCGGACCGTCGATTGGCAGCTGCTGTTACGAAGTAGACGATAAAGTTCTGACGGCGGGTGCAAAATACCGTGAGTGTTTTACGCTTAAACCAAATGGTAAATATCATCTGGACTTATGGCTGATGAATAGATTACAATTAGAAGCAGCAGGACTGGAGCGAGGTAATATCCACTGTGCCGCGACATGTACCTGCGATAATCGGGAACTGTTTTTTTCCTATCGTGCCGAGTTGGGTAAAACCGGGCGCATGGGCGTAAGCATTTGCCGAAGATAAAAAAGGAATAATAGTTTTTGTGGCGAATATAAAACTTTTAGGAGGTCTTTATTTTGTTAAAAGACAATCTGCACAAAGTACAGACCCAGATCGCCGAAGCTTTGAGCCGGCGAACTGAAACTAAACTGACCGGCGATAAGGTAACACTGGTCGCCGTAACTAAAAATCATCCCGTAGACGTGGTGCTGGAATCGCTGGCGCTTGGTGTGACTAATATCGGCGAAAACCGGGTGCAGGAAGCGAAGGAAAAACGCACTATTGTGCCTGACCGCGGCTTCTGGCATCTGATCGGCCATTTACAGACCAATAAAGCCAAGCAGGCCGTCACCTTGTTCGATCTGATCGAATCAGCTGACAGCGAGCATCTTTTGGCTGCGCTGGACAAGGCGGCTGGACAGCAGCATAAGCAGCAGGATATTTTGCTGCAGCTCAACATCGCCCGCGAGGAGCAGAAGACAGGCTTTTTGATTGAAGATTATCTGGCGATATTGCCGCAGCTGGACGACTATAAAAATCTGTGTGTACGCGGTTTGATGGTTATTGCGCCACTGTGCGGCGATATAGAGGAAACACGCCCTGTTTTTAAAGAAGGTTATCGCTGTTTTTGCGAGCTGCGGGCGCAGCGGCCTGGAATCGAGCTGCTGTCGATGGGTATGACTCACGACTTTACAGTAGCTGTTGAAGAAGGCGCCAACATCGTGCGTGTGGGTACGGCCTTATTTGGTAAGCGCGATTACAGTAAAAATAAATGAGCATGAAGGTATGGTGAAATGTATGAAATTTTTTGATCGTATCTCTGAAACCTTAGGTTTATATGAAGAGGAAGATGATGAACTTTTAGAGGAAGAGGAACCTGTAAAAAAGGCTGAAACAGCTCCTAAACGGATTCCCCGCAGTACGCCTGCCGTCAGCAGGGCAGCACTTCCCGCCGAGTCTGCCGCTTTGGAAAAAAGCGAAGCCAGAAGTGAAGTGCCGGCTGAGAAAAAATCCTTCTTCAGCAAAAAGAACGTCCAAAATTCGCCTGAAGGCAAAACCATTTCCATGCCGCTTGCTCAAAAGCAGGTCAAGGTAGTGGTGCTGGAACCGGCTAATTTTGACGATTCGCAAAAGGTTGCCGATTATCTGCGCAACAACCAGCCTGTAGTAGTGAACTTTGAAGGTACTGAAGGCCTGGTGACCAAAAGAATGACCGACTTTATCAGCGGTACTATTTACGCTTTAGGCGGCAGTATGAAAAAAATCGGCCGTAATATTCTGGTCTGTGCCCCGAAAAACGTAGATATCGACGCCAGCGTCAACATTTATGATGAAAAGGGTGGTCAACCGTGGAAAAAATAACAGCTCAAACCGGCCCGCTGGCTTTTATCGGCGGCGGCGCTATGACTGAAGCTATCATCAAAGGTATTCTGGGAGCCGGACTGGCTGACCCGGGTGAGATCTTTGTCGGCGAGCCGTCAGCGGCACGCTGTGAATATTTACAGAAAACCTACGGCATTAAAGCATCTGGTGATAATAAAGCTGTGGTAAAAGATGCAGGGCTGATCATTCTGGCAGTAAAACCGCAGGTTGTTGATGCGGCGATCACTGCTGAGCTTGCTGCAGCAATGCCGCCGCAGGCAACGGTGCTTTCGATCATGGGCAGTGTCGATCTGGCGAAGCTGCATCAGGTAGTGCCGGGACATGCGGTCATCAGAGTGATGCCCAATACACCGCTGGCAGTAGGTGCGGGGATGACGGCGATTGCGCCTGACAGCAAGGTCAGCTCCGAGATGATCGACGCCGCTAAAACTATTTTTGGTTCCTGCGGCGAGGTCGAAGTAGTGGCTGAAAGTGCTATCGAAGCGATCACGGCGGTATCAGGCTGCGGTCCGGGCTATGTCTTTATGCTGATCGACGCTCTGGCAGATGCTGGCGTTAATGCAGGCCTGCCGCGGGCGCTGGCAATCAAGCTGGCCGCCCAGACATTTGCCGGCAGCGGCAAAATGGTGCTGGAAACAGCATTGCATCCGGCGCAGCTGCGCGATCAGGTAACTTCGCCAGGCGGAACTACCATTGCCGGTATCCATGCTCTGGAAAACCGCGGAGTGCGTGCGGCGATGTATGATGCTGTACTGGCCGTGCTGGAACGCAGTGAGAAATTGAAGGGTAAATAACCAATGGCAGATAGAAGAAAATGATTTTAGATTATTTTCGGGCCGGCGGCGATGAAGAACTGGCAGCCAAGCTGCTTGATCTGGCAGAAGGGGCTCATAGAAGCCGAAAATTCCGCGTCAGCGATTTTCTTGATCCGCATGGCTGTAATGTGGCCGAGATCGTTGCGGCCAATTTTGAAAATGTGAAGCTGGAAACCAGCGGCGGTTTTTAAAAAATGCCGAGCGTATGAAAGTTGCTTTTGTTGCCGAAGACTTTTTTGGTCAGCCGGATTTTGGCATGGTCTGCTTTAAAGTCGAATGGGACAAACGCTATTATGAACTCAGTCACCGCGATATTTTGGGAGCTTTTATGGGGATGGGCTGTAAACGCGATATTTTGGGCGATATTATTTTTATCCCTGAAGGAGCACAGTTCGTAGCCGATAAATCTTTTACTACTTACATTATGAACAATCTGACGCAGATAGGTTCTGCCCCGGTTTCACTGACCGAGATCACAGAAGCTGACCTGCTGCAGAAGGAAGAAAAGGTCAAGGTCATCAGCGCTACAGTTGCAGCTTTAAGGCTGGATGCCGTTGCTGCTGCAGGATATGGCGTATCCCGGTCACGTATGGCTGACGAGATCAAAGGCCAGAATGTTAAAGTAAACTGGAAAGAGGCCAAGAACGCAGCCCAGCCGGTCAGCGAAGGCGATATCATTTCTTTCCGCAGCCGCGGCAGGGTAGAAGTAGCCGAGATCAGGGGCACTACCAAAAAAGGTCGTTTAAGCATCACGCTGAAAAGATATATTTAATGGGGAGGGTATCACGATATGTTGACACCGTTAGATTTAAACAATAAGAACTTTTCCAAAGGCTTCCGCGGATATGACACCGAAGAGGTCGATGAGTTTTTTGCCAAAGTTGCCAAGGATTTTGAACGCCTGTATCAGGATAACGTAGAGCTTAAAGATGCTGTGGAACGAGTCAGCGCCAAACTGGAATACTATCAGCAAATGGAATCCACCATGCAGAACACTTTGGTCATCGCACAGGAAACTGCCGACGAAGTGAAAAAGAACAGCGAGCAGAAGGCTGCCCTGCTGGAGCAGGAAACTGCCATGAAATGCAAAGAGATCACTTCTGAATGCCAGGCTGCTGCTGCTAAAGCAAAAATGGACGCTGAAATCGCGGCGACTCAGGCCAGGACAGAAGCAGAAGCTTATGCTGAAAAACTGCGCAGCGAAGCTGAAAGTGAAACTACAAAATTGCGTAATGACACGCTGGCGGAAATTGCCAGACTGCGCGGCGAAGCTGAGGCCGAGCTGAAGCAGATGAAAAATGAGACTCAGAATTTTGTAGACAAAATGCGCAGTGCCGCCGAAGTAGAAGTCGCTAAAATGAAAGTAACTACAGAGGATCTGTGCAAAAAAATGTCGTCGCAGGCAAAAGACGAGGCCAGCGATGTTTTGGCACAGGCACGTGCCGAAGCACAAAAGCTGACCAGCGAAGCCGACGAACGCTACAGAACGATGATCGCCGATGCCGAAGAACGTTCCAGAACGCTTTTGGCTGACACCGACGAAAAAGTAAGAAAAATGATTTTTGAAGCAGAAAATAAAGCTGCTCTCGCAAAAGGTATCTTTGAAGATCAGGTCAAAAAGGCCGCTGTGCATCGTCAGCATATGATGAGCATTTTGGAAGGCCAAATGGAGCTTTTGAAAACTTTAGCAAAGATACTGAAAATAAGCGAGGTCGGCAGCATGATTATTTTGGTACGCCACGGTGAAGCAACTCATCATACAGAGCATTTGACAGGCGGTTGGACCGATTCGGAGCTTACGGCTGCGGGAAAGGTTCAGCTGCAGGCCGTTGCGTCCAAATTAGCCAAAGATTTTGCAGGGCAAAGCCGTGATTTGCGAATCCTGACCAGCGATTTGAAGCGGGCGGAGGAATCAGCCCGGATCATCGCCGCCAGGCTGGGAATCAGTAAGCTGGAACCGTATGAATTTTTGCGCGAAAAAAAGTAATGGACAGGCGGCAGGCTTGACTGAAACGGCTGCCAAAGCTTTGTATCAGCAGCCTCCGACCTTAAAGGAACTGCATCACCGCAACTATCCGGGCGGCGAAACGCGGCAGGAATTTTATGACCGTAATGTGCAGGGCCTGATAAAATGCGCTGATCTGGAGCGGGAAAATCTTCTGATCGTAGCCCATAAAGGTACGATCCAAAACATCATTTTCCATTGGCTGGGGCTTGATATAGCTGCCGTCAACGTTTTAAATTTTTCTGTCGATATCCTGCCGTCCAGCGTGACGGTCCTGGGCATCAACAAATGGCGCGAACATGCTGTGTTCAGGCTCAACGATACCTCACATCTGCATACTGACAGCGGTTATGGCATCTTTGAGTTTAAATATGGCAAATATCATTGACTATAACTTGTATAATGGTGTATAATGACTTTGTTTTAATAAAAGCAGCAGCGATGACGAAGACAGTAGCCTGCCGGGCACAGTCAAGCGAGTCGGGGACAGTGCGAGCCCGACCGGAAAGATGGCAGGGGAAGATCACTTCAGAGCTTCTGGGCTGAAAACAGTAAGCCCGGACGGGTAACACACGTTATGGTGTTTCGAGTGGCAGGCAGCTTAAGTCTGTCATGAGGGTGGTACCACGGGTTTATAGTCTCGTCCCTTTTTGGGAGCGGGGCTTTATTTTTTTGGAGGTGTACACATGGATTACAGCAAGACCCTTAATTTACCGGAAACTGAATTTCCGATGCGTGCCGGTTTACCGGAACGCGAACCCGAATTTTTGAAATACTGGGAAGAAAACAAAATCTATGAAAAGAAACAGGAACTGCATGCGGGCCATAAAAAATTTGTCCTGCACGACGGTCCGCCGTACGCTAACGGCAAGATCCATATGGGTACGGCTTTAAACAAGATTTTGAAAGACATCATTATGAAATATAAATATGCGCAGGGATTTGATACCCCGTATGTTCCCGGCTGGGATACCCATGGTATGCCGATCGAGCACGCCGCTATCAAAAATCTGGGACTGAACCGCCATGAGCTTGATACACTGGTACTGCGTAAAGAATGTCACGACTACGCTTTAAAATGGATCGACGAGCAGCGTACCGACTTCAAACGTCTGGGCGTCCTTGGCGACTGGGATCATCCTTATATCACCATGACCCACGATTATGAAGCTGTGCAGATCCATGTTTTCGGCGAGATGGCTAAAAAAGGCTACATCTATAAAGGCAAAAAAGCCGTTTACTGGTGCCCGCACTGCGAAACCGCTCTGGCAGAAGCTGAGATCGAATACGGAGAAGAAAAGTCCCCGGCGATCTTCGTAAAAATGCCGCTCGTCAAAGACAACGGCATGCTGCCTGAAGCAGCTCAGGGCAAACCGGCCTATATCGTCATCTGGACCACCACACCGTGGACCATGCCTGCCAACGTAGCGATCGCGCTGCATCCGGACTTTGAATATGCCTGGGTAGAATGCGAAGGCGAAATCCTGTTTATGGCCAAAGAGATGCTGGAAGCCGTTGGCAAAGTCTGCAAAAAAGACCTCAGCAATATCATCGGCACCTGTCAAGGTAAAGATATGGAATATGCCGAATGCCGGCATCCGTTTGAAACTATTGACCGCAGATCCCTTGTCGTACTGGCTGATTATGTTACGCTGGAAGCCGGTACAGGCTGCGTCCATACCGCTCCCGGACATGGCGCCGACGACTTTGAGACCGGCGTCCGCTACAATCTGCCGATCATATGTCCCGTCGACGGCTCAGGTAAACTGACCGCCGAAGCCGGAGCTGATTTTGCCGGCATGTTCGTTTTTGATGCCAACGTACCCATCATCAAATATCTGGCCGGTCTGAACCGCCTGTTTGGCAAAGAAAACATCCGCCATCAGTACGCACACTGCTGGCGCTGCAAGAACCCCATCATCTACCGTGCGACCGAGCAGTGGTTCGCATCTGTCGACGGCTTCCGTGAAGAAGCCCTGAATGCTATTGCCAACGACGTGCAGTGGATCCCGTCCTGGGGCGAAGCACGTATCCATAATATGGTCGCCGACCGCCACGACTGGTGCATTTCCCGTCAGCGTGTCTGGGGCGTGCCGATCCCGATCTTCTACTGTGAAGACTGCAACGAACACCTGGTCAACGACGATACTATCAATGCTGTTGCCGACCTGTTTGCTAAAGAAGGCTCTGACGCCTGGTGGGCTCATTCTGCTGAAGAGATCCTGCCGCAGGGCACCAAATGCCCCAAATGCGGCGGCACTCATTTCCGTAAAGAATCTGACATCATGGACGTCTGGTTCGACAGCGGTTCCTCTCATGCAGCAGTCTGCAAAACCCGTCCCGAACTGGCATGGCCTGCCGACATGTATCTGGAAGGCAGCGACCAGCATCGCGGCTGGTTCCAGTCGTCGCTGCTCACTTCCGTTGCTACCGAAGGCAAAGCGCCTTACCGCGCAGTTCTGACGCACGGTTACGTAGTCGACGGCGAAGGCCGCAAAATGTCTAAATCTGTAGGCAACACCGTTGCCCCGCAGGAAGTTATCGCCCAATACGGCGCCGATATCATTCGTTTGTGGGCAGCTTCCTCCGACTACAAGGCTGATATCCGTATCTCCAAAGAGATACTGAAACAGCTCTCTGAAGTTTACCGCAAGATCCGCAACACCATCCGCTATATCCTGGGCAACACCAACGATTTCAATTATGAAACCGACAAAGTTGAATTTAAGGATATGCTGGAGCTGGACCGTTGGGCTTTGATGCATATGCAGCTCTTGAAAAAAGAAGTTTCCGCAGCTTATGAAAGCTACGACTTCCATGTGCTCTATCATGCTATCCATAACTTCTGCAGCGTCGAGATGAGCAGCTACTATCTGGATATCCTCAAAGACCGCCTGTATGCATACAAGGCCGATTCCTTTGAACGCCGCAGCGCTCAGACAGCAATGTACGAGATCATGCTGGATCTGGTCGTAATGATCGCGCCCGTACTCAGCTTCACCATGGAAGAAGTATGGCAGTTCATGAAAAAACCTGCTTCCATGCCTGAATCCGTATTTATGATGCCGTGGCCCGAATGCAAGGAAGAATATATCGACGAAGCCCTGGAAAGCAAATGGGATAACTTCATCGAGATCCGCAGCGAGATCACCAGAGTTCTGGAAGGTGCCCGCCGCGCTAAAACTATCGGTCATTCTCTGGACGCTAAAGTCGAGCTGCATGCTACAGGCGAAGCGCTGGCGATACTCAGATCCGTTGAAGGTGATCTGGCGACACTGCTGATCGTATCGCAGGCTAAACTGGTGGAAGGTTTGGCCGGCGGCGTAGAAGCGACCGGACGTGAAGACCTGAAAGTAACTGTTCAGGCTGCGGAAGGCGAGAAATGCGAACGCTGCTGGATCTACAGCGATACCGTAGGTAAAGATGCTGAGCATCCGACTGTGTGCGCACGCTGTGCGGCAGCTTTGAAATAAGTAAAACTGCATAATAAAATTAAAATGCAATACCGGACAGATATCTGTCCGGTATTTTTTTGCTGCAGGCCTTATCTTTAGCAAAGGATCTTTATCATAATTGTCAGGCAGTGAAGAATAAAAGCTTTATTAAGATGAAAAATTAGTGTAATATAAAAGCTGAAAGAGTGATAGCTGCAAAAATTGAAAGAGCAGGTGAAATGCAATGCGAAAAGTGAATCCTGAATACGCCAAAGCAATTATGGCGATTGCCAACAGAGCCCCGTATCTTAAACTGCTGGGCATGAAGATCTGTGAGCTTGACTATGGCTACTGCCGTGTCGAAACGCAGATCAATGACAGCCTAAATAATCCCTTTGCTTCAGTACATGGCGGCGTCTTTTCGTCAATTCTTGACACGGCTACCTTTTGGGCTCTTTACTGCTGCATCGGCGAAGAGGACGGCATAACTACGCTTGACCTGCAGGTGAATAACCTTGCCGCTGCTGCTTGTGGCAAAATAATTGCGGAAGGCAGACTGATAAGAATGGGGAGGACGATCGGGCTTGCCGAAGGTACGTTAAAAGATGAAAACGGCAGACTGCTTGTTCAGGGCACATCAAAAATGTTTGTTCTGCCTGGCCTGCAATCCATAGATAAAGTGGCAGACAGGGTTGGCTTTGAAACCTTGCCGCCTAAATTCCTTTGATCGCGAACAGCATAATATAAATAATAAAATCCGACATATTACTATCGGATTTTTATATTTATTAAAATTTTCCGAGAAACGACATTTTTATTGTGCTTAATAAATTTAAAATAATTCATAATATTAGCTGTTTTGAATAATTAGCTATAACATAAAATTTAGTTTGAAGAAAATAAAACATTTGTAATATAAACAAAATTGCGCTGAGAATATATACATGATATCATAATATAAGAAATTTGTTATATATAAAATTTATTATATGATTAAATTTATATTTTTTTTTGGAGTTAAAGTAACCCTAGAAAGTCTACTTTCCTTTTACTGCAGTGAAATTTATTTATAAAAATTATAAAAATAAAGAAGGAATGCGATTCTATGAATTCAAAATTCTGCCATGACAGTGAAATGACATCACGTAGATCAGGCATTGAATCATTAATGATGAAATGCCCTATTTGTGGCCGTGAATTCAGCTGTAACAAAACATATCATGTTTATACGGCTTTGCTTGCCAGAAAAAGGCAATATTATTGCAGTTATTCTTGTTTTAATAAACGGCCAAACCCAAGAAAATAATTTTGCCGGCAAAAATGTTT
>ENA-OQHL01001417-OQHL01001417.1-human-gut-metagenome-genome-assembly--contig:-NODE-1417-length-12096-cov-1.691369_pt1 | contig 12096 bp, 14 predicted proteins | sample MGYA00242565_ERZ504723 | MGnify/ENA primary metagenome ERZ504723 (study PRJEB26092, sample SAMD00036211) | human gut metagenome | host: Homo sapiens | study: EMG produced TPA metagenomics assembly of...
CCCGATGAAGATCGACCGGAACACATTCAAAAAACTGTTTGATTTTGTGACGATGTTCCCGCACTATTTTCTGGGATCCAACGCGGATCTTCCAATCGTCGGCGGATCGATCCTGACCCACGATCACTTTCAGGGTGGAAGATACACCTTCGCAATGGCGAAAGCTCCGGTGGAGAAGTGCTTTACGGTCAATGGCTATGAGGATGTGGAAGCAGGCATCGTAAAATGGCCGATGTCCGTGATCCGGATCCGCAGCGAAAAGAAAGACCGCCTTGTGGATCTTGCAGATAAGATCCTGACCGCATGGCGCGGATATACAGACGAAGCCGCTGATATCTACGCAGAGACAGACGGAGAACCGCACAACACGATCACTCCGATCGCAAGATTCCGCGATGGAAAGTTCGAATTGGATCTGGTACTCAGAAACAACCGCACCACAGAGGAACGACCACTCGGCCTGTTCCACCCGAACCCGAAGCTTCATCATATCAAGAAGGAAAATATCGGTCTTATCGAAGTTATGGGTCTGGCTGTCCTTCCCTCGAGGTTAAAGGACGAGCTTGCCACACTGGCAGACTATATCGTGGAAGGAAAAGATATCCGCAGCGAGGAGTCCATCGAGAAACATGCGGACTGGGTTGAAGAATTCCTTCCGAAATATGGGAAGATCACAAAGGACAATGTGATGGAGATCCTGCAGGATGAAGTCGGTCACGTATTCGCGAATGTCCTGGAAGATGCAGGTGTCTACAAACGCACTGACGCGGGACGTGAGGCATTTGGAAGGTTTATTGACACATTAAATTAATCTGGAGGAAAAATTTTTATCAGCTCAGCCGATCCGGAATGAATTTTTGTGTGGGACTGTGAAGGTACGGAACAGTTACATTTTCCTTAACATTTTCATAATTGTGAAGACTGTGTCTCGCCAATTTCTGGAAATTGTGTTATATTGGTAATTGTTTCACAGAATCAGAAAGATTCCGGACTGTGAAATGAAGGGAACCGGCTTCCGGCAGACGGTACGTATGCCGGACAGCAAAGAAGGAGACTGACATGTTAAATGAGGAAAAGATCCGGTTAATGACGGGGATCTCCATGTTTGAAAAAAAATTGATGAAGGAATCCATCCCAGCAAACCGGTATTTCAAGAGCGACTATGTCGGAAGCCATCTGATCCGGTCGTTCATCGCATACTCGCTGACTGTATGTCTGTGTCTGCTGTTGTGGGTCCTTTACCGTTTTGATGATCTGATCAACGCAATGGCAGTGGATGATCTGATCTCGCTGGGGTACGCCTTGTATTCTATTATGCTGCGGGACTTCTCGCGTATCTTGTTGTGACCTGGAAGGTCTATTCGAGACGTTACGATGAGGCTGCCGGAAGACTGAAGATCTATCAGGCAAAACTGCGGCGTCTTGAAAAAAAACTATGACCAGCAGCCTGCAAAGGAAAACGGGGAGGAAAAGAGTAAGTGATCGGACTTTTAGTATTCAAGGAAAAACTGAAACAATTTTATGGAAAGTATAATATTTACATCGTACCGGTCGTAAAATTCCTGGTGGGATTCCTTACGTTCTGGCTGATTAACGCGAATGTAGGTTTTTATGTCGAAACTTAAGAATCCGCTGATCCCGGTGGTGATGGGACTGGTTGCCTCCTTTATTCCATATGGAGTGACAGCGTTTCTGGCCAGTGTTTTTATCCTGATCCATGTTGCCCAGGTGTCTCTGGAGATCGCTCTGGTCATCTTTGTGTTCGTGCTGGCGGTGACCGTCCTTTACTACGGATTCCGGCCGGGTGACGGATATCTGCTTCTCCTGACACCGTTACTGTTCTTCCTGCGGATTCCGTATGTGGTGCCGCTTGTGGTAGGACTTTCTGGAAGCCTTGTGTCCATCGTTCCTGTGTGCAGCGGTGTCTGCATCTACTATATTCTGATGTATTTAAAGCAAAATGCGGGAACACTGACGGGAAGTTCGATGGCGGAGATGGCAGACCGGTTTATCCAGATCGTAAAGAATGTATTTGGAAATGAGCTGATGTGGGTCATGGTGGCTGCATTTGCCGCTGCGATCCTTGTGGTCTTCATCCTTAAAAATCTTTCAGTAGACTACTCCTGGTCCATCGCCATCGTTGCGGGAGTGATCACACAGCTTGCAGTGATCTTTATCGGTGATTTCAATTTCAACCTTCCGGTATCCGCAGGTTCCATGATCTTTGGAATCGTCGCATCGGTGGTGATCGCCCTGATCTACCAGTTCTTTGTGTTCGCGGTGGATTATACGAGAACAGAGTATCTGCAGTATGAAGACGATGACTACTATTACTATGTGAAAGCTGTCCCGAAGCTCACGGTGTCTGCACCGGATGTGAAGGTACAGCGGATTTATTCGAGAAAAAAATGTGAGACATGAGAAGAACGAAACTCGTGAATAATTGTACGGAGGTAACAAATGACAGAATTTCTTGGGAATATGTATTCCTGGTTTACATTTATTCCGAAGATCACATTGTCGAATCTTTTTGAAATTCTGATCCTCACAGTTCTGATCTATGAAGTCCTTTTATGGGTGAAGTCGACGAGAGCGGGAGTGCTTCTCCGCGGTGGTATGATCATTGTTGGTTTTTACCTGCTGGCGGCGATGCTCCATTTAAATACGATCACCTGGATCATCAACCATATGGGCCAGCTCGTATTGACAGCCCTCATCATTATCTTCCAGCCGGAGCTTCGAAAAGCGCTGGAGCAGCTCGGAAGCAAAAATATCATCACAGACCTTTTTATTTCTGAGAATTCCAGACAGCAGGAAGGATATACAGAGAAGACCGTAAATGAGATTACCCGTGCGGGCCCTTTGAAATGGGAAAAGTAAAGACAGGAGCCCTGATCGTCATCGAGCGCGACACTCCGCTTCCGGAGATCGAACGCACGGGAATCCCGGTGGACGGAATCGTCACGAGCCAGCTTCTGATCAATAATTTTTGAACACAATACGCCTCTTCACGACGGCGCGATCATTATCCGTGGAAACCGCGTGACCTCTGCGACCTGTTATCTGCCGCTTTCTGATAACCTGAGCATCAGCAAAGACCTTGGAACAAGACACCGTGCGGCTCTTGGAATCAGTGAGAACACGGACAGCCTGACCGTTGTAGTCTCCGAGGAGACTGGACGGGTATCCCTGGCGGAGGGCGGAAGTCTCAGAAGGATCAACAGTCCGGAAGAGTTAAAGCTTGCGATCGCTGCAAAGCCGGAGGAGGAGACGGTATCCGGCCCGTTCAAACTCTTGAAGGGATGGCATAAAAATGAAAGAAAAGCAGAATAGACGATGGGGACTTTTGCTGATTTCCTTCCTGTGTGCCTTTTTAGTCTGGCTGGGGTCGTCAATGTGGCGGATCCGGTCATGACGGATACTGTGGAGGTGCCGGTAGAGATCATTAACAGCGACGTCCTCACGAAGAACAACCTGACATATGCGGTTGTCGGAAAATCGACAACCACAGTTCAGTATGAGGTAAAGACGACAAATGCGTATCGGATCCGTTCCTCAGATTTCCGGGCGTACGCGGATATGACAGACATGTGGTCCGTGACAGGCGCGATCCCGATCAAGGTCGAGGTCCTAAACCACTCCGAATACCTGGTCTCCATGCCGGTGAGCCGGACGGGAACGATCAAGATCGAGACGGAACCGCTTCAGAGGAAGACATTTACCATCGGCGTCATGACGACGGGAATGCTTGAGGACGGCTACCAGACTGGCAAGGTGACACTGTCACCGGAGACACTTACGGTTGAAGGTCCGGAATCCCTGATCGGACAGATTAGCAGCGTCGGAATCGAGATCAACTTAGACGGAAAGAACGCGGATTGGAGCGATTCGGAGGAACCGAAGTTCTATGACGCGAACAAAAACAGCATTACGATCAGCGATCGTCTGATCAGTAACTGCAAGAGTGTCGATTATACCATGGAGATCCTGAAAGTGAAGAATCTGAGCCTGGATTTCGATGTCACCGGTGAGGTGGCGGGCGGTTATCGCTACACAGGTGTGGAGTGCGGACTTAAGAGTGTCCCGGTGGTCGGATTAAAGAGCGCTCTGGCATCCTTAAATACGATCACGATCCCGAAGGAAGAGCTTGATGTTTCCGGCGCGAGGGCAAATATCGTGAAGACTATTGATCTGAATGATTATCTGCCGGAGGGAGTTTCCCTGGCTGGGAAGGACAGTTCCGAGATCACGGTGACACTTACGGTGGAGCAGTTGAAGGAACGGGAATATACGGTCCGCATCAGCGCTGCCAGTTATGTTGGGGCGGACAGCTCCTACAGCTATCGGGCAGACCCGGGAACGGTCACAGTCCGGATCCGTGCGCTTCAGGAAGAACTTGACAGCCTGCAGCTTACGGCTGAGGACCTGAGTCTGAATGTCTCTGGAATGGGAGAGGGAAGCCACCAGGTTCAGCCGACGCTTAACAGGGAGCTTGATTCTGCCTATGATTTGCTGGGAATTTCCAGCTGTACGGTAACTGTCGCAAAGGAACAGGAGTCTGCGACGGAGACAGAGCCTGAGACAACTGAGAAAGAGACAACAAAAGCGTCGGAAACTGCCGCTGAGAGCAGCAGCGAGGCGGAGACAGAGGGGGAGACCGCTGCGTCTGCGACAAGACACGCGGTGATCGTCCCGCCGGAGACGACGGAAGCACGTCAGGCGACAGGTCTTCAGACCATATTTCGAAATTAGGAGTTAAAAATACTTATGGTAAAGCAAAAAGTTACGATCGAAAACCCAACCGGTCTTCATCTGAGACCGGCAGGGCTTCTGTGCAAGGAGGCACTGCGGTTTCAGAGTTCGATCAAATTTGAATATGGAAACACAACAGCTAATGCAAAAAGTGTACTGAGCGTGCTGGGGGCATGTGTAAAGTGCGGAGATGAGATCGAATTGATCTGTGAGGGAGCGGACGAAAAGGAAGCTCTGGAAACGATCACGGAACTGATCAATGGCGGTCTCGGAGAGTAGGCTGATATGCTGGTTTATGTGATTTGTTACGGCGCTGCCATGCTTTTTGCATTCAGCGCCCATTTTACCTTATCAGGAATGTCACTGATGTTTGCAGCACTATATCTTTATCTGTGGGAATATGGGAAAAGCGGCAATCCGCTTCATCTCCGCGGACTGTTTTCCTTGTTTTATGTGGGAGGAGAAGGAATCTCCTGCCTGAAGCTGTCAAACCTTCAGAAGGACTGGAGTTTAGAGACCTGGGCGTGCTTTTTTGTAGCTTTTGCGGCATTCTGGAATGTGTACGCACTGGCAGAAAAGAAATTTGGATATGAGAAGGAAAAAAAGACAATAGATGGATTTTCCCTGAAGTTTACGGGGGAGACCCCGGAGAGATACGGGACAAGAATTTTCATTGCACTTACCGGGCTGACAATCCTGTCCCTGACTGCCTTTCTGTTTGAGGCATTCCGGTTGGGATATGTGCCGTTTCTCCTTCGGGGAGTGCCGCATGCCTACTCATATTTCCATATTTCCGGGGTCCATTATGTGACGGTGTCATGTGTACTGGTCCCGTCCATGGAAGTGCTGTTATGGTTCTATGACAGGGAGATGGGGAAGGCGAAAAGAATCGTTTCCCTCATTATGACAGGGATCGCGCTCCTGATCCCGGTGCTTTGTGTATCGAGATTTCAGCTGATCTTTGCGGTGATTCTCGCAGTGCTGACATTTATGATCGTCAGCGGATACAGGAAAATCAGGTATCTTTTCATGGCAGCGGCGGGACTTGTTCCACTCTATGTGATCTTAACGATTGCCAGAAGCCATGATGTGACGTATCTGAATGGAATCTTTGAGATGAAGAATGCGGCTACGCCGATCTTTATCACGCAGCCTTACATGTATATTGCAAACAATTACGACAATTTTGACTGTCTGGTACGGGAGCTTCCGGCCCATTCTATGGGACTAAAGGGAATGTTTCCGCTCTGGGCATTATCGGGGCTTAAGTTTATAAAGCCTGCATTAGTGGACTGGCCGATCTACGTGAATAAGGAGGAGCTGACTACGGTTACACTCTTCTATGACGCGTATTATGATTTTGGAATTGCCGGTGTATTTCTGTTTTCATCAGTATTGGGAGCGGCTGCCGCATGGCTTTCTGCAAGGACATACCCGGGAAGAAATCCGGCGTGGTACCTATTCTATTCTCAGGGAGCGCTCTATTTTATGCTCTCGTTTTTTACAACCTGGTATTCCAATCCCACGACCTGGTTTTACTTTGTGGTGACCGGTGCCTTTGGAATTTTTTAGAGATTAAATACAACAGACGGAGGAGACAGCTATGATATCAGAAAAAATGAAACCATTTATGGCAAACAATTCCGCGATCCGCGCAATGTTCGAGGAAGGGAAAAGAATGGCTGCTGTTTACGGCAGGGAAAATGTATATGACTTCAGCCTTGGAAACCCGAATGTTCCGGTTCCGCAGGTGACAGAGGCGATCCTCGACGTGGTGAAGAATGAGGATTTCATGACACTCCATGGATATATGAGCAATGCAGGCTATGAAGATGTCCGTCAGACCATCGCAGAGTCCTTAAATAAACGGTTCGGAACGAAATTTTCCTTTAAGAACCTGATCATGACAGTGGGTGCGGCGAGCGGATTAAATATCATTTTAAAGAGCATTTTAAATCCGGGCGATGAGGTTATCGTGTTTGCACCGTATTTTGTGGAATATAATGCGTATGTGAGAAACTATGACGGAAATGTTGTGGTCATTTCTCCGGATACTGAGACGTTTATGCCGAAGCTTGATGAGTTTGAGGCGAAGATCACTGCTAAGACGAAGGCTGTTATCATCAACAACCCGAACAACCCGACGGGTGTTGTGTATGATGAGGCGACGATCAAGGCTATGGCTGCGATCCTGGAGAAGAAGGAAAAGGAGTTTGGCACATCGATCGTGCTGATCTCTGATGAGCCATATCGTGAGCTGGCTTACGGCGGGGTTGAGGTTCCGTTTGTGACGAAGTATTATCACAATGCAGTTGTGGGATATTCTTACAGTAAGTCCCTCTCTGTTCCGGGCGAGCGTATCGGATATGTTGTGATTCCGGATGAGGTGGATGATTCTGCGGCCCTGATCGGGGCGGCTACGATCGCGAACAGGGTGATCGGGTGCGTGAATGCGCCGTCACTGGTTCAGAAGGTGATCAAGTATTGCATTGAGCATGAGGTTACGGTGGATCTGGAGACTTATGAGAAAAACAGGAATCTGATCTATGGCGCGCTGACGGAGTATGGATTTACTTGTGCGAAGCCGGACGGAGCGTTTTATTTGTTTGTGAAGTCTCCGGTGGAGAACGAGAAGGAATTTTGCGAGGTGGCGAAGAAACATCACGTGCTGGTGGTTCCGGGCAGTTCGTTTGCTTGTCCGGGGTACGTGAGACTGGCTTACTGTGTGTCCTATGAGCAGATCGAGAGATCTCTGCCGGCATTTAAGAAGATTGCAGAGGAGTACGGGCTTTGTAAGTAGTGATGGCGGGAAAACCGGTGAAAGGAGTACAGATCATTAGCCGGACTTTGTTTGAAAGCATATAAAGCCGTATGAGATCATGTGGAGTACTGAAAAAGGGGGATCGACTGAGTAAAATACTGCGGATGGAATGCAGCAGGATTTTTACAGGATTAGGAGGTCCATGGAATGAATTTCAGAAAGTATGCAGGGATTATTTTAAATATTCTGGTTCCTTTGCTCACAGTTTATCTCGTCTGTGTCTGGGGACTGAGGCTGGTGGTGTTTTTTCTTCCGTTTGTGATCGGATGGATCGTGGCAGCGATCGCAAATCCGCTGGTGCGATTTTTTGAAAAGCGGCTGAAGATCGTCCGCAGGCACGGCTCGATGGTTCTGATCGCAGGTGTGCTGGCACTGGTGATCTTTGGCATCTATGCGCTGTTTTCCTGGGTGTTCCGGGAAATGACGGAGTTTGGGCAGGCACTGCCCGGAATTTATGCGTCGATCCGGGAGGAGGTCGATCTGGCCTGCGAGCGGATCGGGGGACTTTTGAAGTATCTTCCTGCAGACACGGAGATGACGATCGTTTCCGAGCTGGAGAATGTGGGTGGATATATCGGCGATTTTGTTCAGAAGATCGCGGCTTCCGCAGGCAGCCGCGTAGTGCGGACGCTGCCGGAGGTCTTTGTGAATACGATTATTGTATTTCTTTCTTCATACCTGTTTCTGGCAGATCATGATAAGCTTGTGGAGACGGTACGGAAGGTTATGCCGGAGCCTGTGATCAAGTATGGACGGATGATGAAGAACGATATCAGGACGTTGATTGGCGGGTATTTTCTGGCGCAGTTTAAGATCATGTTCGTGGTCGCAGTGGTGTTGGTGATCGGAATGTTATTCCTCAGGGTTCCATATGGAATTTTTCTTGGAATCGCGATCGCGATTCTAGATTTTCTGCCGATGTTCGGCACAGGAACGGCATTGATTCCCTGGGCAGTGGTGAGACTCTTTACCGGGGAGTACGGTTATGCGTTCAGCCTTGTCATTCTCTATGTTTTAACACAGGGCATCCGTCAGGTGATCCAGCCGAAGATCGTCGGTGACAGCATGGGACTTCCGCCGCTTGCAACACTATTCTTCCTCTATCTTGGTTTCAAGTTCCGCGGTATTGCGGGAATGATCATCGCTGTACCGGTCGGCATCCTGTTTATCCGGTTTTACGGATATGGGGCATTTGACGGCCTGATCAGGAATGTGAAGCTTCTTGCAGAGGAGATCAGGAAGCTGATGGAAGGATAGAAAATAAGAAAAAGAGACAGGCATTTGGAAGCTTATCTAAATTTCCGGATGCCTGTTTTGGTATAAGAAAACAAAATTTATTCAGCAGATGAGCCATCGGCGGGGACAATAACGATATTGACGTCCGGGATATTACAGGATGCCGTGATGCTGGCATTGGATATCCGGAGGAAGATTTTCTGAAAAACTTTGCGGGTTTTAAACTCTGCATTTAAAGGTCGAAAATAAGTGTAGGAATGCATCAGGTGTGCATCCGCTGCATAAAATAGAACGATATTCAATCGAGCGAGGAAATTATGGCACAGGGATATTTGCAGGTGGATGTTGTGTCGGACGCGAACAGTTTTCCGGTACAGGATGCGGATATTGTGATTGCAAGGACGGAGGGACCAGATGAAATTATTGAGGAGACGAGAACGAACAGTTCCGGACAGACGGAGAATCTTCCATTAGATGCACCACCAGTAGAGCTTTCATTGTCACCGGAGGAGACGGAGCGTCCATATGCAGAATACACGATCCGAATCACGGCACCGGGATTTGAGCCATTTGTCGTTTCAGGAACGGAGGTTCTGGCGGACGTGACGGCGATCCAGGGGATTCGTTTGCGGCCTCTTTCGAATGCCTCGGCCGGAGAGCAGATAGAGACCGTGACGATTCCGGATCACACACTTTATGGTGATTACCTTCCCAAAATCGCGGAGAGCGAGATCAAGCCGGTTATAGAGACAGGAGAGATCGTTCTGTCCAGAGTGGTCGTCCCCCAGACGGTCGTGGTACATGACGGAGTGCCAACGAATACATCCGCAGCCAACTATTATGTCCCGTATCGGGATTATATCAAAAACGTAGCCTCCAGTGAGATATACGCGACCTGGCCCCGCTCCGCGATCGTCGCGAATGTGCTGGCAATCATGTCCTTCACGTTAAATCGTGTCTATACGGAATGGTACCGCAATCAGGGATATGATTTTACGATCACATCATCAACCGCGTATGATCATAAATGGATTTATGGGCGGAATATTTTTGAGTCCATCTCTGTCGTGGTGGATGATATTTTTGATAATTATCTTTCGCGCCCGGGAGTGAAACAGCCGATCCTGACACAATACTGCGACGGGCGGAAGGTTCGGTGTCCGGGGTGGATGACGCAATGGGGCAGCTGTGAGCTCGGAGAAGCGGGGTACAGTCCCATCGAGATCCTGCGGAATTTTTATGGAGATGATATGTATATCAATACGGCAGAACAGATCTCCGGCATCCCGGCATCGTGGCCGGGATATGATCTGAAGATTGGTGCCACCGGTGATAAGGTGCGGCAGCTGCAGGAGCAGTTAGATGCAATCTCCAGCGTGTATACCGCAATTCCGGATATTTCCCCTGATGGGATCTATGGTCCGGCTACCGCGGAAGCTGTTCGGAAATTCCAGTCGATTTTTGGACTTCCCCAGACCGGAGTGGTAGATTTTGCCACATGGTATAAGATTTCCCACATATATGTGGGGATTACAAGGATTGCGGAATTATCGTAAATGAAATATGGATAGAAAGTGATATGTTGCCGGACATGGTGACAGGAGATACCTGCCGATCCTGTCACCATGAATTCAGGAGCAGGTTATCGCGGGACGGAGAAGTGAGGATTAACGGATACGGTGAATGAAACGCGATCAAAAGTTAAGAGACAGATATGGATATGGGGGAACAGGTGTCGGAAAAAGGGGAACGATTTCCGCAGATTTACCAGAAAAATCCTTGTGGAATCCACAGAAATGTGCTATGATATGAGTGTTGGAAAAATATATATGCAGATATGGTTCATCGGTAGAACGCCAGCTTCCCAAGCTGGAAAAGCGGGTTCGATTCCCGTTATCTGCTTTTTTCATGCAATCATTTTTATTTTATGTATACTTTCTTTTTAAAATGCTTTCTTACCGCAAGTGCAATCAATCCCGCAATGACAAGTCCTGTTACAATCCATGCCCATACCGGTACATTTTCAATATTATAACAACGCACATTAATCCACATCTGATTGATACGCGCATTTTCCTCTGTGTCAAAATAACTCATGACCGCACTGCGCTCTATCATTTCTTCGGTTGGATACTGCGCGGATAACTGGCGGTGTGTCTGTTCTGCCGGAACCGTCAGCATATACTTTTTATCTTCCGTATCACCGGAAAAGAAGTAACCGAGCGGATAGGTCACGGTATCTTCCCCTCCGTCTTCTGCGCCGTAATTCCATTTAATATAGTCATAGACCACCGGACTGTCCCCGCCGGAAATCACGGACGTATATCCGATATAATCCATATTGCGGACTGCATTTTCAGGCTTTGAAAGGAAATTGATAAACCCTTCTGCCGCCTGCTTTTTCTCTGCGCTGTCTTTAATGCCGTTCTTTAACATGCACCAGCCGTCAAAATACAGATTCGTGCTTTCTCTTGGCACTGCAAAATCCAGATAAAAATCATCTTTTTCTGCCTGATCCATCGTATACACGGCATCGCCCGACCACTGATAGCCCGCTACCACTTTTCCGGTAATCATATCGGCTTTTGCGCTGTCCGTTTCAAAAGAGTAGGCATTGTCTTTAACTGCCTGCAAATACTCCTGAATCTGCTCAATCGTTTCTTCAGATGTATCATTCATTTCTGCCGACAGACGTTCTTTATAATCTGCGGCATTTAAAAATGGAAGACGACAACAGCTTTGTCCGACTTTATCGCACCGACCGCCGCAAACATTGAATCCCTGACATTATCCTTAATCGTAATCTGCCGTTTAAACTTGTCATTTGAAATAATTTTCCACGTAGAAGCTTCCCTCTTCTGTGACTTCCTCCGGATTGTATACAAATCCCTGTAATGCCCCACATATACCCGGCGGCGTAACGGCTCCCATGGCCTCCCCGTTAATCGTATTTTCATCAAAGGTACTGCGGATAAACGGTGAAACGCCGCGTGTGTAATAATTTTCTGTTACATTTTTATCAAAGAACTGCTCTGAAAACGGTTCCAGCCAGCCCTCAGCCATCAGCTTCATAATCATGTATTCCGACGGACATATCAAATCATTACTCATCGCCTGAGTGTCAGCATATTATATAAATTCTTCATTTGTTCCGACGGTGCTATATTCGACCACAACTTTTTTACCGTAAACTGATATACCAGTCTTCAAATCCTTTACAATAGAATTTTCACCCTTAATTTCACCGCTGTCCAATTCTATCGCTTCGTCCCAGTCCCCAGTATCAA
>ENA-OQHL01001419-OQHL01001419.1-human-gut-metagenome-genome-assembly--contig:-NODE-1419-length-12092-cov-4.647221_pt1 | contig 12092 bp, 7 predicted proteins | sample MGYA00242565_ERZ504723 | MGnify/ENA primary metagenome ERZ504723 (study PRJEB26092, sample SAMD00036211) | human gut metagenome | host: Homo sapiens | study: EMG produced TPA metagenomics assembly of...
AATGTCCGAAAGGAATATACAACCAACACAGTCAGCAAAAATCGGGGCTAACGATAAAAGCCAACATTCAAACATTGCTATTTTACTATAAATCAACAATGTTGTCAAGATTTTTTTACATAAAATCTCCATATTTTTTCACTTTTTATTTTTTTTACGCAACGGCAAGCAAATTCAGCATACTATTTTTGTGAATAATTTGATATAAATACCGTCATTTTTTATATTTCATTGTTAATTATGATTATTGTTACTCCAAAATGTTTGTGCTATAATCTAAATAATCAAAAGAAAAAAGGTGATAATATGAATTTACGAAGTAAAGATGTTCAGCCTTCAGAGTCAATGCCTTTAGGGCTTATGCTTGCCATTGTAGGTGGTTTCCTCGATGCCTACACCTTTTCTACAAGAGGTGGAGTGTTCTCAAATGCCATTACAGGTAACATAGTTCTTTTAGGTCTTAATTTGGCAAATTTGGATTTTTTCCACGCATTTAGATACTTTCTATCTCTTTTTGCCTTTGCCTCTGGGGTACTTATTATAAGTCTTATACAAAAACGTATTAAGTACATAACCCTCATACATTGGAGAGAAATTGTGTTGGCTACAGAAATTATTCTTATATTTGTAGTAGGTCTTATTCCTAATCAGTACGATACAATAGCAAATATAATTGTGCCATTTACCTGTGCCGTACAGATTTCTACATTTAGAAAAGTTAAGGGTTATGCCTGTGCAACAACAATGTGTACCGGTAATCTTAGAGTAGCTACTGAAAGCCTTTTCGGTTTCATAACTTCTAAGGATAAAAACCAGCTCAAAAAATCGCTTACATATTATGTAGTAATTTCATTTTTCCTTATTGGTGCTATAATTGGTCTTGTAGCTTGTAAGTTCTGGGACATTCACGCTGTATGGCTCTGCTGTATAATGCTCCTTGCTCTTTTCCCTCTTATGCACAACTGGCACAAAAAATACGGAAATGTTGAAGAATAAGTACAAAAAATCGGCTGTCCTCTGACAACCGATTTTTCTTTTATTATGACGCCTGAAATTGGCTATTATACAATTTACTATAAAATCCACCTTTGGCAAGGAGTTCTTCGTGACTTCCCTGCTCAATTATTTTACCCTCATTCATAACCAAAATAAGTGAGGCATTTCTTATAGTAGAAAGTCTGTGGGCTACAACAAAACTTGTTCTACCCTCCATCAACTTGTCAAAAGCCTCCTGTATCTGTACTTCTGTACGGGTATCAATACTAGATGTTGCCTCATCAAGTATAAGCATTGGAGGTCTGCAAAGCATTACTCTTGTAATACACAAAAGCTGTTTCTGACCCTGACTAATACTGTCTTCACTTAAAACAGTATCAAGCCCCTTTGGCAATCTCTCAATAAATTCCCAGCTATGAGCTTCTTTAGCAGCCTTTATAATTTCATCATCTGTAGCATTTGGCTTACCAAAGGCTATGTTTTCTCTTACGGTACCCTGTTTTATCCAAGTGTCCTGCAACACCATACCATAGCAACTACGGAGTGCGTGTCTTGAAAGGTCCTTTATGTTGTGACCGTCTACAAGAATATCTCCCTTATCCACGTTGTAGAAATTCATAAGCAAATTAATAAATGTAGTTTTTCCACAACCTGTAGGACCAACTATGGCAACTCTCATACCTTCTTTAGCCTGTAAATTAAAGTCTTCAATAAGTTTTTTACTCTTATCGTAGCTAAAGCTGACATTCTGAATATCAACCTGACCCTTTACATTGTCAATAGTACCCTCTGCATCCTGACTTTCTTCTCTCTGCTCAAGAAATTCAAATATACCTGATGCACAAGCAAGGGCATTTTGCATTTCTGTAATAACTGAGCTTATGTCATTAAAAGGCTTCATATATTGGTTTGCATAGGCAAGCATTACAGAAAGTCCACCTACTGTAAGAAGTCCATTTGGTATAATAAAAGCACCAACTAAGGCTACGCCGGCATAAATAATATTGTTTACAAATCTGGTACAAGGGTTTGTAAGACTACTATAAAATACAGCCTGCTGGCTATACTTTTGGAGTTTGTCATTTATGACATCAAATCGTGATGATGCCTTTTCTTCGTAGCCAAAAGCCTTAACTACCTTTTGATTACCAATCATTTCCTCTATGAAAGCTGTCTGCTGACCTCTTGTCTTACTCTGTTTTTGGAACATAGTGTAAGAACGAGAAGAAATAAACTTAGCTACAAAAAAGCTCAATGGCGTTAAAACAATAACCATAATTGTAATCCAAAAATTCTTAGAAAACATAAATATTAATGTAGCTATTATTGTTATAACCCCTGAAAAAAGCTGTGTAAAACCAAGTAAAAGACCGTCTGAAAGTATATCAGCATCGGCTATAATTCTGCTTACAATATCACCTGTACTGTGGCTATCCAAGTAAGAAAGTGGCAATTTCTGAATATGCTTTATGGATTTAGAACGAATATCCTGAACAATTCTGAATGTCATTCTGTTGTTAAAAAGGTTCATTATCCAAGTAGCAAGAGCAGATACCACAGCAAACACAATAATTTGTTCCAAATAGTAAACCATTCTGCCAAAGTTTACATTGTGTTCTGCTACAATTTCGTCTATAGCCTTACCAAAAAGAATAGGTACATAAAGCTGTAAAACAACTGAAATTCCGGCAAGTATTATACTTAAAGCAAGAAATATTTTGTACTTTCCAATAAGTTTCAGAATTTTAATCAAAACTTCCATACTGTTTTTCTGTTTTCTGTTTTTCATACTCTCACCCCACCTTCATAAAACTTGCGTTCTTCCGGAAATTGAGAGAAGTAAATTTCTCTGTATACCTGACAATTTCCCATAAGCTCATTGTGAGTACCCTGTCCCACTAATTCACCATTGTTAAGCACAAGAATATTGTCAGCCTGTCTGATACCGGCAATTCTCTGAGATACAATAAATGTTGTTGTTTTATTTCCCAATTTGTGAATAGCCTGTCTTAATTTTGCATCTGTGGCAAAGTCTAAGGCACTGGAACTGTCATCAAGTATAAGTATTTCAGGCTTTCTAACTAATGCTCTGGCAATAGTAAGACGTTGTTTCTGACCACCGGATAAGTTTCTACCCATTTGCTCTAACTGGAAGTCCAACTGACCATCTTTCTTTTCCACAACCTCTTTTGCCTGTGCTGTTTCAATGGCGTCATAAATCTCACTATCACTGGCTAATTCATTGCCCCATTTTAAGGTTTTCTCTTATGCTACCCTTAAACAAAACAGCCTTTTGCTGAACAACAGCTATTTTTTTCGCATAGTTCCTTGTGAGTATAGTTTTTAACATTTTGTCCGTCTATTAATACATTGCCTTTTACAGCGTCATAAAATCTAGGAATAAGGCTTATTAATGTACTCTTACCACTACCGGTACCACCTATAATACCAATAGTCTGACCCTTTTTAGCCTTAAAACTAATGTTTGAAAGACTAGATGCACCAGCTCCACTATAAGTGAAAGTAACATCTTTAAACTCAACTGCAGTATCAGAATTATCCACCTTTTTGCTTTCATTTTGTGGATATTCCATACTTGACTTTACATTAAGCACATTTGCAATTCTGTCAGCACAAGCCATTGATTTGTTAAGGGTAATTATCATTGATGCCATTTTTATTAACTCAACAATAATCTGCAACATATAGTTATAAAGGGCAACAACCTGTCCCTGTTGCATATTGCCTAAGTTAACCTGAACACCTGCTTTATACACAAGAACTACTGCACCAATGTTAATAAGTACGTAGGTTACAGGATTCATTAAAACAGAAATTCTACCTACAAACTCATTTAATCTTGTCAATTCTCTGTTGCTGTCCTCAAATTCAGCTACAGACTGTTCCTCTCTGCAAAAAGCTCTTATTACTCTTACACCTGTAAGATTTTCCATTGTAAGTCTTGTAACTCTGTCAAGTCCGGACTGTACTTTTTTGAAAAGTGGAATACTTACAAGCATAATAGATAATATTACAACAAAAAGTATAGGAATTGTAACAACAAATACAATGGCACACTTTACATTAATAGTAAAAGCCATAACCATAGCACCAATTACAATAAATGGACTTCTAAGCATAAGTCGTAAAGCTATATTAAGACCATTTTGTACCAAGTTTACATCATCTGTAAGTCTTGTAATTAATGTATCAGCACCTAAAGTATCAATTTCAGTAAAAGATAATGTCTGAACGTGGTCAAACATAGCCTTTCTTACCCTTGTAGCAAAACCAACACTGGCTTTTGCAGCAAAGAACTGAGCTGTAATACTGCAAGTAAGACCTACAGCAGCCATAATAAGTAACACACCAAATCTTTCTACTATATAAGTGTGGTTGTTGTTGGCAACACCTACATCAATAATCTGTGCCACAACTACCGGCACAAGTAAGTCAAACAATACTTCCAAAAATTTAAAAATAGGTGCAAGTATACTTTCTTTTATATATGGTTTCAAATATATACCAAGACTTTTCATATTTTCACTCCATTCTTACGGATATTATTTGTATTATTATTCGTAAAAAAACCGTCTGCTACACAAGCAAACGGTTAATTTTACTATATTCTGTTTATCTTTTCCAAAAATCTAATAATTTTGCCACCCATAGGCACCATCTGTAAATCTTCTCTTGCAAAACCCTTTACACATATCATTGCTACTACGAAAACTACCATAGCCACAATAATAGCTAAAAGTGTACATACAAGATTACTAGGCATAAACTTATAGAACAGGTGGTAGCTAAGTAAACTGAATATACCCATTATAATTGAGGCAATAGACGGTTTTACAAGCATACCCACAAAGTCAGGTCTAACACCTGTTGCCTTTATTAAAGCTCTAAAATTCAAAAGACTGGCAATAATATAGCAAACAGTTGTACTAATTACAGCACCAATAATATTTATTTCAGGAATGGCAATAAGGAAATAGTTTACAGGAATTTTAGCAATACTACCCCAAAGGGCATTCCAAGCTGGGGCATTAACCTTGCCTACACCCTGTAAAACACCTGTTGAAATCTGACTTAATGCCAAGAAAACAACACTTATTGAACCGACTCTGATAAGCATACCACCGTCAGAATAATTAGGGAAAAGCATTTGCAAAATCTGTGGACCTAAAGCACCAAGACCAATAGCTGCCGGAATAGAAATAATCATTGTAAGGCGAAGTGTAGTATCAACCTTTGCCTGTACAAGTTCGTGTTCCTTTCTTACTACACTGCCTGCAATACTAGGTATAACGGCTGTAGCAAGGGCAGTAGAAATAGCAACAGGCATAGTAGAAAGTGTAACATACTTACCTGTAAGCTGACCATAAAGGGCATCTATTTCTTCAGCAGTATAAGTACCAATAGCTGCCAAACGAGAATTAACCATAACCATATCTATTAAATTTGTCATAGAGAAAATGGCTGTACCAGTAATAACCGGAATAGCAATTTTAAAGAGGTTTGATGTAATTTCTCTGCTTTTTTCCACTCTGTAATCTTTTTTATCCTCAGCGAAAAGCTCCATTCTGCCTTTTCTTGATGTAAAGAAAATAACTACTAATGTAACAAGTCCTGCCAAAGCACCAATACCGGTACCGGCAGTACCACCGGCTGCACCTAATTCAACACTTGTCTTAACAAGTATCCACGCAAGGTACACACTAAACACAGCATTTAAAATCTGTTCTACAATCTGAGAAATTGCAGTAGGTACTGTGCTGTTAAAGCCCTGAAAATAACCTCTGAAAACAGCCATAACAGAAACAATAAATACAGTAGGTGCTAAAGTCAATATACAATAATAGCTTCTTGGACTTCCTATAGCCTTGCAGAAAGCATTTGCTCCCAAAAACATAGCTATAGTACAAATAAGACCCAATCCACCAGCAACAAAAAAGGAAGTTCTAAAAATCTTTTTAGCATTTGTATATTCGCCTAATGCCAACTTTTCAGATACCATTTTGCTTATGGCAACAGGAAGACCTGCCGAACTCATAATCAAAAACATATTGTAAAGATAATAGCCAGCACTATAAATACCGTTTCCCTCATCACCAATCATATTGGTGAGAGGTAAACGGTATAAAAATCCCAAAAGACGAACAAGTATGCCGGCTACTGCAAGTATTGCAGCCTGCTTTACAAAAGAACCCCCGTTCTTTTTCACTTTGTTCATTTATTTTTCTCCTCTAAAATCGGATAATTAGCAACGAGCTGCCTTTCTTCTTGCAACTGGGTCAAGGTATCTCTTTCTAATTCTAAGGTTTTCTGGAGTTACTTCTACTAATTCATCATCGCCGATGAAGTCGATACACTGTTCAAGACTCATTACAACGTGAGGAACAAGCTTTAAGGCATCATCAGAACCTGATGCTCTAGTGTTAGTAAGCTGTTTCTTCTTACAAACGTTTACTTCCATATCGCCTGAACGAGCATTTCTACCAACAACCATACCAGAGTAAACCTTTGTACCGGCACCGATGAAAAGTTCACCTCTGTCCTGAGCATTGAAAAGACCGTAACCAACAGCTTCGCCAGTTTCGAAAGCAACAAGTGAACCCTGACTTCTGCTCTGGATTTCGCCCTTGTATGGTTCATAACCATTGAATACAGTATTGATGATACCATTACCTCTTGTATCAGTTAAGAATTCGTTTCTGTAACCAATAAGACCTCTTGCAGGAATGTTGAACTCAATACGAGTATAACCACCGTTAGAAGGAGCCATATTTACCATTTCGCCCTTTCTAGTACCGAGCTTTTCAATAACTGTACCAACATATTCTTCCGGTACGTCGATTGTAGCAAGTTCCATAGGTTCAAGTCTCTTGCCGTTTTCGTCATTCTTGTAAAGAACTTCAGGTCTTGAAACCTGGAATTCGTAGCCTTCTCTTCTCATTGTTTCAATAAGGATAGAAAGGTGAAGTTCACCACGACCACTTACCTTGAATGCTTCTGCTCTGTCTGTATCTTCTACTCTAAGAGAAACGTCTGTGTTAAGTTCTCTCATAAGTCTTTCTCTTAAGTGACGGCTAGTAACGAACTTACCTTCCTGACCAGCAAATGGACTATCATTTACACTAAATGTCATAGAAAGTGTAGGTTCACTAATCTTGTTTACTTCCATAGCTACAGGGTTGTCAACAACTGTGATTGTATCACCAATGTGAATATCAGGCATACCACTTACAGCAACGATTGCACCAATAGTAGCTTCCTTAACTTCAACTCTTTCAAGACCTTCATATTCATAGAGCTTAGTTACTCTAATCTTAGTGAGCTTATCTGGGTCATGGTAGTTTACAATAGCAACTTCGTCATTAACATGAACTGTACCATTTTCAATCTTACCAATACCAATCTTACCAACGTATTCGTTGTAATCAATAGTAGTAACAAGCATACCAAAGTCTGCATCTGGGTCACCAGTAGGTGCAGGAATATGTTCGATAATTGTATCAAAAAGTGGCTTCATATCAGGTGCATCAAGGGCTTCTTCTGGAGTAAGAGCAGCCTTACCCATCTTAGCAGATGCAAATACGAATGGAGAATCAAGCTGTTCATCAGTTGCATCAAGTTCCATGAAAAGTTCAAGAATTTCATCAACAACTTCTTCAGCTCTAGCTTCTGGTCTATCAATCTTGTTTACACATACAACAACAGGAAGACCAAGGCTTAAAGCATTAGAAAGAACGAACTTAGTCTGAGGCATAGCACCTTCATAAGCATCAACTACAAGAACAACACCGTCAACCATTTTAAGTACACGTTCTACTTCGCCACCGAAGTCAGCATGTCCTGGAGTATCGACAATGTTAATTTTTGTATGTCCATAGTAAACAGAAGTATTCTTTGAAAGGATTGTAATACCTCTTTCTCTTTCAATATCACCACTGTCCATTACTCTTTCTCTAACAACCTGATTAGTACGGAAAGTACCACTCTGCTTTAAAAGTTCATCAACCAAAGTTGTTTTACCGTGGTCAACGTGGGCAATAATAGCAACATTTCTAATATCGTCTCTTGTAGTTTTCATTTTATTCACTCTCTTTTTTCAAATTTTTTGCCTATTAACGCATTGTCAACATTATAACTAATTTTCATTTATTTATCAAGTATTCATATTAACAATTTTTTTACGGTCTTGCAGTTGTGATATAGTAAATTTGCCAAAAGCCTCGGCTAACTGTATTTCGACCACACAAATTCAGAACAACTTTTCTATTCACTATGAAAAGGTGCAAAAACCGTTGCTTTGCACCTTTTATATATATCAATCTACTTTATACTCCATTTCAATATCAGCCTTTTCAGCACCCCAAAACTCCTTATTTAATGGAACTTCTTTGAAACCAAACTTTTCATAAATATGTATAGCCGGTTTTAATGCTTTGCAAGAAATAAGAGAAAGTTTCTTTGCACCCTTTGATATGGCATAGTCCATACAAGCCTTAAAAACTGCACTACCAGCTCCTGTGCCTGTATACTGTCCTACAGAAGCCAGTTTACACATTTCCCACACATCTCCGTAAAGTGGCATTGTCATACAAGTTGAAAGGACTTTTCCCTTTTCTATAGCAAAATAGACCATACCACCTTTTTCTATGAACTCCTCTACTCTATCCATCATATCTTGGTCATAAGGCTCTACAGTATAAAATCTCTCCAACCATTCAGTATTTAATCTGACAAAGTCTTCTCTGTATTTTTCTTGATATTGTATAATTTCCATACTAATTTCTCCTTAAATATATTTTTTGTAGTTCTTAAATATTTAAGTTCTTGACACTATTATATATAACACTTTAAAATAAGTAAAACGAATATTTTTAATGCTATTATTAGAAAAGGTGATTTTAGAATTGAACAGATATATTGCACTACAAAAAATAATAGAATACGGCAGTTTTACTAAAGCCGGAAATGCTCTAGGCTACACCCAATCTTCTATAAGCCAAATGGTTGCCTCTCTGGAAAATGAGCTGTCAATGAAATTGTTAATCCGTTCTCGTTACGGCGTGAAACTAACTCCCGAAGGTGTTGAACTATACCCTTTTATAGAAAGAGCAATTAATCAATATAACTCTATGATTGAAAAGGCAAATGAAATTAAAGGTTTAGAAACAGGTACAATTCGTGTTGGCACAGTTTCTAGTGTAACCTGTCATTGGATGCCACAGCTTATAAAAGGATTTAAAAAACAATACCCCAATGTACAATTTATATTTCATCAAGGGGACTATACACTAATACCTGAGTGGATTTCTACTGGACAGATTGACTTTGGTTTTATCAATCCTCTTGCTGTTACAAATTTAAAAACAAAGGCTATAAAAAGCGATGAAATGCTTGCTATATTACCCAAAGACCACCCTTTGGCAAGCAGGAAAACAATACAACTGTATGACATAGCCAATGAGCCTTATATTCTATTGGAGGAGGGTCAGTATAGCGAACCAATGGCTGGATTCGAAAATGCAAAAATAGAGCCAAATATACAGTATACACTCCACGATGACTATGCCATAATGACAATGGTTGAGGCTGGTCTTGGCATCAGCATTTTAGCCGAACTTGTATTAAAGCGAACAAACTATGACATTGTTTGTCTACCTATTGACCCACCTATTAAACGAACTCTTGCCATAGCTTATAAAGATATGGACAGTATGCCAATAGCAAGCAAGTATTTCATTGACTATCTTATGGCACACAAAGACGATTTGCCTTAATTAACCTTTTTAGCTATTTATTTTTACCCAAACTTATGCTATACTATCTCATTATGAACGAACCTTTGTTCAGGCATAGATTAAGACGAAAGGAAGATACCTGTGGATTATACTGAAGTTTCTGGTATTGTGGAAAGCATTACCTTCTATAATAAGGAAAACGGTTACTGTGTTTTTACAATCGCAGGAACTGGAAATGATGAATATGATGAGCTTACTTGTGTCGGAACAGTTCCTAGTATTGCACAGGGAGAAAGCATAAGTCTAAAAGGCAGAATGGTAAATCATTCTACATACGGTATGCAACTTAATGTAGAAAGCTATGAAAAGACTGCACCCAAAACTGAAAAAGCTATGGAGCTTTATTTAGCCAGTGGGGTATTAAAGGGTATAGGTCCTAAAACTGCTGCCAAAATTGTCAAAAAATTTGGTATCAAGACTATGGATATTATTGAAAACGAGCCTGAAAGACTTGCTGAACTGAGAGGTATAACTCTTGAAAAAGCTATTTCCATAGGACAGACATTCAGAGAACAGGCACAGCTTAGAGCCTTAATAATGTTTTTAGGTCAATACGGCATAACTCCGACTTATGCTATAAAAGTACACCAAAAATACAAGGACAAAGCTATTGATGTTATAAGTCGAAATCCCTATTCCCTTGCTGATGACATCATTGGCATAGGTTTTAAAATAGCCGACAATATTGCTGCCAAAATAGGTATTGCCCCTGATTCAGCATTCAGAATAAAGGCAGGTATAAGATATTGCCTTAATGTAGCTGCAAACAACGGAAATGTGTATTTGCCTATGGAAATGTTGGTAAGAAAGGTTTCAGAGCTTTTAAACATATCTCCGGAGCCTATTTCCAACGAAATGACAGGTATGCACATTGAAAACTATATTTGGATTGACCGTACACCACAGTATGAAAACGTGTATCTTAACTATTTTTACTATGCCGAAAGCTATGTTGCCCGAAAGTTAATAGAGCTTGCCGATATGGAGCTTGACAATACTGGCTTATACGATGACAAAATAGACGCCCTTGCCTATAGTCAGGGTATAACATTTGCACAGGAGCAAAGACAGGCTATTATTGAAGCTATGAGCAACGGTGTACTTGTTATTACAGGTGGTCCAGGTACCGGTAAAACTACTATTATAAATGCCATTATTCAGCTTTCTGAAGCCGAGGGAATGGAAGTCACTCTTGCAGCTCCTACAGGTAGAGCAGCCAAAAGAATGGAAGAAGCCACAGGTCATAATGCCCAAACTATTCACAGACTTTTAGGCGTAACATTCCTTAACGAGGACAGCAACAGACAGACTTTTTGCAAAAACGAAGAAGAACCTATTGAAACAGACATTTTAATTATTGACGAAAGCTCAATGATAGATATTATGCTTATGCAAGCCCTTTTAAAGGCTGTTGCTATAGGTACAAGGGTTATAATAGTAGGTGATTCAAACCAGTTGCCATCTGTAGGTGCTGGTAATGTATTAAAGGACATTATTACTTCCGGAGAAATAAAGGTAGTACAGCTTACTGAAATTTTCAGACAGGCTCAAAAGTCCGATATTATTATAAACGCCCACAAAATAAACAAAGGTGAACACCCAAATTTAAGCAAAAACGGCAGTGACTTTTTCTTTATGAAAAGGTATAACCAAAATGAAATATGTTCCCTTTTAGTTAGCCTTGTTACAACCCGTTTGCCAAAGTATTTAAACTGTAAGCCTACAGATATACAGGTGCTTACTCCAATGAGAAAACAGGGCTTAGGTGTTGCTTCTGTAAATGCTATTTTGCAACAGGCTATTAACCCTCCGGCTCCTAATAAGGCTGAAAAAGTTATGAAAAATATGACTTTCCGTGAAGGTGACAAGGTAATGCAGATTAAAAACGACTATGAAATGGAATGGAAATTAATCAGAAATAACATTGTCACAGATAAAGGAACCGGTATATACAATGGCGATGAAGGTTTCATAACTTACATAGACAACGATAGCAAATTTATGGAAGTAGTTTTTGACGAAAATAAAGTAGTCCACTATGACTTTGCACAGCTTGATAAATTGGAACTAAGTTATGCCGTTACAATACACAAAAGTCAGGGTAGCGAATACAGAGCTGTTATACTTCCTCTTTTAAATGGTCCTGAAATGCTTATGACTAGAAATCTTCTCTATACAGGTCTTACAAGAGCTAAAAACTTGGCTGTCATTGTTGGTTCACCGGAAACTGTATACAATATGGTAGATAATAATAGAGAAATTGAAAGATTTACAACACTATCA
>ENA-OQHL01001420-OQHL01001420.1-human-gut-metagenome-genome-assembly--contig:-NODE-1420-length-12086-cov-6.127519_pt1 | contig 12086 bp, 10 predicted proteins | sample MGYA00242565_ERZ504723 | MGnify/ENA primary metagenome ERZ504723 (study PRJEB26092, sample SAMD00036211) | human gut metagenome | host: Homo sapiens | study: EMG produced TPA metagenomics assembly of...
ACTGCATTGCGTTGATCGCCTTTGTGATGCTTTCCGCCGGAGCCGCATCAATGAGCACATATTTCAAGTTGCCATTGATCATATCCTGAACTGCAAGAGATGCGCTCTTATACGGTACCCACTCAGCCGGAAATCCTTCAAGGCCCCAGTCATCACTGCCCTCAATGAAGTACTGGGCTGTTGTTCCCTGCTGTCCGCCGATCTTGTCGCTCGCACTTAAGCCCTTAAGGATCTCTTCTACGGAAGCTGCGTCCTTGCAGTCATCAAAAGTCGTGTCACCCGCCAGTGTAACCAGTCTCTGGGATGCTTTATAATACGGGTCGGAGAAGGTTACATATTCTTCTCTCTCCTCGTTGATCGTTAAACCGGCCATTGCGATATCGCATTTGTGCTGTCCAACGGATAAGCATACGGCATCAAAGTCCATGTTTTCGATCACAAGCTCCTTGCCAAGCTCCTGTGCAAGAAGAGAAGCAATCTCCATATCGATTCCCTTGTAGCTGTCGCCGTCTACGTACTCAAACGGCTCAAAGGATGCGTTTGTCGCAACAACAAGCTGATCCTTGGAAGCATCATACTCTGCGGATTCTACTGCAGCCGGCTCGCCATCACTGAAATATTTATCACAGATCGTATCGAAGGTTCCGTCCTCCTGGATCTTTGCGATGAATGCATTTACCTGCTCAAGCAGCTCCGGCTGGTCTTTATCCACGCCGAATGCATACTGCTCATCTGTAAGATCATATTCGATCACCTTAACAACTCCGGCTGCCTCATCTTTCTTTTCTTCTGCAGCCGCACCTGCTGTTGTCTCTGTCTTGTTCTCTGCTGCTGCCGTTGTCTCTGTAGTTTTGCTGCCGCAGCCTGTAAGAAGTGATGCTGCCATTGCAGCGGTCAGACATAATGCAATCGCCTTTTTCATAATATTTTCCTCCTCTAACCCAATACGAATTTGCAACTTTTTCGACGGAACCCACTATACCACAGGCCTATACAAAAAGCAAGTGTTTATGCATATGCTTTTGCATATTTATGCAGTATCTCTCATTCTATAACCTGTATGCATATCACTTTTCCCTGTCCTATCTGCCCCCGGTCATGCAGATCACAACGAAATAGATCCGGCTGATCCCCGATGCCCGCAGGGCTCTCGCGCACGCCTCGATGGTACTGCCCGTTGTATAAATGTCGTCCACAAGGATCACACTCCTGATCCCCTCCGGGATCTCCCCCGCCGCAAAGGCACCGGAAAGGTTCTTAAGCCGCTCTGCCGCCGAAAGATCCTTCTGCGGCAGCGTCTTCTTATTTCTCACCAGCATTTCTGGTATCACCGGAATCCCCAGCTTCTTTCCGATGACCCGTGCCAGGATCTCTGCCTGATTGAATCCCCGGGTCTTTTTCCTCGTGGCATGGACCGGCACCGGGACCAGGGCATCTGCCTGCATCCGGCGGATTGTCCGTCCGTACCGTGCCGCCAGAGCTGTCCCGTAAAAATCCAGGTACTCTCTCTTATTATTGTACTTGATCTGCGCCATGGAATGCCTCGCCGCCTCATCGTAATTTAATAAGGCGATTCCGTACTCAAAGGCACGCGGATGGCGCATGCAGTCCGGACAGAACTCCAGACTCCCGTCTTCAATCTCTTTTCCGCATTTTTTACATACCGGCGATCTTACAAACGATAGTTTATGAAGGCAGTCCGGACAGATCATCCGCCCGGAACCGCCAGTGATATCCCCGCATACCGGACAGCGGCGGGGATATAGAACATCAAGAATTTTATTAAATTTCATATTAAATATAAATATTCGAACAAATAGTGCAGGTCTATTTCTGCATCATAGATGTATCAATCTCCAGAATCCGGTCCTTCAGCCCGAGTACCGTTTCTGCTCCACCTCATTGTCCACCATCGCCTGGAACACCTCCGGGATCCCGACCAGGCAGACACACGATTTTGCTCTCGTGACCGCTGTATAGATCAGGTTTCTCGTCATAATCCTACCGCGTACGGCAACATACAGCACTGACGAAATATGCCTGTTCAGCACTGAACTTAAGAACCGAACTTGCAATAATCAGTACTACATAAAGAAAATCCCGGCACCGCAATCGCAAGTGCCGGGATTTTCTTATTCCTATATCGATAATTCCCACTAATTCGGATTATCTCGGATTGCCCACGTCACGCAGCATCCGCACCTTCGCCTGAATCACCAGAATCATCGGAATCATCCATGTAGCTCATACTTTTCATAGCGTCCGTCATCAAATTGAACTTTTCAGCGAGCGCTTCCTTGCTCTTACGTTCATCCTCATCTTTGGCTTCCTGCTCGGCCCTCTTCGGATCCCAACGCAGGCACTCCGCATGATGATCCCACTCCATGCCCGCGCACGGAATGACATTGTCCGCGGTTATGGTGAATGTGTTGTCGCAGAAGGAATTCTCCTCGAGTGGCGTTGCCCTGCCCGCCTCACGCACAGCATTACGCAGCGCAACCATTCGAGACAAGGTCACGTCGCCGACATAGATCGGCGGAACAGCCATCTGCTCGCACAACTCGTTGATGTACAGCATCACCGGCAGCACGCGCACGGTCTGTTCGTCCACATCGTCAATGCCTTCGCACATGAGATTCATCAGACCGTCACCCACCGCGAGCGCCGCGAGGAATCGCCCGGTGAGCGTCCTTGGGGTCGTGGTGAAAGCGTAGCAGTAGTTGACATCTTCCAGCGCTCCGCCGTCGAAGCCCAGGCTGACGCTCTGCCGAATGTACTCCACGATCTTTTGCAGTATATTGCGGACTTCCGTCTCGACATGGGCGTCGATGAAGATGCCCAGAATGTCGGCCGCTTCGAAGAACAGGTCGGCATTGTTGGTTTCGGAATAATTGCGCATCACATCGTATGCCTGATTGGCCCGCGTGAGCGCTTGCACAATTTCCGGATCGCAACCCGGAATCTCGTCCATTCCCTCGTACACGGCTTCCGCCACGGACGGGTTAATCCCGTGGGACAATCGCAGCATTGCCCTTGCCATGGTGCAGGAGAATCTTACTTGCAGATCTTCCGTGTACTTTGCGTCATTCTCCATCTCCTGAACGGTTTGCAGCGGCCATAATTCCACCACTCCAACACAGCTTTCGATGGCAATTTTCATATGAGGCCTATCGAATAATTGATAAAGCGCTCCGTTGTTGATAGTGAAAGCCATGCGTGCCCCTTTGCAGCTTCGACATTTTGTTTTCCTCACTGGACCCAACAGCATCCAGCCCTTCCATGATTGCATGGAATCCCCGTTCTTTCAACAACCGCCGCACTCATTGTCGCGTGTCTCGGTCAAAAGTTTCCAATCCGGCGATTCCATGCCGCATTATGCGCTATTTCACGTCGGCCGCGGGATCGACGTAAGCGATCGACAATACTTTGCGTGTATCGCAATCGTACGTAATGGAAGTGATGGAGGCGAGTGCCGTATGGCGTAGCAGCATATTATGTTCCGGGTGCCCGGTTTCCAGCATGTGCCTGTAGCTCCAGATGGGCGATTCATGGCTGACTACGATGATTTGCTCGCCGGGATGCTCCCCCACTTTTTCGAGGGCGAACGCTTGCACACGATGCGCGATCGACTGGTAGCTTTCACCCCAGCTTGGCTTCCACAGGTTGCGTACCAGCTTCCAGTTGCCGTTTTTCCAGAGTGCGCCTTCGCCGTAGCCGATGCGCGTGCCGCGGAATTCGTTGCGCGCTTCGATGATGCGCTCGTCGGTGGTGAGTTCCAGCGGCTCCTCGCCACGGGTTTCACGCACTTCGTTGAGTGCGGTGAGGATTTCGCCGGCCGTTTCGCGCGTGCGTTCCAGCGGCGACGAGTAGATGGCGGAAACTGTGTTGAGTCGTGGATTGACGGCAATGTAGTGCGCGGTCGCCTGCGCCATGCGCACACCCACTTCCGACAGGTGGAATCCGGGCAGTCGTTCGTAGAGCAAATGCCCTGGATTTTCGACTTTGCCGTGACGTACGAAATGGATGGTTGTTGCGGGCATCCCTACCGCCTTTCCGCAAGATGCTGCCGGACTGCTGACGTTGACCGATGGAACGAAAATTCTGCAATCGCAAGCTTTGGAAGCGTTGCGCAACCATTTTGCAACAACCGTCTTTCGCCCGCCGGACATCTTTTCGTCCACCAAGTGAACGTGTGGTGAGTACTTACAAAATAGCCAATCGAATTATGTCTGCCAACCTCAATGCACCGCGTGTTGCGACAGTACCTCCGCATAAAGTTGTCTAGTTCAAGAAAATGGCACACAACCAGTCTCCACCCCCTATGCAACACGCTTGAACGTCAATCGATTGACGTTCAAGCAAGGTTGAAGTGAGAGACTGGGGCTGGAGAGCAAACAATCAAGACAGAACGAGGGTATATCAAGCGGTCCGCGGCAACGCAACGCAGCGGACGCAAGCACCAACCGTGAGCAGAAAGGAGCGGCAAAACATGACCAATTCAGTCCTCGCCGGCGCCAAAAGCATCGGCCAACATCTTTTCGGAGGGTACGCGGAGCTTCTTCGCATACCGCACACCGCCCGATTTTCGGTCGGTTCAGTGATCGCATGCATGCCGTTCCCGATGGTCGGCATGACGATTACGATTTCCGTGCAGCATTATTACGGCAATTATTCGCTGGCAGGCGCGCTGACGGCCGTGCAGGCGATCGCGCTGGCCGTTGCGAGCCCGGTGCTCGGCAAGCTGGTTGACAAGTTCGGCCAGCGTCAGGTGTCGATTCCGACAATCATCGTGTGGATGATTGCGGCGACCGCACTGGTTTCCTGTATCACCGCCCGAGTGCCGTCGTGGATTCTGTTCTGTATCGTACCGTTCATGGCGGCGATTCCGCCGTGGGGCGCGATGAGCCGTCAGCGTTGGACCACGCTGCTTAAAGGTGACACGGAGAAAACCAACCGCGCGCTTTCGCTTTCCGGCGTGTTCGACGAATGCATGTGGGTGATCGGCAATCCGCTCGCCTCCACACTGGCCGTGATTTCCGGGCTGTTGGCATTCTCATTCACTGGCGTGTGTGTGGTGGTCGGCGCGCTCATGTTCCTCACCGAACTTTCCACCGAGCCGAAATCGCAGACGCAGCTGGCTCGCGAAGCGGGCATGACCCGCAAGGAATACCGTGAGCGCGAAGCCGCCCGTTCCAAGGCGTTGCAGGCGGAAGCGGCCATTGAGTACGCTCGCGATCGCGCACGTTCCGAAGGCAAAACGGCTGCGGAAGTGCAGGCCGCCATGGATCAGGCCGCCGCCGATGTGAATGCCGGGCGCAAGGAATCGATTTGGGGGCCGGGCCTAATCGCCGTATGCGTGACGTGGTTCGGTTTGGGCGCGTTCCAGTCGGCCGCCAGCATTTCGATCGTCGCGTTCGCCACGGAAGCGAATATGAAGCAGTACACCGGTTTCGTGTTCGCCTGCTTCTCGTTCAGCTCGCTGATCGGCGCGCTCGTGTATGGCGCAAAGAATTGGACTATTCCGCTGTGGAAGCGTTTCTACTTCTGCCTTGCCGTGGTCGATCTAGGCATCGGCTCGTTCATGTTCGCCAAACATCTGTGGGTGATCATGATCATCTACCTGTTCATCGGCGTATGCCAGGCACCGACGTGGGTGAACGGCAACCAGCTGATGCTGCACTTGGTGCCGCCCACACGCTTCACCGAAGGCATGGCCTGGATGGGTGCGATGAACTCAATCGGCGGTTCCGTCGGCTCGGCGATTGCCGGCCAGTTCATCGACCGTATGGGATCACACGGTGGTTTCATTGTAGTGACGGCTCTGGCGCTCACCTCGCTGGCGATCGCCCTGTTCGGCTTCAAGCAGATCAAGGACTCCACCGAGCAGCCCATGCTTACCACCGTAAGCGTGTGACCTTTCGCACGTAAAGCATGCAGAGCATACGAAAAGGCGGTGCTTATACCTTTATAGGTGTAAGCACCGCCTTTTCATATTCAGGACTGTCCGGCCGTCTGCGCGAGTCGGGAATCAGGGCAGATTTGATCAGGGCAGATTTCCGGGTTGTGCAGGCAGATTTTCCGAATTCAGGACTACTTGGGCCAACCGTTGGGAGTGTGTTCCAGCGACCATATGCCAAGCTTGTGCGAGAAGCTGTTCTGCCACTTGGCTTCCAGCTCTTCCGGCGTGAGGCGGTTGTCGGCTTTGCGCAAACGGTTCATGGCGTTGGTGTGCGTATCGTCGAGCAACCATTTGCGTGTCAGGAAGTTCCACACCATCACCACGGCGGTGGCGATGAGCTTGCCGACGTTGGTGCGGATCAGGTATTCGGTGCTCTGCGACACGTAGGCATCATGGTTCATGCCATACGTGGAGATCCAGATAATGGCGTCGTTCATGAACAGGCCGATCAGCGCGCCAATCACGAAAATGAGGATTTCCATCCAGCGGGCCATGTCGTCACGGTGCTTGAACACCAGTTTCATGCTGGCAATGTAGTTGAAAATCAGGGAAATAATGAACGAGATGGTTGCGGCGAGCACGTTGTGCATGCGGAATACGCCGACGAGAAGATTCAGAATGCCCCAGTCGATAATGAAGGCGATCACGCCAACGAGGCCAAATTTCATAAGCTGTTCAATCAGTTTTCTCACAACGAATATTTAACACGCGCACGCAGACCACCTTGGCAGCCGTTCAGGCAAAGCCCAAAATTTCTCACACAGCCACCCCGACTGCGCCGTTCGACGCCTAGACTGGAGGTGAACCGCAAAGGCTGATTCCAACAATTTAAGGAGAGCATCATGCCAGTCATCCACACTCATGTTTCCGTTTCCACCACCGCCGAGCAGCGCGAGGCGCTGAAGTCCGCATACGGCAAGGCGATCACCGCCGTTCCCGGCAAGTCTGAAGGCTGGCTGATGTGCCCGTTTGAAGACAATATGCCGATTTATTTCGGCGGTGACGATTCCAAGCCGGCCGCATACGTCGAGGTGAACGTGTTCGGTCGTTCCGTGCCCGGTTCTGCTTGGGAGAAGCTGACCGAGCAGATCATGGCCGCGTTGGAGAAGGAACTGGGCATTCCGGCCGACCGCACGTACATCCGCTACACCGCCACCACCGACTGGGGCTGGAACGGCGGCAACTTCTGACGAAGTTTCCACCGTTCCTTCGAGGTTCGCCCATATTGCGAACCTCTCACCTCATCTACGGGGAAACACACCATGTTTCCCGCCTCACGGTTCGGGGCGGCAACTTCTGACGAAGTTACCTCCGTTCCTTCGAGGTCATGGCGTTGCGACGTTCGCTAGAAACCGCCGAAATTAAGGTGCAAAAAGGCGGTCACCTACGCATATACGCAAGTGACCGCCCTAAAATGTTGCGATCAGAACGCTACGACTCGTTTATCACACGATCTTCGGCATCGGCGTGGTCAGCGAAACGGTGAGATTCACATGCACCAAACCGGCACCGGAATGCACTTCAACCTTCTTCAACGTCACCGTACGCTCTTCAGCCGGAGCGGAATCGTTGTCAGTCATCGTGGCCGGAGACTTCACCGCAACCAGTGCAAGCGAACCGAAATCAATACCGGCGCTGGCGCACAGGTCCACCGCCTTATTAAGCGATTCAGCAAAACCGTCCTTCAGGATCACGCGATCTGCCGGAACACCATACGCATTTTCGGCAACCCAACGCACGTTCTCCACCAGAGCCATACCCTTGTGGCTGTGCGGCGTGGCCGGCATGGAACCATTCACCACCGCGTCAACGAACGCGTCAAGCTGCGGGGCGAGCGCATCGCCACCATCGCGATACAGGTTGCCGATAATCGGCTCGCGGAACTCCAGATCCTTGGCGGTCTGCTGCAACGCCGGAATTTGATCGTCTTCGCCATCCCACAGGTTAATCAGCGGGAACGTAGGAATATCAAGACCTTCCAAACGCTGCACGTGGAACGGGTAACGCCAGGCAAGCGCCGGATCGTCACGCCAAGTGGAAGCGCGGGTCACCACAATCGCGGCGGACGGCCACTGTGCGCCATACTCGCGGCAAGCAATGTCAAGCCACTTCTGAGCGCCCGCGTCAGCACCGTAACCGGCCTCGACGATCACCACATCATGCAGGGCGCACGCCATTTCCACGGAAACCAGCGTCGGAATGCCGATCGACACGTTCGCGAACGGACCGCCGTGCACATACACGGGAGAACCATTCACCGTTTCCGTCTTCGCCGGCTTCACCGCATCGGAAAGAATGCCGGTAATACGCCACAAATCAACGAATTCACCGAACGTAACGGCCTTGCCGTCCTTCGTGCCGGCAATCATCTTGGCAACGCGCTCGGCGATCTCATCCATGGAACGGGAGAGCACCACGATCTGCATGAGCTCGCAGGTCGGAGTGAGCACCACACGCTCGGCCACATTGCCCTTGCCGCGGTCCACCGCGATCTGACGCAGCGAACGGGACGGCACTTCGGAAACGCGCGGCACGGCGATATCGTCGAGCTTGCCGTCGTCGATGGCCTTCTCAGCGAAGGAAACCAGCAGGTTCTGGGCCGCTTCGATAGCGCCCATTTCGCCGCACAGACCCCAGTCGATCAGCTCAGGGTGGGTCAGGGAAGCCTTGCCGCCGCCCGAAGCGCCGCCCTTGGAACCGGCAGCGGTAATGCCCATGCTCGGCTGACGGAGCACTGCGGCCGCATCAATGCCACGCTCACGCAACGCGTCGATCAGCGCGATCGTGGTGGTGGTCTTGCCCTCGCCGCGAGACGCCTTCAGCGGAGTATCGGCGGTGACGAGCACGACCTTGCCATGCTTGCGTGGAGCATCCGGATCATTCTTCAAATAATCGAGATAGCCGAACGCATCAATCTTCTGCACCAAGCCGTACTGGCTGGTGAAATCCTCAATGCTGGTCACTGGGGTTTCCTTTCTTCAAATTGGAATGCACGCCATTCTAACGATGTTGTATTGCGGAAAATAATTGGCTCCCGCAACGTGGTCACGAGAGCCGAATAGTGAGATTTTAGAAGTCCGACATGTGGAAGCCGTTCTTCATGTTCATGCTGGCGGTGTACAGCACGGAATCAAGAAGCTTGTCGGTTTCCTCCTTGAGCTGCGCGGCCATGGTCTCGTTGGCTGCGGCAAGGATTTCACGGGCTTCGCCGTTGCGCACGGCTTCGATGATTTCATCCGGTTCCATAGGCTGAACATCGCCGATTTCGTCTTCCGCATCGAATTCGTCGGTCACGTCACCCACCAAACGTTCGATCTGCTCGTCGGTAGAGGCAACCATGCGGTGGCCCATCGCGCCAGTCTTCTCCTGATAGCGTTCCACGGCGTTGGCGGTGTCGGCGAAGCTGGAATCGCACAGGGCCGCGATGATGCGGTTCTCCCAATAGAAGTTTTCGGACGTGACGCGCGTGGTGGTGTCTTCCAAATACTTCGGCGTGGAGTTGACGTTCGGGAAGAACGGCACGAGCGTGTTGAACGGATTGGAACCATAGGCGATCCACTGGATCGCACGGCTCACCTGCGGGCGGTACGGGCGGATCTGCATCACCGCAAGCTGGCTCTGACGGTTGATGCCGATCGGGCGGAACATGTGGCGGGTGCGCTGGTCGCCAAGCTTTCCATACGGATCGTACGGAGTGCCCTGATAGTGGGAGCTCAGCACATACTTCACATCTTCGATGGTGATTTTGCGTTCCGGCTGGCGAGCCCACGGAATATCGTCGGAAACCGGCTTATGATCGGCATCCTGACCATCCCACTGCTCGTCGTACGGGTTAAGGAAACGCTGCATGTACCAGGCACGCGGAGTGTTGTACACGTGGTCGGAATCGGAGTGGGAGCCGAACGCGTCACGCGGGTTGAACGGAGTGGAATTCTCCACCGACAGGTCAAGATGGTTGCGTTCGATGAACTCGGCCAGATCGGCGGAGCACATGTGGTCCTCCTGCTCGCCAAACGCATCTTCAAGATCAAATTCGTCAATGCCCAGCTGGTTCGGCATGGTCACATACGCTTCGTCCGGCACACGCTTGGCGATCCAATGATGGCCGCCAACGGTTTCCAGCCACCAGATCTCGTCGACGTCGGAGAAAGCAACGCCGTTCATCTCATACGTGCCATACTCCTCAAGCAGAGCGCCCAAACGTTCCACACCCTCACGGGCGGTGGTGACGTACGGCAGCACGAGAGTAAGGAAATCCTCTTCGCCAATGCCACCGGCGACTTCCGGCTCATAGCCCTCTTCGCCTTCCTTGCCTTTGGCCGGCGTGAGTTCCACGAACGGATCGGCACCGAGCACACGCTCATTGGTGGTGAGCGTTTCGGTGGCGCTCATGGCAACGTTCGCTTCGTTCACGCCAGCTTCGCCCCAAATGCCTTCCTTCAGATCGGCATTCGGCACAGCCGTATACTGCAGCGGATTGTCAGGAAGATCGATTTCAACATGCGAAAGCACGCTCTTGTACTTGCGCGGCTGATCTTCAGGCTTGACTACGATGAAGCGCTTCGGGCAAAACTCACCATTTGCACTATCTTCATTACGGGCGATGATGGTCGATCCGTCATAACTTGCGTCTTTGCCAACCAAAATCGTGGTGCACGCCATAATTATTCAGCAATCCTTTCGATTATTGTCAATACGTTTTCGTCGGATATATTTCTGATTTCCGCATCTTTATATCGTTATATTGCTGCGGAAATCAAATTTCTGGCCTTACTTGAGATCCTCTTTCACAAATCAGGCTTTTCCAGTGAGGAAAATAGCGCCCTGATCAACGATTGTACCGGAAGTACGCAGCGCACGTTCCATTTCGTTGAGCCAGAATCCCTGATTGAGGCCGGCGAGCGGAGCCGTGGTACCCCACACATGCAGATAGTAGTCATGATCCTGATCTGGCGGATATGGACCGTTGTAACGCATCGTCACTGCGGGATCACTGCTGCGGCCCTGCAGCAACGGCGAGGCGGCGGACGTGCGTCCCTGAACCGTTTCAGGAATCATCGCAGAAACCGTGCGCGAGAAATCAGCCGGAATCGCGAGCGCGTGAGAATCGTTGAAATCGTACATCAGCGCATCCACGGGCAGGTTCGCGAGGGACCAATGATTCCACTGGAAACCGCATACCGGAATTGAATCCGGATCAACGAATTCCCAATGCAGGAACTGCACTGCAGGATCAAGCGCATCAATGTAGAAGGGGAAGGAAACAATCGGCGTACCGTCGATGCAGTTCTCAGGCGGCGCCGCCTTGGCAAACGCGTCGGGAATGACGGTGAAATCTGCGGAAATCTTCATGCACCCAGTATCCCTCAAGCGTCTGACTCATACAAGGTTTCAATTGACGGCATAACGAAACATAACGAAACGACCCCTGCGGCGAGCCTGTGGGGCACGCGGGCAGGGGTCGGTCCGGGAAACAGGGCCTATCAGACCTCACATCGCTTGAAAAACAAGGCGTTACAGGCGATAGGCACAGCTAGTACGGCTCAGTTGGCCGGGTGGTAGAAGTCGCCGTTGAGGGCGGCTTCGGCACGGGCCTGAGCCTCTTCGAAGGTGACTTCGGCAAGGGAGGCACGCACGTCGTCGAGTGCCACCGGAGTCATGGACAGGGAGTTCACGCCAAGACCGGCCAGCACTACGGCCAAGTCCGGATCGGCAGCGGCCTCGCCGCACACGCCCACCGGCATGCCCTTGGCGTTGCCCGCGTCGCAGATCATCTTGATGGCACGCAGCACCGCCGGATGCCAGGCGGTCTGATAGTTGGCAACGGAACCGAGCGTACGGTCGGCGGCCAGCGTGTACTGGGTCAGATCGTTGGTGCCGATCGACACGAAGTCGGCCACGTCGGCCACCTTATCGGCCATAAGCGCGATCGACGGCACTTCAGCCATCGCACCCACGAACTTCAGACCGAAGCTCTTGCCAAGCTTCACGAAATAGTCAGCCTCATGCTGGTCGGCAACCATCGGGGCCATGACCCACAGGTTCGCGTCGGTGGCGGCATCGGCTGCGGCGAGCGCCTTGAGCTGGCCTTCGAGCACGTCCATGTGGGCGCGCAGGGTGCGCAGAC
>ENA-OQHL01001421-OQHL01001421.1-human-gut-metagenome-genome-assembly--contig:-NODE-1421-length-12076-cov-3.635200_pt1 | contig 12076 bp, 12 predicted proteins | sample MGYA00242565_ERZ504723 | MGnify/ENA primary metagenome ERZ504723 (study PRJEB26092, sample SAMD00036211) | human gut metagenome | host: Homo sapiens | study: EMG produced TPA metagenomics assembly of...
AGGATTATTAATGGTAACTCATGATCGTTATTTTTTAGAAAGAGTAGTAAATCGTATTGTTGAAATAGATCATGGACAAGTTTATAACTATGAAGCCAATTATTCAAAATATTTAGAACTGAAACAATTAAGATTAGAAACACAACTTTCTAGTCAAAGAAAAAGAAAACTCTTTTTAAAGAAAGAACTTGAATGGGTACGCGCTGGTGTACAAGCACGTACAACTAAAAGTAAAGACCGTCTGCAAAGATTTGAAGAATTATCAAAAGTAAAAGATATAGAAGTGAATGGGAAAATTGAAATGATTCATACGTTCTCTCGTCTTGGTAAAAAGACGATCGAACTTCATGAAATTTCTAAAAGTTTTGAACAAAAGAAACTCTTTGATGAATTTTCTTATATGTTTAAACAACATGATCGTATTGGAATATTAGGAGATAATGGAACAGGTAAATCAACATTATTAAATATTCTTACAGGAAGTTTAAAAAGTGATACAGGGTATGTTGAAATTGGAGAAACTGTACGTTTTGGTTATTTTAAACAAGGATATGATGATTTACCAATGAATAAAAAAGTCATTGATTATATTCAAGAAATTTCTAATGATTTTAAGGTGGATGGACAAGGATTATCAGCTAAAGATATGTTAGAAAGATTTTTGTTTGATGCTAGATTACAACATACACCAATTTCTCGTTTATCTGGTGGAGAAAGAAGAAGACTTTATTTATTACGTGTATTAATGATGATGCCAAATGTTCTTGTTTTAGATGAACCAACGAATGATTTAGATATTGATACACTTAATATATTAGAAGATTATTTAGATCATTTTGAAGGAATTATTATTACAGTTAGTCATGATCGTTACTTCTTAGATCGTATTTGTGATGGTTTATTTATTTTACAAAATCAACATTTAAGATATGTTAATGGGGGTTATAGTCAAAATCTAGATACTTCTACTAAAGAAGAAAAAGAAAAAGGACAAGGGGCTTTGGCTTATAAACAAAGTAAGCAAAATAAAATCAAAATGACATATATGGAAAAGAAAGAATTTGAAGGAATTGAAGATGTCATTATGGATTTAGAAACAAAATTAAATGAAGTTGAAGAAAAGATGAATGGTGTTACTGATTTTAAAGAAATTGATGAGCTTTCTAAACAAAGAGATGAAATTCAAAATCAAATTGATGAAAAGAATGAACGTTATCTTTATTTGTTAGAATTACAAGAACAAATTGAAAATCAATAATTGACCTTTGTATATACATGTAGGATAATAGAAATATGAAAAGGAAGGTTTGAGGAATGAAAAGATTATTAAGTTGTACAAGTAGTGAAATGTTGAAAATGGATGGTCAAGAATTAAAACAAGCAATTCTTGCTAGTGAAGGAAGAACTGTGATGACAGAAACAGTTGTTGCGATTGAACCTTTATTAGGAGATCTTACAAATGCTGAACTTGCTGTTTCATTTGGAAGTGACATGGTTTTATTAAATTGTTTTGATTGTAATAATCCAGAAATCAAAGGGTTACCAGAATGTGATAATCCTGTAGAAAAATTAAAAGAAATCGTTGGTCGTCCAATTGGATGTAATCTAGAACCAGTTGATTTAGAGGCTGAATTAATGGAAGAAAGACGTGTGATTTCTACAGGTAGACAAGCAAGAAAAGAAACTTATATTAAAGCTCAAGAATTAGGTTTCAACTTTATTTGTTTAACAGGAAATCCAGGAGTTGGAGTTTCAAATCATTCAATTTGCGAAGCAATCAAAGAAGCTAAAAAATATTTTAAAGGATTAATTATTGCAGGGAAAATGCATGCAGCTGGAATCGATGAACCAATCGTTGATATGGATAGTATCAAAGAGTTCATTGAAGCAGGGGCAGATGTTATTTTAATGCCAGCAGTTAATACAGTTCCAGGTTTATCTGAACAAGAAGTGACTGAAGCTTGTCGTTATATTAAAGCTCATGGGGCTTTATCATTAAGTGCGATTGGAACAAGCCAAGAAGGTGCAGATGAAGGAACAATTCGTGAAATTGCTTTATTAAATAAAAGATGTGGAATTGATATTCAACATATTGGGGATGCAGGATTCTGTGGTATTGCTTTACCTGAAAACATTATGGCATTATCAATTGCGATTCGTGGTAAAAGACATACATATCATAAGATTGCTTCATCTATTAATAGATAAAGTGTTATTTATGTTTGAAAGATGTCGTTTAAGTTGTAGATAATGAAAGAACGGTTGATTTATAATACATTAATCATAGATCAATCGTTTTTATATGGAGGTCATTATGAAAAAGGCTCTTATTATTGTATTTATAATGTGTTTATTAGGGATGATTTTTTTATCAGGAAGTATTGGGATATTTTATGAACCTGTGGAAGTTTCATTAGTAAGCATTCTTTTTGTTGTTTTAATTTTTCTTATCATCGCTTATAAGCTATATAAAAAGAAAAGAAGATAGTTGGGAGAGTGTCAAAGACATTCTCTTTTATGTTATAATGGATAAGGTGATAAACATGAAACATATCTTTATATTAAAACCAGATACTTCAAAGAGCTTGGTTAATTGTATTGTATCTTTGATGCAAGGAAAACGATACGAATTACGTTATACTAAAGATTTAGATGATGCAAGAAAGATTGCCTTATCTTATCAAGATGAAAAAGAAGTTTGTCGTTTATATGCGATAGGTGGCGATGGTTTTGTTCATAAGGTGGTCAATGGCATGGTAGGGTCTTTTCATGAACTTGTTGTCATTCCGCAAGGAACAGGTAATGATTTTGCTAGAAGCATCTACAAGAATTTAGATGCGATAAAGATTTTTAAAGAGTCATTAAATAAACAAGCAAGGCCTATTGATGTAATTCAATGTAAAGAAGATTTGTATTGTATCAATGTTTTTTGTTGTGGTTTAGATGCTGATGTTGGGAATTTAGTGAATACAAATCGTAAGACAACCTTATTTCCAAGAATTATGCAGTATAGTTTAACGATTTTAGACAAGATCTTTCATTTAAAATTTTATCCAACTGATATTTATACATATAATAAAGATATTTATCAAGGTAATGTTTTGATTTGTACCTTTTGTAATGGTCATTATTTTGGTGGTGGCTATCAAGCTGGTTATTATTCATCTTTAGAAGATGGTATGATTGATATGTCGGTGGTACCAGAAATATCTAAAAAAGAATTACCATATTATTTAAAAGGACTGATCACCAATACATTACATAAAACAAAAAAATTTCAACATTTTAAAGAAGATGATGTTTGGGTCAAAACCCATCAATATGTTAATATTGATGGTGAAAATATGACCAGGAACATATCACTTAAATGTTTACATAAAAAATTCAATTAGTTTATTAAGGAGATTACTATGGAAATAGATTTAAAAACAGATTCACGTAAGGTTAAACCAGGAGATACTTTTATTGCGATTAGAAAATGTTAATCGTGATGGACATGATTATATTCCTCAAGCTATTAAAAAACGGGGCAACAAAAGTAATTGTTGAAGAAGGAAATTATGATGTTGAAACTGTTGTTGTTGAAGATACAAGAGCATATTTAAAAGATTATTTGTATGAACATTATTACCCTTATTTCAAAGATATGAAATTAATTGGAGTTACTGGAACAAATGGTAAAACAACGATTGGTTATATGATGTATCAAATGATGACGATGCTTGATATTCCTTGTGCATATATGGGGACTATAGGTTTTTATTATTGTGGGAACTTTATTAAAATGGTTAATACCACACCAGATGTTGATGTACTTTATGATTATTTTATTAAAGCAAAAGATGCCGGGTGTAAAGTATTAGTGATGGAAGTTTCTTCACATGCGCTTGCGAAAGATCGTATTCATGGCTTAGAATTTGATGAAGTTGCTTTTACAAATTTAACACAAGACCATTTAGATTTTCATAAAACATTAGAAAATTATGCGAATGCCAAACAACTCTTATTTAAAAAGACCAGAGGAAAGAAAATTGCTGTCATAAATGGTGATGATCCACATGCTTCACATTTTGAATTAGAAGGTAATCAAAATCTTTTGATTTCTGATCAAAAAGGTGATGTTCTCATTCAAAATATTGAATTTTCTCATTTAGGGACAACTTTTACTTTTAAATATCAAGAAAAAGAATATCAAACACATATTCAAATGGTAGGAAGATACAATGTTTATAACTATCTTACAGCGATGCTTTTAATTCATGAATTAGGATATGAAATTGATGCTATTTTAGCCTTAAATACAAAATTAAAAGCCCCTAAAGGAAGAATGGAACTTATTGTTTATGGAACAAATGGTATCTTTGTAGATTATGCCCATACCCCTGATGCCACTTTAAATGTTTTAGAAAGTGCTCAAGAATTTAAAAAAGGAAGAATTATTACGATTATTGGTTGTGGTGGGGATCGTGATACGACCAAACGACCAATCATGGGGGAAATTGCCTGCAAACATAGTGACCACGTGATTATTACAGATGATAATCCGCGAACAGAAGATCCTCAAAAAATCATTAATGATATTTTAGTAGGTGTTAGTGGGAATTATGAAGTTATTAATGATCGTCATCTTGCCATTGTTAAGGGAATGAGTTTATTGAAAGAAAATGACATTTTAATGATTTTAGGAAAAGGACATGAAGATTATCAAATTATTGGAACAGAAAAGATTCATTTTTCTGACCAAGAAGAAGTAGAAAAATATATTAAGGAGCATCAAGATGATTAAAATTGCTTTTTTTGATGTCGATGGCACATTGATTAATGTACCTCATCAATTATTAAAACCAACAAAAAGAACAATAGAAGCCTTAAAAGATTTTCAAAAACAAGGAAATTATATTGTCGTAGCAAGTGCTAGAGGAGCAATGCCAGATTGTTTTAAAGGAAATTCCTTTTGATGGTTTTATTGGTTGTGATGGTGGATATATTGAATTTCATCAAGAAGTTTTATTAAATAATGTTTTTTACTGTGAAAGAGTTAAATCTACAAAATAGTGTCTATGAAGCAACAAATGGACAATATATTATCAGTGAAAGAAATCAAAGTTATTTCAGTGATATGAATGGTGAACTTATCAAAAAACATTTAAGACTTTATACAGGAACAGATAAGCTTCCTGATGATTATGATGATAACTGGCGCTTTCAAAATATCAAAGCCAATACAGTAACCGCTCTTTTCTATAATGCAAAAGACTTACATGAAGCCTTAGATATGTTACCAAAAGAATGGTCTATCAATACTTATGATACAGGACATATTCGTATGGATGTCCATCCTCAAGGTTACACAAAGGGGACAGCGTGTGAATATTTATATCAAAAATTAAATATTCCTAAAGAAAATACGTATGCTTTTGGTGATGGAGAAAATGATATTGAAATGTTGCATCTTGTAGGAACTTCTATTGCGATGGGTAATGCGGATGATGAAGTTAAAAAACATGCTTCTACAGTGACTTTAACAGTGGATGAAGATGGTATTGCTGATTTTTTTGAAAAGGAATTTAAAATCAAATGAGAATTAGAAAAATAAATTTTCAAGAAATAAATTTTGAGTATTGTCCTTATCCTCAATCAATGTATGATTCCATAAAAAGAATAGGACTTTCTTTTCCTATTAAAGTGAATATTATTGATGGTCAATATTATTGTAAAGATGGACATAAACGTCTTTCTATTATTCAAGATTTATTAAAAAATGAAGAAGGTTATGAAAAAAGAAGGGATGTTCCCTATATTATTTATAATGATGGAAGTTCTAGATCTAATGATTGTTGGCGTGATCGCAACATGCATTAGATCTTTTTTCATTTTTTGAAAGTGGAAAGTATGAAAATTTTAGAGGTATATAATAGCTTTGAGGAAGTGAAGTTATGTTATTTAGTAATCGAGATTTAAAAAAATTAATTATTCCGTTAGTGATTGAACAAGTTCTAGCATTAACAATTGGGATGTTTGATACCATGATGGTCTCTCAATGTGGTCAAAGTGCAGTATCAGGTGTCAGTATTGTTGATGGCTTGAATGTATTGATCATTAACATCTTTTCAGCCTTAGCAACAGGTGGAGCTGTTGTTTGTGCGCAGTATATTGGTAAAAAGGATAAAAAGATGGCAAGTCATAGTGCTAAACAACTTTTATTTACGATATTAGGTTTATCACTTGTTATTATGGGATTATGTATTTTATTGAATGGAAAGATTTTAAATTTGATTTTTGGACATATTGGTCATGATGTTATGGCTTATGCTAAAACGTATTTTTTCTTTTCTGCTTTGTCTTATCCTTTTATTGGTTTGTTTAATGGAGGAGCTGCTTTATTTAGATCGATGGGAAATAGTAAAGTAGCAATGACAAATTCATTTTATATGAATATTGGAAATATTGTTTTAAACTATATCTTTATTTTTATTTTAAATATGTCTGTTAAAGGGGCAGCTATTGCAACCTTACTTTCAAGAATGTTCTGTTCGTTTATTATTTTATATATGTTATTAAATAAGGAACATACAATTTATATTGATACATATTTTAAATATCATTTTGATTTTGCAACAGTGAAAAAGATTTTACAAATAGGGATTCCTAATGGTTTAGAAAATGGAATGTTTCAAATGGGGAAAATTCTTGTTCAAAGACTCGTTTCTACTTTTGGAACAGCAGCGATTGCTGCTCATGCGGTAGCGTTTAGTTTAACATCTATTGCAGTTGTTCCAGGAATGGCTTTAGGACTTGCTATTTTAACAGTGGTTGGACAATGTATAGGAGCTAATGATTATCAACAAGCTAAATATTATACAAAGAAACTGATGATTATTGCTTATTTATCAACAATCGTAGCAGCTGGTATTTTATTAGTGGGTGTAAGATACATATTAAAACTTTATGCCTTACCACAAGCAACAGCCAATCTTGCAGTTTCAATGGTTTCACTCCATTGTGTATTTGATTTCTTTATTTGGCCGATGGCATTTTCTTTCCCAAATGCCTTACGTGCAGCCAATGATGCCACTTATACAATGATTGTTTCTACATTTTCAATGTGGACATTCCGTTTTGCTTTAAGTTATGTCTTCGCACTTTATTTACATATGGGCGTTATTGGTGTCTGGTGGGCCATGATTGTTGACTGGATTTTTAGAGCTATTTGTTTTATGATTAGATATAAATCCAATAAATGGATGAATAGAACATTAGTATAGGGGAATATATATGGAAAAAGTAGAATATTATTTTAGAGAAATTTCAAAGATTCCAAGAGGATCTTACAATGAAAAAGCAATTTGTGATTATGTGGAAAACTTTGCTAAAGAAAGAAATATAAAATATGTAAGGGACAAAATGCATAATATCGTGCTTTTTAAAGAAGCAACAAAAGGCTATGAAGATCATGAAACAGTCATGTTAGAAGGACATATGGATATGGTCTGTGAAAAAAATAATGATAGTGATCATGATTTTTCAAAAGATTCCATTGAACTTATTGAAGAAGATGGTTTTTTACATGCCAATAAAACAACATTAGGAGCGGATGATGGTGTTGGTGTTTGTTATATGCTTGCTTTACTAGATGATGAAAGCTTAAAACATCCAGCTTTAGAATGTGTTTTTACCGTTCAAGAAGAAGTAGGACTTAATGGAGCAATGGGTCTTGATAAAAGTATTTTAAAAGCGAAAAAGATGATTGGACTTGATAGGGGGAAAGAAAAAATTATTACTGTAAGCTGTTCTGGAGGAAGAAGAGCTGTTGTTGAAAAAGAACTTTCTTATCTAAAAAACGAATCACCTTGTTATCAACTTTATGTGGGTGGCTTACAAGGTGGACATTCAGGAGGCGTTATTCATTTAGAAAGAGGAAACGCTAATGTGATTATGACACGTGTCTATTATCATCTTTCTTTAAATAACATTGAATTTTTATTAGGAAGTTTTAAAGGTGGTTTAAAAGATAATGCGATTCCTAGAGAATGTGTCAGTATCTTTGCTTCAAATGATGATTTTAAAAAAATCAAAGAAGTTGTTTTAAAAGTAGAAAATGATTTAAAAGAAGAATTAAAAGAAAGTGATGAACATGTATTTGTTCGTTTAGAAAAGGTAGATTCTTTAAATGAAGTGATTTCAGTTAAAGAAAGCCAAGATATTATTTCAATGATGTATTTAATGCCTAATGGCTTTATGCATAAATCTTTAAAAATGGATCTTACCAATATTTCTTTAAATATGGGTGTAGTGGAAATGAATGAAAAATTCAATATTTATTTTTCAATTCGTTCTCCAATGGAATCGGCTAAAGATGAATTATCAAACAAATTGAGTTTAATTGCATCAATGTTTCAGGCAAAATATGTTTTAGATAATAACTATCCAGGATGGAATTACGATGAAGGTTCAAAACTTAGAAAACAATATGTTGATTTTGTAAAAGAAACAGAAGGAGTTACTTTAAAAGAAGAAGGAACTCACAGTGGATTAGAAACAGGTATTTTTAAAGGAGCACTTGGTAATCTCGATATTATTACTTTAGGACCTGATATGTTTGATATTCATACACCTGATGAAAGATTAAATATGAATTCATTTTATAAATGTTATCAAAGATTAATTCATTTTTTAGAGAGATTATAAGATGTTAGAACTTATTAAAGTAAAATATGATCAAGATATCAAAAAACAATTAGAAAAAAGATTTATTGCTTTTGACGTAGAAACAACAGGTTTGAATCCAAAAGAGGAAAGAATTATTGAATTAGGAGCTGTTCTTTTTGAAAATGGACAAGCTATTCAAAAATTTAATACACTTGTCAATGCTGAAGTAGAAGTCTCTGAGTTTATTTCTAATTTGACACATATTACCAATGAGATGTTAGAAAATCAACCACGAGAAGAAAAAGCATACGAGATGTTCCAAGAGTTTATGAAAGAGGCTCTTGAAGGCAAAGTGATTGTTTGTGCGCATAATGCGAAATTTGATATGTCGTTTTTAAGAGAAACTTTTTATAGATTAGACTTAGATGGAAAAATTTGTTATGTAGATACTTTACAACTTTCAAGAAAATATATCCATGGACCATATAATTATAAGCAAGGAACAATAGCTCATTATTTGCATATAAAAAATGAAAATGCACATCGTGCTTATGATGACGCTTATGTGTGTGGTCAAATATTAAACTATATACTAAAGGGAAGCAATTAAGCTTCCCTTATATAATATCATTTAATAAATTAACAGCAGCCATGGCATCTTTTGTATAGTAGTCAGCTTGGATATCTTGAGCGATATCTTCTGTTAAGACAGCACCACCAACAAAGATAGGACACATCTTTTCTTCTTGTTTTAAAAGATGAATAGTTTCTTCCATAGAAACAACAGTTGTTGTCATTAAAGCAGATAATCCAATGGCTTTAGGTTGATGTTTATGATAAGCTTCTAAGATTGTTTTAGAAGGAACATCTTTTCCTAAATCAATCACTTGATAACCATAACTTTCTAAAACAACTTTTACTATATTTTTTCCAATATCATGGATATCTCCATGAACAGTTGCAATTAAAACAGGGCCTTTAGAAGATTCAGTTGTTTTAAAAGTTTGTTTGATAACATCAAAAGCAATTTTACTTGCTTCTGCAGATTGAATAAGCTGAGGTAAAAAGATTTTACCTGTTTCATAATCTTTTCCTATTTGATCTAAAGCAGGAATAAGTATTTCATTGACGATTGCTAAACCATCTTGTTTTTCTAAAGCAAGTTCCGTTGCTTTTTTGACTTCATCTTTTAATCCATGTAAAACAACATCATTTAATGAAAATGAAGCAGTTTGTTTTGGTAATACAACTTGACTTTGAGCTTGTTTTTGAATGTAATTTGTTGCATCTTGATCATAATTATAAAGTACATTAAATGCATCAATTGTATTCATTAATTCTTGATCTAATGGGTTGATAATTGGTAAATCAAGTCCAGCAGACATAGCCATTGCTAAGAATGTTTTATTAAGTAAAGGACGATTTGGTAACCCAAAAGAAACGTTACTTACTCCTAAAACAGTATGGACACCCAATGTTTTAACCATAGAAACAGCTTTGATTGTTTCCATGACTTCTTTTTGTTGAGCAGAAGCGGTTAAAACAAGACAGTCAATAATGATATCTTTTTTGTCAATGCCATATTCTTTTGCTTTGTTAATAATCTTTTTAGCGATTTCAAATCTTTGCTCAGCCTTTGGAGGAATGCCATTTTCATCTAAGGCTAAGCCAATGACAACACCACCATATTTTTTTACAACAGGGAAGACGGCTTCCATGGTTTCATCTTTCCCATTGACAGAGTTAATAAGTGGTTTTCCATTATAATAACGACAAGCTTCTTCAATTGCTTGGAAATTAGAACTATCAATTTGTAAAGGAAGTTGAATAACTTCTTGTAATAATTTAATAACATGCTTCATAACTTTTGGTTCATCAATACCAGGTAAACCGACATTGACATCTAAAACATGAGCTCCTGCTTGTTCTTGTTTGATGGCTTCTACAACAAGTTCATCATAACGTTCTTCTTTTAAAGCCGTTTTTAATTTTTTCTTTCCTGTTGGATTTAATCTTTCTCCACAAACAACAACATGTTTTCCAAATTCAACAGTTGTTGTTCCTGAAGAGACACGTGTCAACGAAGAAACTTCTCTTGGAGTCACTGTTGTTGGGCAGTTTTCTTTTAATTTTTGAATAAATTCAGGGGTTGTTCCACAACATCCACCAACGATAGCGATTCCTTTTTTGACAAGAGGAACGATTGCCTCAATAAATTCATCTGCTTTCATTGGATAAACGGTTTGTCCGTCTTCTAAAAGAGGGAGACCCGCATTTGGTTGAATCATCACAGGGAAAGAGGTACTTTCTAAAATATTTTCAATAATAGGAGCCATTTCATTTGGTCCTAAAGAACAGTTAATTCCTAAAGCGTCCACTTTTAATCCTTCTAAGACATTGACCATTGTAAGAGGATCACAGCCTGATAAACTACGTCCATTTGTTTCAAAGGTCATTGTTGCAAAAACAGGAAGATCACTACATTCTTTGACAGCTAAAATACTCGCTTTTAATTCATAAATATCTGTCATTGTTTCAAATAAAACAACATCAATATCCTCTTTTACAAGTTCTACCATTTGCTTAACGCTTTGATAAACTTCATCAAAAGTTAAAGTTCCCATCGGTTCCATCAGTTTTCCAATAGGACCAATATCTAAAGCAATATAAGCTTCTGGTTTGATTTTTTTAGCTTCTTTTGCATTTTGAATAGCCGCTAAAATCACTTCTTGATAACTATATTTATGTTGTTCTAATTTAAGGGGATTTGCGCCAAATGTATTGGTTGTAATAAAATCAGCTCCTGCTTTTAAATAACGATGATGGATATCAATAATTATTTTAGGATGTTCAATATTATAATATTCTGGAATTTCTCCAGCCTTCATTCCTAGTTCTTGAAGTTGTGAACCAAAACCACCATCAAAAATAAGAAGATCTTTATTTAATCTTTCGCGTAACATGTTTGACCTCTCTTTCTAAAATTACAATCTTTTATATGTAAACAATTCTGACATGTTTTTTCTTTTCTGTTATCACCTAAACCAATCAAACCAATCATTGATTTTTGTGGTAATAAAATATTACTTTCTTGGACAGTTAAACCAATTTTTTTAGAACTTTCGATAATGAAAGCAAGCTCTTTATTGAGTTCAATAGGGACACGACCATAACCAGGACAAAAACGAAACGTTCTTTTTCCAATAAAGTTATTATTTTCAAATGCATCACATTTCACTTCTAAAAAACTACTTGCGACAGCATCAAAAATCGTCGCTTTGGTCATGTCAATATGACTGTAATAATGAGATCTTTTTTTCTACCTGTAATCCTAAAGTACAGCCAATAATAACAACATCATGACAATTTTTGAAATAAATCATTCAAGTCTGGATAATCGAGATTTAAAGAAATTTCATCAATTCTT
>ENA-OQHL01001422-OQHL01001422.1-human-gut-metagenome-genome-assembly--contig:-NODE-1422-length-12075-cov-2.988868_pt1 | contig 12075 bp, 14 predicted proteins | sample MGYA00242565_ERZ504723 | MGnify/ENA primary metagenome ERZ504723 (study PRJEB26092, sample SAMD00036211) | human gut metagenome | host: Homo sapiens | study: EMG produced TPA metagenomics assembly of...
GAAAATAATGGCGTGCTGTTCGAGTCCCACTGGGATACCCCCGCCAAATAAAAAAATCCGCCGATGCAAAGCATCAGCACAGCATTTGTCTTGGTAGAATTCCTACTGATTGGGACCCGCAGGCTAACCAACAGCCCACTGGGCTGTTGGTTGCTCTGTCGCTGATGCGTCAGAGCCGCCTTGTTCGAGCCCCACTGGGCACCCCACCAAATAAAAAATTCCAGCCGATGCAAAGCATCAGCGGATTTTTGGTGGGGTGCCCAGTGGGACTCGAACCCACGGTCTCCAGATCCACAATCTGGCGCGTTAACCGACTACGCTATGGGCACCACATAGATGCGCCCGAAGGGACTCGAACCCCCGGCCCACTGCTTAGAAGGCAGTTGCTCTATCCACCTGAGCTACGGGCGCACGTTGTAATCCCATGGGTTCCATTATGGCGGCAGCTGTGTGTCGGCACACGCTGCGAGAAGTATAATACCATACAGGTCCCATTCTGTCAAGCAAAAAATGCAAAAATCTTTTTTGCTTTTTCAAAGCCCAGCAAAAGCTATCTGCTTTACAGCAGCCACATGCCTGCAAAGCCCAAAGCAAAGCCAAGCGCGGCTCCGCCCACGACATCGCGGATATGGTGCACGCCGGTCAGCACACGGCCAACACAGATGAGCACCGTGATGCCCACCATCACCCAGCCCGCCTTCGGGTAGAAATACATCCATACCATGGCCAGCACGGAAGCGCTCAGCGCGTGGCGGGATGGGAAGGAGTGTCCCCGGGTCTCCTTGTGCCGCAGCGGTTCAAAGCCGGGCTGTTCATAGGGACGCGGCAGGTTCAGCCTGTCCCGCAGGATGGTGCCGCCCCAGAAGGTAAGCCCCGGCACGAACACCGTCCGCGCAATGACGGCGGTGAGGTCCAGCGCGGCCTGACGCTGACTGCCCAGCAGCCGAAACAGCCGGACGTTCAGCAGGTAGAGCAGCACCGGATAACATACAAAAGGGATGAGCGGCAGCCAGCGGTCCAGTGCCACCACACAGCGCTTGGCTGTGGGGTGGGCATCCATCCAGCTGTGCAGGGCGTGATAATGTTCTGCGGTCAAAAAAGATCCCTCCGCATCGGGCACCTGAAAAATTAAAAGCAGGTGTCCAGATAATTTTCCACATCAAAGGGTTCCGGGGTGGAATCCTTGCGCAGGTACAGCGGGTGGTGGGGGTGGCCCTTTTTGCTGCGCCTGCCAAAGGTGACCCACGGGATCTCCCGCTCCCGCGTCAGGGCCACCATCTCCCGCATGAGGCCGGGCAGATAGTCCCGCTTTTCGATCAGCGTGCCCCACGCTGCCCACATGGTGGGTTCGGTCTGGGCCAGAACGGCTTTGAGCCAGCGCAGGTTTTCGTCACACAGGGCGCGGTCTGGCACACGGTCCATATCGTTAGGGTCGGTGGCGCGCTGGGGATACACGTTGAACATGATCCAGCTGTCAAAGCCGTTGGCGGCGGCAAGACGCTCCACACTTTTCAGGGTGGGGTCCAGTGCGCCGGGCTGGGCGGTGCTGGGGTTGATGCCAATGCATACCAGCGGGTGGGTGCCAACGCGGCCCAGTACGTAACGGTAAGGCTGATATGTATGCGGCTCGTAATACCAGATGCCGCCGGGATATTCGTCGGCCTTGAGTACGGGGATCTGTTCGGTCTGCATGGAAAGAATGCTCCTATCATTGTTTGCTTTCTATTATCGTACCTGAAACTGCAGGATAAATCAACTCTTTTGTGCGGAAAATCCTCCCATAAAATCAAATTTCATGGTATACTAAAGAAGGACGCTGCGGCAGCTGGCTGCAGCGCATTGCAGCTGAGAAAAAGGAGCAACTATGCTGGAAGATTACAAGAACGCACTGAAGAGCGGCCAGCGTGCTTACCGTGCCTGTGTGGCGCGCGGCCAGTCGCCGTATCTTGCGGTGCTGGACGATATTCTGGTCAATGTGAACATCGTGGCGCAGGAGCCGCTGGGCCTTGTGGAGATCCCGGCGGAAAGCATCGTCGGCACAAAGACCAGCGGCCGTCACACCGCCTTTGCACCGAACTTTATGCCCCTGCTGGAGCCGGACACCGAGTTTGCAGGCAAGTGGTCAAACCTCTGCGATGCACATCTGGAAGAGGGCATCCACACCCCCATCATCGCCTACGAGTTCCTGAACAAATTCTATGTGCAGGAAGGCAACAAGCGGGTATCGGTGCTCAAGTATTTTGATGCGGTCAGGATCGCGGGTACGGTCACGCGGCTCATCCCGGAACGGAACGACAGTCTGGAAAACCGTATCTACTACGAATTTCTGGATTTTTACAAGCTCTCCAAGGTCAACGATGTGCATTTCTCCCGTCTGGGGGGTTACGCAAAATTGCAGACGCTGGTGTGCAAGGCCAGCGGTGAAAGCTGGACGGATGATGATCGGCTGAGCTTTTCCTCCTTCTATACCATGTTCCGCCAGCAGTTTCTGGCTCTGGGCGGCGGCGGACTGAATCTGACTGCCGGCGATGCCATGCTAGTGTATCTGTCGGTCTACCGTTACGCGGATGCCTGCGAGAGCACGCCCAGCCAGATGAAGCAGAATCTGGAAAAGCTGTGGGATGAGGTGAAGGTGCTCACCGAGCCGCAGGCCGTGGCCCTTTCGCTGGAGCCGAAGCAGGGCCCCGGCGAACCGCTGCTGGCAAAGCTGAACATCTTTACAAAGCCCAGCGAGCTGAAGGTGGTGTTCCTGCACGAGCACAACGCCGAAAACAGCGCATGGGTGCGCGCCCACGACAAGGGCATCGAAGCGCTGCAGCAGGCGTTCCCGGATCGGGTATTCATCACCCGCAAAGAGAACATCGAGCCTGAGGTGGACGCGGAGCAGGTGCTGGAGGATGTGGCCCACGACAATGCCGACGTGGTGTTCACCTCAAGTGCCCGGATGCATACCGCCTGCCTGAAGGTGGCGGCCCAGCACCCCAAGACCCGCATCCTGAACTGTTCGCTCAACGCGCCGCACCCGCTGGTGCGCACCTACTATCCCCGCACGTATGAAGTGACCTATCTGCTGGGAATGCTGGCCGGCGTGATGGCAAGGACCGACCGCGTGGGCTATGTGGCGGCAAACCCGGTGTATGGCATCCCGGCGGCAGTAAACGCCTATGCGCAGGGCCTGAAGACCGTGCGCCCGGACGCAAAGGTGGTGCTGCGCTGGGCCTGCCTGCCGGACCCGGCACACCGCTGGATTTCTCCGACCGGCCGGATGTGGAGATCTTCTATGCCCGGGATAACCGCGAGCCGGAAGGCACCCACCGGGATTACGGCCTTGTGCGCCGCATGCCGGACGGCAGTTTGCAGCCGCTGGGCCTGCCCGTGTGGCGGTGGGATACGTTTTATATCGAGATTGTGCGTTCCATTTTTGACGGTGCATGGGACAGCGATGCAGCGGGAGCCAGAGCCGTGAATTACTGGTGGGGCATGCGCAGCGGCGCAGAGGAGATCGATTACAGCAAAGACCTGCCTGCAGGCACTTTACAGCTGCTGGACCTGATGGAAAAGATGCTGCACGAGGATGACCTGCGCATCTTCCCGGAAGACCTGTACGCGCAGGGGCATGTGCTGCACTCGCCGGAGGCCGTGGTCTACAGTCCCAAGGAATTGATGGAGATGGACTGGCTGGACGAATGCGTGGAAGGTGCGCTGCCGCACTACGATGAACTGGATGTAAAAACGCATGTGCTTATGGCGATCAACGGCCTCAATACCCTGAAAGGGTTTGTGAAATAAGCGGCCCTCAGGCCGAGAGAGAACGGAGCAAACCGATGTGAAAATTCTTGCAATTTCGGATGTGCCCTCTAAAGCACTGTGGGACTACGGTACCCGCGAACATCTGGAAGGCATCGACCTGATCCTTTCCTGCGGGGATCTGCCGCAGAAGTATCTGGAATATCTTACGAACTTTACGGCTGCGCCCATCTTGTATGTCCACGGCAACCACGACGGCAGTTACAGGGAAAATGAACCTGGCGGATGCATTTGTGTGGACGACAGCGTGTATGTGTGGAAGGGCCTGCGCATTATGGGACTGGGCGGCAGCATCCGCTACAATAACCGGGAGGACAGCTTCCAGTATACGGAAAGGGAAATGCGCCGCCGTGTGCGCAAACTCTGGCGCAAGGCCCATCATGTGGGCGGCATCGACCTGCTGCTCACCCACTCCCCGGCGGCTGGCCTGAACGACAGCACGGATCATGCTCACAAGGGCTTTGCGTGCTTCAATGATCTGATGGATGAATACGAGCCGCAGTGGTTCGTGCACGGCCATGTGCACCTGAACTATGATGCAAAGCTGCCGCGCGTGTGCACCCGCGGCAAGACCACCGTGATCAACGCTACCGAGCGCTATGTGTTCGAGATCCCGGACCCGGACCCGTGATCCAGCATTATCCGTTCTGGAAAAGATGGTTTGATGTAAAATGAAAAGCTGCCTTGCATTTTTGGATGCAGGGCAGCTTTTTTTACGGTTTAAAATGGAGCCTTGTGTGGGAACGGACAACCTGCCGCAAAACAGGTGCGGAGTGCTTTGCAGCAGGAGAAAAGAAGACAGGAAAAGTTACAGCTCCAGCTTGCCGGAGACTTTGTTGATCACGTAATAGGCAGCGTCTTCCTCGGGCTTGACGTATACCTTGCAGGACTGCACGCCAACCTTGTGGGTAGCGCGGTAATCGGCCTTGGCGCGGTCAATGATATCGGTCACGTTATACTGCTTGCCGCTGAACTCCACATACAGCTCCGGTGCAAGCGGGGGACGGCCGCGGCGTGCAGGGGCCTTGGCAGATTTACGGGTCTTAGACTCCTTGGCCTCAGCGGCAGGAGCTTCCACAGCAGGAGCAGCCGCTGCGGTCTTTTTCTTTTCGGGCATAGATAAACCCCTCCTTGATCGTATTTGGATGCTGCACAGGGGGCTGCACAGCATTGGCTCCATGAAATATATTATTTATATAATAAGTTTTTAGAAATGGTTTGTAAAGTCTTTTTTGCAAAAAACTTTCGGAAAAAGGCAGGAAATCGGGTGTGAAACTCACTGGAATGCATTTTGATGCAACAGTATTACGGAACTGCCACAAAAACACGCAAAAAAGGCGGACCTTTCTGGTTTGTGCCGAGAACGCTCCCGCTACAAACCCGGCGGGTAAAAGCGGCGGCTTTCCGGCCCGGATTTACTCCCGGCAAAGCTCCTTGGCGCGTTGCACAACAGGGGTAAGAAGCTCCTCGTCCCAGTCCTCGGCAAGGGTGAACAGAAGCTGATAAACGGCGGCCTGCGCCTGACCCTGCGGGCGCTTTTGGGCCAGCGCAAACGCGGCAGAAAGCATTTGCAGCTTGAGGGTGCGGATACTCTCGGGCGCAGCCCACAGGCGGACAAAATCGTAATCGTTCGTGTTGCCGCAGGGCATGGCACAGGTGGCGCAGCCCGGGGCAACGCGGTGCTTTTCAGTCTGGACGATGGCAAGCATCCGCTGCAGCCTTTCCTCCGGTGCATCCGGCTGCGCGGCAAGGCGCAGACCGGCGTTCAGCACCTCGTCGGTGTCGTCCGTTTTGGGCTCGTTGGTGGTGGCCCTTGCAAGGCCTACAAGGGCACCCAAAAGGGTATCTCTTGCCTGCTGAGCAGGGGTGACAGGCGCTTTTAAAAGTTCAGGCATGGCACAGTTCCTTTCAATGGTTCTTTCTGCGGAAAGTATAGCCGATTCTGCTATGTTTTACAAGATGAACAAAACGGAAATTAAAAATAAAATATAGGCTGCTTGTGAGTTTGATGCCGTTTGTGGTTATGACCCTATTTCGTGAAAAAAAAGTTCTCAAAAAGCCCGCAGGCTTTTTGAGAACCCAATAAAAATAATAATTCCGCTAAAGATGCTCAGAGCGGAGCTTTTAAAATCGTGCTCTGCTCAGATCAGGCCCGGTACTTCTTTTGCCAGCAGCTCCGCCAGCTGTGCGTGGCCCTTGCGGGTCAGGTGCATGAAATCCACCTTGTTGAACTCACAGTCCTTTGCATCGAGGAAGTGCACGCCCTGCCGCTCGCAGATGATGCGGAGCTGCCCGGCCACACCGGCAGATTTTTCCACACAGCCATCGCCCATCACAGCGTCGTGGAAGCCTGCGCCGATGGGAGGAGGTGCCACCACCAGAATGTTGGGCTGCTTGGTGCCCCAGCAGTCCACGCTCTTTGCTTTGAGGATCAGCCGCTCCATGCCCGCAGCGATGCAGGCGGCATTGGCACCAAAGCGCTCCTTCACATCGTTCGTGCCCAGCATGATGATGAGCAGGTCGATGACCTCGTGGCTCTTGAGCAGGGCATAGATGACGCTGAGGGCATCCATGGATTCGTGGATGGGGTCCACAAATACGGTGGTGCGGCCGGAAAGTCCCTCTTCGGTCACAAGGTATTCGTCGCCCAGCGCCTTCTGCAGGCGGCAGGTCCAGCGCTCCTCTTCACTGAAGCGGATGCCGTGGTCGGCGCAGTCGTTCGGGTCGGCACAGTAGCCGTGGGTGTTGGAATCACCCAGACAGAGGATATGTGTTTTCATATATGATTACTCCTTTTCCATGGTCTGCCGGAAGTAGTACACTGCGCCCACCATACCGGCATCGTTGTGCAGCTGAGCGGCGCGCACTTCCAGCCCCTCTGCAAAGGCGGGCATGACCGATGCTTTCACCTTTGCGGCAATGGGTTCGATCAGCAGTTTTTGCTGCGCGCTCACGCCGCCGCCGATCAGAATGAGCTGCGGGTTGAAGATGTGCACCATGCCTGCAAGGCCCTGTGCGATCTCGTCCGTCCAGTGGTCCAGCAGGGCAAGAACTGTCTCGCTGCCTGCTTCGGCTGCGGCAAAGATGGCGCGGCCATCCTTCCAATCGGGGCTCTTTTCCTGTGCGGCGCGCACCAGCGCGGTGGTGGCAGCGTAGCGTTCCCAGCAGCCCTTTGCGCCGCAGGTACAGTCCACACCGTCCAGCGCGTGGGTGCGGTAGTGACCCAGCTCACCGCCAAGGCCCCGTGCACCCTCTAACAAATGGCCTCCGGTCAGGATGCCGCCGCCCACGCGTGCAAGGGTCACACCGATCACGTCCGTATAGCCCTGTGCGGCGCCGACCCACACTTCACCCAGTGTCATGCAGTTGGCGTCGTTGGCCACTGTGACTGGCAGGCCGAAGTCCTCTTCCAGCGCAGACTTGATAGGGCTGCCGATGTAATTGGGAAAGTTGCCGCAGGTACCGGCCACGATGCCCTTGCGGCTGTCAATCTGACCGGTGGCCGAAACGCCGATGCCCGCAAGGCTTTCCACCGGGATGGAATTTGCAGTCAAAAACTCCTTTGCGGCCTTGCGCACGGTGGTGAGAACAGGCGTCTGGTAGCCGTCAAAGCTGACGCTCTCTTCACCCTTGAGCAGCACCCTGCCGGTCTCGTCCACGATGCCCAGCTTGACGGCGGTGCCGCCGATATCAATGCCAAAATACTGTTTCATCCGGCACACTCCATTTTACTTTTTTGCGGCGTTGATGGCACCGGTAAAGCGGGCCGTGATCTCTGCCGGGCGGGTGATGGCACCGCCCACCACCAGTGCGAATGCACCGGCTTCCAGCGCCTTGACCGCCTGCTCCGGGTAGTGGATGTGGCCCTCGGCAATGACCTTTGCCGGGCACTCTGCGGCCAGCTTATGGACAAAATCAAAGTCGATATCGTCAATGCCTTTTGTCTCCGGGGTGTAGCCGCGCATGGTGGTGCCCACAAAGTCGGCACCGGCTTCGGCGCAGGCCATGGCGTTTTCAAAGTTGTCGCAGTCGGCCATCACCAGCTGGTCGGGATACTTTGCCTTGATGGCGCGGATGAACTGGGCAGAGGTGGAGCCGTCCGGGCGCAGGGCACCGGTGCCCTGCACGGCAAGAATGTCCACGCCGCACTCCACCAGCTCGTCCACTTCCTTCATGGTAACGGTGATGTACATGGGCGTGCCGGGGTAGTCCTTTTTGATGATGCCGATGACCGGCAGATCCACCACCTGCTTGATCTGGGTAATGTCGCGCACGGTGTTGGCACGGATGCCCACAGCACCGCTCATGGCGGCGGCTTTTGCCATCAGCGGCATCACGCCGCCTTCTTTCGTGTACAGGGGCTCCGTCTCCAGTGCCTGACAGGAGACAATCAGACCACCCTTGATCTGAGCAAACAGCTTTTCCTTATCCATCGTTCAATCCTCCATCCGAATCTTTACAACAGCCTTGCGCACGCCCACACAGCCGTGCTGTACAAGGCCGGGTTTGTGCAGCTCCGTGGGGAAGAACAGCACAAAGCGTCCTTCGCCCAGTGCGCCGGTCACGACACTGGCGCTGTCCTGAAAACCGCAGTCGCCGGTAAAATCGCCGATCTCCCTGCCGGGATTTGTGGTAAAGCCCCAGCCCTCGCTGCCGGTGATGTCGAGCTGCAGGTCGGCGTACTTTTTGTGATATTCCGGGTGGTAGCCGTGGTCGGAATGGAGCGTGGCATCCATCGTGTTGATGAATACTTCCTCGCCATCCACCTCGGTGCGGCCCAGAGGCAGGCTGGCAGGGTCGTGGGTCAGCAGGTAATCAATGGCCGTGTCGAGATTTTTGCAAAGGCCCTTGTAGCGCGTCAGGTGCTGCAGGGTATCACAGATCATAAAACGTCCCTCCAAAAACAAGCGCCCGCTCTCCCCTCTGAAAAGAGACGGAGAGGGGCGCTGCTTCAATTTTACAGCTTTGCGATGGCAGCTTCGATCATGGCCTGTGCTTCGGCCACGATGGCTTCATCTTCCGGGATCAGGCCGGGCATCGGCTCACGCACGCCGCCCAGCTCCAGACCGTACATCCGGCGCAGGATCTCCTTCTGCACCGCGTAGAGGTTGCCGTGGGCTTCGCACATCTTGTAGATGATGCGGTCGGCATCGTACTGGATGGCGCGGGCGGCTTCGATCTCGCCCTTGTTGATGTGGTCGTTCATGGCCAGATACAGCTCGGGCATGACGGCGTAGGTGCCGCCGATGCCGCCGTCTGCGCCGATGACGCGGCCAGAAACAAACTGCTCATCGGGACCGTTGAACACCACAAAATTCCCCTCGCCGCGGGCGGCGATGCCGGCATCCTTGAACATCTGGATGTCCTGGGTGGGCATGGAGCTGTTCTTCACAGCCACTACATTGGGGTTCTTGAGCATTTCCTTCAGCAGGCTCATGGTCAGGCCGGTGCCTGCCAGCTGCGGGATGTTGTAGATGACGAACTCGGTGTTGGGAGCAGCAGCGGACATATCGTTCCAGTATTTTGCAATGGCGTACTCCGGCAGGTGGAAGTAGATGGGAGGAATGGATGCAATGGCGTCCACACCCACGCTCTCGGCATGACGGGCCAGCTCCACGCTGTCGGCGGTATTGTTGCAGCCGACATGCGCAATGACGGTCAGCTTGCCCTTGGCTTCGCTCATCACGGCTTCCAGAACGGCCTTGCGCTCATCCACGTGCTGGTAGATGCACTCGCCGGAGGAACCGCCTACATACACGCCCTTGACGCCTTTGGCGATCAGATGGCGGGTAAGGGCCTTGACACCCTCGGTAGAAATATTGCCCTCTGCGTCGTAGCAGGCGTAAAAGGCGGGGATGACACCCTGATATTTTTTGATATCTTTCATGTTCCAAACCCTTCTTTAAAAATAGTAATAAATACAGATGAAATGGTTTTGCATCAAGCTCGTACGCTTTCTGTTCCGGGCAGCGGCATCAGCGCCCTCTTGCGGTGCCCTGCATCCGCTTCGGCCCTTGGGCGGGCCTTGCGTCTTGCAGACCGCTGCGCCAAAAATCCCTCCCTGCATGCCCCTTTTTGTCGCTGCGCGACATCTTCCCCCGGCCGGGGGAAGTCTTTGCCCGCAGGCGGCGGTCGGGATTTTAGCCCTTAACAGCACCCATTGCGATGCCCTTGGTAAAGTACTTCTGGAAAATGAGGAAGATGATGATGATAGGCACAGCAGCCAGTGCGGCACCTGCCATGATCAGGCCAAAGTCGGTGCTGTTCTCAGCCTGCAGCTTTGCAATGCCCAGAGAAATGGTCAGGTTGCTGGTGCTGGACAGCATGATCAACTGCATGAAGTAGTCGTTCCAGCTGTTGATGAAGGTAAAAATGGCCAGTGCACCGATGCCCGGCTTGACCATGGGCAGCACGATGTCGATGAAGGTCTTGGCCTCGCTTGCACCGTCGATGCGGGCTGCTTCCAGCATCTCAGTGGGGATGCCCTCACTGAACTGCTTCATCAGGAACACACCAAAGGGCCAGCCCACGATGGGGAAGATGACGGCCCAGATGGTGTTGTACAGGTTCAGGCTGCTCATTTCGCGCAGCAGGGGAATCAGAATGACCTGCTTGGGCAGAGCCATTGCACACACGATGAGGGTGAACAGCAGCTTGCGGCCTACAAAGCGCTTTTTTGCCAGTGCATAGCCGGCCATGGCGGCTGTGATGCAGGTGAGGATCATGGACATGACGGCCATGAACACGGTGTTGATCATCCAGCGGATGGCAGCGGGAGCGGTGGGGCCTACCGAGAAGTAGATGGGCTCGCCGTTAGCGCTGAACTTGGAGCCAAAGGGCACAGCCAGCTGCCACAGCGGGGCGCTCTTGCCGGAAAACAGCTTCTGATAGTTGGTCAGCACCCACTGGCTGGGCCACCATTCCGGGGTGGTGGCGTTGATGGCGGCACCGGTCTTGAAGGAACCGGTGATGATCCAGTACAGCGGGAAGGCGAACAGCACCGCAACGATGCTGATGAGGATCAGCGTCAGGATCATGTAGGCGCTCATTCTCTTGAGCTTACTGGGGTGACGCTTCAACGGTTTTTGCTTTTTTGCAGCGGCATTTGCACTCATTGTCCGGCACCTCCTTTAATTATCCTGGTTGCCCAGCTTGAACTGAACAGCCGACAGAATGGCAATGATGACTGCCAGCACAACACCCATTGCGTTGCCGTAGCCGTAGCGGTACAGCTTGAAGGCGGTGTAGTAGATGTAGTACATGATGGTATCGGTGCTGTGGTTGGGGCCGCCGGAGGTCAGCAGCTGGATCAGCGCAAAGCACTGGAAGGAGTTGATGGTGGTAATGACCAGAATGTACAAGGTGGTGGGCATGATGGCGGGCCACTTGATCTTCCAGAAACACTGGAAATCGGTGGCACCATCCACTTCAGCGGCTTCCACGATGGACTGGTCCACATTGCCCAGAGCGGAAACGTACAGCACGATGGGCTGGCCCACAGAGGTGGTGAGCAGGATCAGGATGATGCAGCCCAGAGCAAAGCGCTCATCGCCCAGCCAGTTGATGTTCTTGTCAATGAGGCCCAGAGTCTTGCCCAGATAGTTGAAGATGCCATAGTAGTTGTTGTACATCCACTTCCACACCACGGTAACAGCCACAGAGCCGGTGACCACGGGCAGGTAGAACACGCAGCGGAAAAGGCTGGTAGCCCACTCGGGCAGGTCTACGATGGCAGAGGAGACCCACAGCGAGAAGGCGCAGGTCACGGGCACGGACACCACCACGATGATGAAGGTGTTCTTTAAGGCACCCAGAAAGATGGGGTCTGTGAACAGTTCCTTATAGTTTGCAAGCCCCACAAAGATATCGGCACGGTTCATGGTGGAATCGAAGAAGCTGGTCACCACGCACAGCACCATGGGATAGATGACAAAGCCCAGAAAGAAGATCAGGCTGGGCAGCAGGAAGCAATAGGAAGCGAAGGTCTCGCGCCGTACCAGCGCACTGCTGCGCTTAGGCTCTTTGATCGCCGTTTTTGCAGCCAAGAGAATCACCGTCCTTTCGGTAGATTTTTTTTTTCACAAATAAAGCCCCTCCCTCGTCGGGATCTTCGAGGAAGGGGCGAAGCGTCAATAATTATCTGCCCCCCGGCAGAGTGGATGGGCTTATGCCTGTGCGGCAGCGTTTGCGTTGTCCACAAAGGTCTTGACGGCAGTCTCGACATCCTCACCGGAGCCGACGCGCTGCAGCATGTTCCACCACTCGGTA
>ENA-OQHL01001423-OQHL01001423.1-human-gut-metagenome-genome-assembly--contig:-NODE-1423-length-12074-cov-2.410312_pt1 | contig 12074 bp, 7 predicted proteins | sample MGYA00242565_ERZ504723 | MGnify/ENA primary metagenome ERZ504723 (study PRJEB26092, sample SAMD00036211) | human gut metagenome | host: Homo sapiens | study: EMG produced TPA metagenomics assembly of...
AGAGAGCTATTACCACCTTAAAGGCTATAACTATGCTCTGGAGATCATCGCCCGCTATTATGACGTTCCCGATATTGTGATATTCCAGATGAATACAGCGGGCATAGAGGACAAAATACAAGCGTTAAATGAGCTTGTACCTATCCTGTATAAGAAAATACGTGATACAGACTATGAAGACAAAGAGCTTAAAGAGCGCAAGCTACAAGTGCTAAAAGACCTTTTCCAGCCGATAGACTACGAAGCTCTTACTATTCCAGAGGATAGCCGGGAGCAAGCGGAGCAACTTTTAGACGGCTTTAAGGCTTTTAAGCCGGAGTATACCGCCCTATTTGATAAGCTTCTATGCACCCTGCCGGAGACAGAAGACGGAGAGGGGGCTTACTAATGGCAAGAAGAAACGAACAAGCGCAAGCCTTACAGCCTGTAGCCCCGCTCAAGCCTGTAGAGCAAAGGGACTTTTACAACGTGCCAGACAGCACCGCCAGCAACCTTATTTTAGAGACGCTGGGAGCGGGAGCGGATATAGCGGACTTGCCCGCCCGCAAGCGGCAAGTAAACCACTCTACCACGCTGGAAGTATACGAAGACGGACAGCGGAGACAGGTACAGCTAAAGACCCAGAAAGCCAGCGTTACTATAGAGCTTGCGGACATTGACAAGCTTACGGGGAGCAACAAACCCGCTAAAAAGCTCTTTGTTCTTGCTCTCATAAAGGCAAATGAGCAAGCTATACATGACGGACAGCTTACGAAGAACTACGTTAGCTTCCCGCTCCAAGAGCTTATAGACACGGGCTTTTACTCAACCCCACAGAGCGCAAGAAAAGGCTTTAATACTGGAATGGACACGCTCACAAGCCTTAAAATCAAGGGGCATATACAGCAGACCAAGAAAAAGGGAAGCTCTATAGACGCTCTGGAAGTGCTATTTACGGGGGCAAGGATAGAGCGGGGACAATGCACGATCTACTTTAATGAGCGGATAAGCTGGAGCTTCATAGCCCAATACTTTACGATACTCCCCGCTACTACTTCCGTCTCCCCAATCGGGCAAGCGATCTACTCTATTATATCTTCTATCTTGCCCGCCAGCATACACGGGACATAGAGGAGCGGGGCTACTTTACTATAGGCTTTAGGGCAATACAGCACCGCTTACAGCTCCCCAGCGAAGTAGGCAATAATAACCCCTACAAGACCATTAAGAAGCCTATAGAAGAAGCTATAGAGGAGCTGGAGACGGAGCATAGCAACCTTTACAGGAACACGGAGTTTAGCTTGCTTCCTGTATGTGATGATACAGCCCCAATAGCGGAATATCTGGACAACGGCTATTTGAAAGTAGGGCTTACTGGAGCTTTTGCGGAGACCTTTATAGCTATCAGCAAGGACACGGCAAAGCAAATAGAGACCGCCCAGAAGCGGCAGCCCGCATAACAGAGAAAGCCGTAGCCATAAACACGGCTAGAAGCTGGAAGCCGAGGAGAAAGCCCAGAGCGAGGAGAGGAGCGGGACGGAATGAGGAGAGTAGACAGGCTATTACTTAGAGTACGGGAAGCGGAACGGCTGGACGCTATGCAAGTCTCCGTCTGTTTCGTAGAGCCGAGCGGGGACAAATGGCGGGCTATTGTCGATCTGTGGGGACGGAGTAGAAGCCCCAAACGGGCATACACAGCGGCTTATACTGGAAGCGGAGACGGAAGAAGAAGCCGTAGCCGCCATAGAGGAAGTAGAAGCCGCCCACGCTCCCACGGGCTACAGGGCTAAGACGCTGGGGAGCGTTATTATAGTGGACGATCTACCCAGAGACTAAACAGACAGAGGGCGGGGGCATAGTCTCCCGATCTCTCCCGCTCCACTCCGGAAAAGGAACATTTTACTCCGGAATAAGAACATTCCACTCCGGAAAAAGGAACATTTTTACTCCGGGAAAAATATTTTTCTCGACACCCGAAAAACCCAGTAATAGCAAGGCTTTCCGGGCTTTTTGCTCCCGCTCGAAAAATCCTAATATATAATCAATAGACTATTGATTGATTATCAAGCCGCATAGCCCGCCAGCCTTACGGGGCGGGCAATGCTATAATAGAACCTGTAAAAGAAGAAGCTCCAGCTCTTCCAGCTACTGGTGAAAAATCAACAGTAGCTTCTGCAGCAGCAGGTGCAGCTATGGTGACATCAGCTTTGGCCTTGTTCGGTATCTCAACTTACAAACGTAAACACTAAGATAATACATAAAAAAGCTAGGAAAATTTCCTAGATTTTTTTAGTTTGGAAAAAATCAAGTTAACCAGAAATAATAAAGATGAAATTTATCCGATACAAAAGAAAGTAGCTAGGAAGTTTCATCTGAAATTGGTAGATCTGTATAGCCCATTAGAACATAAAGTTGATTCAACTTGCTATGTATGGGATAATGTACATTTGAATAAGAGCGGTTCGCTTATATTGGCGGAGCATATATATAAAGCTATTACAGGTAAAAAAGCTCCTAAATTGGAAAATGCATTTGTTAACTAGAAGAAAAATCATACTATAAAACGACACATGAGGCGATATATTTATTTTGTTTTTTTATTATGTTGTGCTGTTAATCTATTGTTAACTAGTTGTGTACGACAGAAATATGTTGTAATGGATATGGTACACCATAATCCGGGTGAGGCTATGACGGAATCGAAGTTTCTCGATCCTTCTTTTTTGAAGAAAAATGAATATGGAGCAAAAGTTTTTTTCTTGTTTGAGGCTGCACAGTTTGGAATTGATTGGAAGAGTTTTGATCCTTCTTTATTCCCGGATACGACTGAAGCCGGACGTTGGGTGGCAGAAAAAGCAGAAATAATACATAAAAAATATGATGCAGCAAAAAAGGAAGACCTTCAAGTATACTGTATGCTTGATATGTTAGTACTTCCTTCTTTGCTGGTAGAAAAACATAGAACAGAACTTACTAACGAACAAGGAAAACTTGATATATCGAAACCTTACACTCAGCTTTGTATTCGTGAATTGATGAAGGAAATGTTTGAAACGTTTCCACAATTGGATGGATTAGTGATTCGTACTGGAGAAACTTACCTGCACGATGCTCCTTATTATGTAGGCAATCATCCAGTACAAAATGGTATGTATGATCATATTACGTTAATTAATTTGTTACGGGAAGAGGTTTGTGAAAGACGTAATAAGAAGTTGTTTTATCGTACATGGGATATGGGGCAATTGCATTCGATCCCTAAATATTATTTGTCCGTTACAGACAGTATAGAACCACATCCAAATCTTTATTTCTCTATCAAGCATACCATGACGGATTTTTGGAGATCAACAATTACTGATCCTGATATGAATTATAATATAATGGATAAATATTGGTTGGAAGAATCAGGACAATATGGTGTTCCTTTTAATCCTTGTATAGGTATTGGTAAACATCAACAAGTAGTTGAAGTGCAATGTCAACGTGAGTATGAAGGAAAGGGAGCACATCCCAATTATATCGCTAAAGGAGTAATTGATGGTTTTGAAGAATTTAAGAAACCTGGTATAAAGAAGCCGTATTGTTTAAACCAAGTGAAAGATAATCCCTTATTTAAGGGTGTTTGGACTTGGTCACGTGGCGGTGGCTGGGGAGGTCCTTATATCAAGAATGAGTTTTGGATCGAATTAAATGCTTATGTCATCTCACATTGGGCTAGTAATCCTTTGAAAACAGAAAAAGAAATACTATATGATTTTGTAAAAGCAAAAGGGCTTCCCGAGTCAGAATGGGAGATGTTCCGTCGACTTTGCCTATTATCAGAAGATGGAGTGATAAAAGGGCAATATAGTACTATGGGAGATACTTATGTTAATTGGACACGTGATGACACCATAACGGGAGATGTATATCAAAAGAGTTATTTTGATCGTATGATTGAAAGAAATCAAGTAAATGCTTATCTGAAAGAAAAGGAAGAAGCTGTCCGTATTTGGAAGGAAATAGAACTGATATCTCAAAAACTACATTTTCCCTCAGAAGAATTGAATCATTTTATTCGTATTTCCTGTTCGTATGGACGCATTAAATATGAGCTTTTTGCTGTTTCGTGGCAGATTATGCTATGCGGTTATGTGGCAGATACAACAAAAAAGTCTTTTAACCGGATAGAGATGGATAAATATATTACTGCATTTGATGATTTGTGGAAAGAATGGAACGACTTATCTCTAGAAAACGATAATTGCCCTTCAATGTATAAGATTTCTTCTAACATTTTTTGGTTTTCCTGTAGGTATACAAGAGACCATTGATAAATACAGGAAATAGTTTTCGATTTTTTCTTCTTATATGTTATAGAATATAAAAAAATAAATGAATATTACTTAGTGGTTAGTATTATTCTAGTCGTCTTACTATTAATAGTAGCAAAAAGTATGAGAAAGAAACATAAAATAACGAAAGTAAAATTATGATCATTATTATTATATAAATTCTTAAAAACGGTATTTTCTATGAGAAACTTATTACAAAAATGTTTTAAATGGCAGTGGCTTGTCTGCTTGGCTGTAGGCTGCTGCTTTTCGTCTTGTAAAGATGATGAAGAGTCAACTTCGGGCTATGATCCGAATAAGCCGATTGTGTTGACTGATTTTTATCCGCCCGAAGGAAAACTTGCAACTCAAGTTATTCTTAATGGATCGAATTTTGGGGATAGTAAGGAAAATGTGAAGGTCTTTTTCAATGATAAAGAGGCTTCTGTCATTTCTGTGAAGGATGATAGAATGTTGGTATTGGCTCCTAAACGTGCATCTACAATAGAGGACCCAGAATGTGTGGTTAAAGTACAAGTACATGAACAAATAGAGGAGTACAAGCAGACATTTGATTATTATATCCAGACTACTGTGACTACGTTAGTGGGAGGAAGTACATCGGCACAGGTGAATCCAACAGGAACTATACCACTATCTGAAGCACAATTTAGAGCAAATATTGATAGGTGTATTTGTGTAGATCAGGATAAAAATGTTTTCTTTTTAGTAGATAATGATGGAAAGTTTGCTGCATTTATGTTAAATGAGGAGGCTGATAAATTAATATCTCTAAAGTCAGATATTAATGCGTTGTTTAACTCTCCTGTTTTGGGGTATAACAGTAAGGATGATATTGTCTATCAATTCTGGGCTAATAGAGATAGTCATGAAGTTTATTATTTTGACCCTAAGACGGATTATGCACCAACTACAGCTATAAGTTCTATTTCATGGGATGATCCAAATTTTCCAAATATTGAAGGATTTGGAGTATGGGCAGCCAAGTGTAATTTTACAATGGGACCAGATGGAAAAATGTATTCAAGAATGTTAGGTGGAAATCTGGTACGGATTGATGTAGAGAATGCTAGAGGAGAGAATCTAACGAATGGGGATTTGGTTGGAACCAAGGATGGTAGTGCTTATGGACTTGTTTTCGATCCTCAAGATGAGAATGTTTTTTATTTCTCAAATAATGATAAGCATTGTATTTATAAATATGATTTACGTACTAAAGAATGTGCATGTTGGGCTGGTCAAGAAGGTAAAAGTGGATATTTGGATGGACCAATAGGACAAGCTATGTTTAATAAACCTGGACAGATGTGTGTCGATTCAGAAGGTAATATAATTTTGACTGATACCGAAAATCACTGTATTCGTAAGATAACAATGAGTACAGGTTATGTATCTACATTAGCAGGAAAACCCCAAAATTCAGGTTATGTAAATGGTAGTGCAGAAGATGCTCAATTCAAAAAGCCATTGGGAATTTGTATTGATAACGACGATGTAATGTATATCGGCGACTCAGAGAATCGTGCTATTCGTCGATTAGCTGTCGAATAAATAATTAGTGAAACTTTATATTTAATATAATATGAATCGAATATTTGTAATTTTTGCTTTGCTTCTTGCGTTTGTAGCACAAGTACATGCACAGAAAGAGCAAAGCTTTATGTTGACTGGTACAGTCTTCGATGAATTTAATGAACCAGTTCCGGGAGCAAATGTATATGTTAAAGATAAACCAGGTGTGGGAATAACAACTAATATTGATGGTAAATTTCGGTTAAAGGTAAATATATATGATATAGTGGTTGTGTCTTTTTTGGGATATGAAAACTATGAGCAACGTTTGACGAATAAAATTGACAATGTTAAAGTTACCTTAAAACCGGCTACGGAGAATATTGATGAAGTAGTTGTAGTAGGTATGGGTACGCAGCGAAAGGTCAGTGTTGCTGGTGCAATTACAACGATGGATCCAGCGCAACTAGAGGTTCCTGCTACAAATATAGTTAATACACTAGCAGGTCGTGTTGCAGGTGTGATTGGAGTTCAATCTAGTGGTGAACCGGGCAAAAATATTTCCGAGTTTTGGGTGCGCGGAATTGGTACGTTTGGTGCTAATAGTGGTGCATTAGTGTTGATTGATGGTTTGGAAGGTAGTTTGAGTCAGATAGATGCTGCCGATGTTGAAAGTTTTTCTGTTTTGAAAGATGCTGCGGCTACAGCGGTGTATGGTAGTCGAGGTGCAAATGGTGTAGTATTGGTAACGACGAAGCGTGGTTTGGAGTCCAAATTGAAGATCAGTGGTCGTGCTAATATGACAATCTCACATTTAAAACGTTTACCTGAATATGTTAATGCCACTCAATATGCTGAAATGGCAAATGAAGCTTCTGTTGCAACCGGATTATCTCCTATTTATAACAAGACAGAAATGGATATTATAAAATATGGCTTAGATCCGGATCTGTACCCAAACATTGACTGGCAAGATGTTATTTTAAATCCCAATTCTTTCCAGCAAACTTATTATGTAAGTGCTCAAGGTGGTAGCAGTGTTGCCCGTTATTTTGCAAGTTTAGGAATGTCGAAAGAATCTGCGGCTTATAATCCATCCAAAGATAGTAAATACAATAAAGGTGTAGGCTATGATACTTATAATTATCGTTTGAATTTGGATATAGATTTGACTAAAACAACTAAAGTCTATATTGGAACAACTGGCTATATGTCGGTGAATACTCGCCCGAGCATGGGGGAATATTCTAGAGGAGTCAGTTTGACAGATTGGCTATGGAGTTCACAGGCAAAGACTACTCCAATAAGCTATCCATTACGCTATTCAAACGGATATTATCCTGCTGCAGGAACTAAGGATGAAATATCTCCGTATGTTCTATTGAATTATACAGGTAATGCTAGAGAACAGAATACCAGGAATTTAGTTACTTTAGGTATTACACAGGATTTGTCGATGATTACTAAAGGGCTATCAGCTAAAGTACAGGGATCATGGGATACACAAAGTTTATTTGGAGAAGCACGCTATAAAATGCCAGAACTAAATGAAGCTTTGAAGGAGCGTAACCCTAATGGAACCTTGAGTTTTGAGAAAATAGCTGATGAGAAAACCGTTACATATAGCAGTGCTGCTTGGGTTTGGAGGAAGCTATATTTAGAGGCAAATGTTAATTATGACCGTACCTTTGGCGATCATCGTTTAGGTGGTTTACTGTTTTATTATATAGAAGATACATCTGAAACTGGTGCAGATAAAAGTATGAATGCTATACCAAAGCGTTATCAAAGTCTTTCGGGCCGTTTTACATATGGTTTTAAAGATACATATTTTTGGGATTTGAACTTTGGTTTGAATGGATCTGAAAACTTTGAACCAGGTAAACAATATGGATTCTTTCCGGCAGGAGCTTTCGCATGGGTACCATCTTCATATGAATTTATACGTGAAAATGTAAGTTGGTTGAATTTTCTCAAGTTTCGCGTTTCTTATGGTGTTGTTGGTAATGACCGCATCAGTTCTAGACGTTTTCCTTATCTGACCCTAATAAAAGAAGAAAATGCTTCAAATCCTTGGGGAGGGACTGGTAGCTTAACAGAAGAACAAGTTGGTGCCAATAATTTGATGTGGGAAAAAGCAAAGAAATTTGATGTTGGTATGGATCTGCATTTGTTTAAAGATAAATTTACTTTGACTTTAGATTATTTTAAGGATACACGAGATGGTATTTTTCAGGAACGTAAACAAATTCCTGATTATGTAGGTTTGATTCAAATGCCTTATGGTAATATAGGTCGTATGAAAAGCTGGGGTGCTGATGGAAATATGGAATTCTATCAACAGATAGGAAAGGATGCATATGTGATATTACGTAGTAATTTTACTTTGAGTAAGAATAAGATATTAAATTGGGAAGATACAAAGAAGCCTTATACATATTTGGAAAATAATGGTTATGCCAATAATGTACAACGTGGATTTGTTGCTATGGGATTGTTTAAAGATCAACAAGATGTAGAAATGAGTCCTACACAATTTGGTACGGTACGTCCTGGTGATATTAAATATCGAGATATAAATGGTGATGGTAAAATTACTGATGATGATAAAGTTCCTTTATTTGCTTATTCAGGGGTACCACAGTTGATGTATGGTATTGGTGCTGAGTTTCGTTATAAAAGTTGGACACTAAATGTCTTGTTCAAAGGGACAGGACGTAATAAGTTCTTATATGGCGGTTCGGATGGTAGAAACTTCGATGGATACATGCCATTTAATCAGAAGGATAAAGGAAATATAATGACAATTGCTTATAATCCGGAGAATCGTTGGATTTCTGCTGAATATTCAGGAAATCAGGCTACAGAGAATCCAAATGCTCGTTTTCCACGTTTGTATTATGGAAAAAATGAGAATAATACGAAACCTTCTACATTTTGGATGGGTGATGCCCGTTACTTGCGTTTACAGGAATTGAGCTTGGCATATAATCTAAAAGTTCCTGCATTACAACGTATTTTGGGCATTAATTCCATGAATATTCAGTTGATGTGTGAAAATTTGGCAGTATGGGATTCTGTAAATATATTCGATCCAGAACAAGCGACATCTTGTGGACAGGCTTATCCTTTACCTGCACGTTATTCATTGCAGCTATATTTGAATTTCTAATACGATGTATAAACTTAATAGAAATTAGTTCATGAAAAAAATATTTTATATTATCGGTTCTGTTATTGGTATCCGGCTTTTTTGCTTCTTGTAATTATTTGAATATAGATGATTATTTTGAGGATACCTTTCAAGAAGATTCTATTTATGCAAATAAGCGTAATATTGAACGTTATTTTAATGGGGCTGCCGCTCTGCTTCCTGTTGTCGATAAAATTTGGGAATATGGGAACACTCCTGGAGTTACAGGTTCAGACGAGGCTGTGAGCTGTGGTGATTGGAATGGTATGGTTGTTATACAATTCTCTGGAACGAAGTTAATGAATAATGAGATTACTTCTAGTTCAATGGGCGGTTGGACATGGGATTTCAATATTTGGCCTAAATGTTATAAGGTGATTCGTAAGGTGAATACTATATTGCCACATATTGATGGTGTTCGTGATATGAATAGTTTTGAAAGAATGGAATTTCGTGCAAAATGCCGTTTCTTAAGAGCTTATGCATATTATTTAATTTTGCAACAGAATGGTCCAATGATTTTGTTAGGTGATGAAATTGTTAGTAATAATGAGGAAGCGGAGTATTATGCAAGAACGCGTAATACGTATGACGAATGTGTGGATTATATTTGTTCAGAATTTGATGAAGCTGCTAAAAACTTACCTGATGCTACCACTTCGATGGATCAATATATTCCTACAGAAGGAGCTGCTTTAGCTTTAGCTGCTCGTGTGAGATTACAAGCTGCTAGCCCATTATATAACGGTGGAGAGGCAGCCCGTAGATTTTTTGGTGATTTTACCCGTTGTACAGATGGAGATCATTATGTTTCTCAATCATATGATGAACGTAAGTGGGCACTTGCTGCTGCGGCTGCGAAGAAGGTTATTGATTTAGGACGATATCAATTATATACTGTTGCTGCTTCTACTGATGCTGAACATCCTGAATCAGGGAATTATGGTACATATGTAGTCACTCTACCGCAAGAGGTTCCTACTGCAGAATTTCCAAATGGTGTAGGGATGGGAGATAAAAAAGTCGTAGATCCGTATCGCTCTTATGCCGAAATGTTTAATGGAGAGCTTGCTATTAATCAAAATCCGGAGTTCATATGGTGTAGTTCTACAGCGCAGGTTGGTAGCCATATGGGTTACGTATTTCCATTGAATTTTGGAGGATCTTCTTGTTTATGTGTACCTCAGCATATAGTAGACCAATTTTATATGGCAGATGGGCGTGATATTAAAAATTCTAGTAGTGCATATCCGTATATATCCCGTCCTTATGATAAGACTTGTGTGACGACAGAAGGCAAAGTTTTATCTGAAGGTTATAAAATCAGCCAAGGAACATATTTGGCATATACTAATCGTGAACCACGTTTCTATGTGAATATTGGTTACTCACATGCTTGGTGGGCGATGGGATCTACTACTGAAAGTGCTAAGAAAAATGTTAATATTGATTATTGGAATGGAGCTAATTCTGGTAAAAATCATTCTAATAATAATGTTTATAATATAACTGGATATACTTCTCGAAAATATATCAATCCACAAGATGCTATGAGTGGTAGTGGGGCGCGTCAAAAAGATAAGTCATTTCCGATTATTCGATATGCAGAAATATTGCTTGCTTATGCAGAAGCCTTGAATAATTTAACTCAAGCATATGAAATTGATGGTCAGACTTATACTCGTGATACAGAAGCTATCAAATATTATTTTAATCAGATACGTTATCGTGCTGGTATTCCGGGATTAACAGCGGATGATTTGATTACAGTGGAAGCTTTTAATAAAGTTGTTCAACGTGAACGTTTGATTGAGTATTTTGGGAAGGACAACGTTATTATGATATTAGACGCTGGGGAATTGTTGAAGATTTAGAAAGGGAACCTTTAATGGGGTTAAATGTAGAACAGGCTGAATGGGAAGGATTCTATCAGCCCACTGTCATTCAGTATAAATCAATAATTGAACGTGATTTCAAACCTAAGATGGTATGGTTACCTTTACATTTGGATGAGATTAGAAAGGTTTCTGTTCTTGATCAGAATCCTGGTTGGGATAAATAAAATTTTAAATGTATAAACTATGAAATATAGAAATTTTACAAATAAATTGATGCTTATGGTAGGTGTGACAGCTACTGCTGTTCTCACATCCTGCGAGCAAGAGTTTTATCAGGATGAACAGTATCGTAAGGAAATTTATATTGTTAGTGGAGAAGATAATATTTTCCAACGAGAATTTTCTTTCGGCGGGGAGGAAATAGGATACCTTTCTGTTTATGCAAGTGGTACAACTCCAATTGAAAAAGAAGTGATGGTAGAACTGGAAAGGAATGAAACTGTATTATCGGACTATAATCAAAAGAGATATGGGGATAATTACAAAAACTATGTCCTGGAGTTACCAGATACTCATTATAAAGTAGATGATTGGAGTATAAAATTATATCCAAATGCAAATTCATCTTATTCTTTATTTCCAATTAAAGTAAATATTGATGGGTTGGAACCTGAAGATAATTACTTTCTTCCTTTAAGAATAGCTTCTGTTTCTGACTATATGATTTCTTCTGCAAGGAGGAATGTATTGATGCAGATACTTATGAAAAATGATTATGCAACGACTAAGGAGAAGAGCTACTATACTATGAATGGAACAAGATTGAGAGTAGCTAAAGATACTTGGGAACCTTTGGACAAAAAGAATAATGCTCCAGATTATAAACCAATAAATGCCACAAAGTTAGTTGCTCCAGTTACGGAATATGGTATTCGTATTTTAACGGGATCTACACTTACATCGGATAGAAAAGAACTCCGTAAACAAGGGATTGTTGTTACGGTCCATCCTGAGGAGATGATTGATGTTCCTGTTATCGGGAGTAATGGATTGCCAACTGGAGAATATATCCAATGTCAAAAAGTGACATTAGATAAATGGTATAATGTAAATGGTGGAATTACAGTGTTAAATATTGAGGATACCCCATCATATTATAATCCAGAGAAGAAAGAGTTACGTTGAATTATCGTTATAATTATAACTCAAATGATT
>ENA-OQHL01001426-OQHL01001426.1-human-gut-metagenome-genome-assembly--contig:-NODE-1426-length-12036-cov-5.303132_pt1 | contig 12036 bp, 8 predicted proteins | sample MGYA00242565_ERZ504723 | MGnify/ENA primary metagenome ERZ504723 (study PRJEB26092, sample SAMD00036211) | human gut metagenome | host: Homo sapiens | study: EMG produced TPA metagenomics assembly of...
CCGATATTGTGGCGCAGCGTTTGGGCGCTCGTGAAAGCGGATTTGGTGCCGCGTGGCATGATCATGAGGTGCCGAATCGTGAGCTGCTTGCCCAGGCTTCGGCCGACGATCTTGCCGATTTCGGTTTATTGCCTGAATTCATCGGTAGATTGCCGGTGGTGAGCGTGCTTGAGGAGCTTACGGAGGATGATTGGCGCGCATTCTGGTCGCACCGGAGAACGCACTGGTCAAGCAGTATCAGAAGTTGTTTGCGATTGACGGGGTGACGTTGACGTTCACTGAGGGGGCGGTGCGGCAGATCGCGGCCACTTCGATTCGCAGGGGCACGGGCGCCGAGGCCTTCGATCGATTATCGAAAAAACCTTGGAGGACACGATGTTCCAGCTACCAAGCGTGACTGGCGTATCGGAGGTGGTGGTGGATGAGGCGTCCGTCAATGGTTCCGGCACTCCGAAACTATTGAAGGTTTCCACGGAGGAGATTCCTCGCAGACGTGCCGCGTAGTGCATTCGGCGTGTTGCGCGTCGTATGTGCGAGAGTTCAGATTTCGTAGGGTTGAAGCAGGTATGGATGCCGGTGCGAAATCCGCGAAAACAGGCGCGACACGCCGAGATTTTGCTGCGCGGCCATTTGGGTGTATCCTATTCGAGTTGCCGAAAACAAGCAACGTTGCGCGAGTAGCCCAGCGGATTAGAGCAGCTGACTACGGATCAGCAGGTCGCAGGTTCGAATCCTGTCTCGCGCACCGGCCACCGGTCATCAGGCGGCATAAATAAATGAGATGACGTTGCGCGAGTAGCCCAGCGGATTAGAGCAGCTGACTACGGATCAGCAGGTCGCAGGTTCGAATCCTGTCTCGCGCACATGAACCTCCCTCGCGAAATGCGGGGGAGGCTTTCTTTTTCTGGAAGTAACGGCGGCGCTGCCGTGAATAGTGTTCGAATCAATGCGATTCGCAAACCTACCAGAATGCTTATGTAAAGCGGCTGTTGTCGAGATACGTTCGGTTTCTCTCCGAGCGAACGGTGTGGTACAAGAAAAGCCGCCATGCCGAATAAAACCGTAAACACCAGTGAAAAAGACGGTTTGGAAACATAAACGCCGACACCTCTCGGTACACTGGAACCGCTATTGAAGCGTCTGCGCGTGCCAATACCGCAGACGCTTTTCTTAAGTGAATGGCGGGCCGTGGATACTCGCGGCAACAGACGGGAGAGCAATGACCGAACGTAAGCAGGGACTCTGGGCGAAAATACGATACATAGCCGCTTCCGACCGCATATCTGGTCTGATTATGCTTGGCTTCGCCCTCGCAGGTCTGTTGCTTGCCAATCTGCCGTTCACGGCGCATGCGTTCGAAGAGTTGGAGAATTTCCGCATCGCCATTCCCTACACCAATATCGATATGGGATTGGGACACTGGGTGCAGGATGGTCTGCTGACGGTGTTCTTCCTGACTGTCGGACTGGAATTGAAACAGGAACTCGCCACAGGTTCGCTGTCGAACCCCAAGGCTGCTGCAGTGCCGATGCTGTGCGCTGTGGGCGGTATGATGGCTCCTCCGGTGTTGTTCCTGCTGGTATTGTTCCTGTTCTCCGGTTTCGGATCCGATCCGTTGGCCATCGCTTCGGGAACGAGTTTCACCTTTGGTGAGATGTCTCATGGTTGGGCGGTTCCTACGGCCACTGATATCGCGTTCTCTTTGGCTGTGCTTGCTTTGTTCGCCAAAGCGCTGCCGGGCTCTATTCGCGCGTTCCTGATGACGCTTGCCACAGTGGACGATCTGCTGGCCATTATTCTGATCGCGGTGTTCTTCTCTTCGGTGAACGCATGGTACTGGTTCGTCGGCATCGCCGTATGCGCTGTCGTATGGTATTTCCTGGTGCGTATGCGCAAAGTGCCATGGCTTGCCGTGGCCATTGTCGGCATTCTGGCTTGGGTGATGATGTTCGAAGCTGGTGTGCATCCTACTTTGGCTGGCGTGCTTGTTGGATTGCTCACGCCGGCTCATGAGCGTTTCGGAGAGAAAACCCCACGCGCCGAACGCTATGCGGACAAGCTGCAGCCGTTTTCCGCGTTGCTGGCTCTGCCGATTTTCGCCTTGTTCGCCACTGGTGTGCATTTTGAATCGTTGACGTTGGCCCTGTTCATTTCGCCGGTCGTCGTTGCCGTTATGGTGGCTCTGGTGGTCGGCAAGCCGTTGGGCATTATGATCACGGCATGGCTTTCCACGCATGTGGCCGGATTGAAAATGGCTAAGGGATTGCGTGTGCGCGACATGTTCCCCGCGGCCTGCGCATGTGGCATCGGCTTTACCGTATCTTTCCTGATTTCCTCGCTTGCATATCAGGATGCCGAACTGTCTGCTGAAGCACGTTTCGGTGTGTTGGTCGGTTCCATAGTCGCGGCGGTGATTTCCGGCATTCTGCTGAGCCGCCAATCCAAGAAGTTTGAGCTTGCCGCTGCCGCATCCTCGAAGCATAAGCATCATACTGCTGACGAGGATGCTGCTGGGGAAGTGGAATCCGTGTTGGAAGACGGCACTGTTGTGGTCAGCCAGATGATCGACACACATCCAAAGGTCAAATAACGACGTTCCGGCGTATGGCATTCCGCGCCATACGCCAGACACAACAAAAGCCGACACTCATCACTTATCCGTGAGTGTCGGCTTTTTGTATGAGGAAACGGTAGGCCGCTGGGAACGGCATGCTCTAGCGCTTGACGGCCACGAGCAAACCTGTACCTGTCGGGGTGAGGGCAGTGACGAAACGCTCATCGGATTCCACGGTTTCCAGCAAACCACGCATGGCAATGGATTTGGCGTCACGATTGGCGGGATTCAAAACGCCGCCTGCGGATGTGGCTGAATCAAAAGCAAGAATATCGGTGAACACGATTACGCCATGCTTCTTCAACAGGCGGGGAGCCTGCTCGAAGGAAGCGCCGTAATTTTCCGCGTCACCGGCAACTACAATCAAATCGTAGTTTTCTGCATTCAGACGTGGCAAAAACACGTCGACGGGAGCGTTGACGGCGCGAAGCGTGGTCTGTGTCTCGTCGGAAAGCCGATTAAACAACGTACGAATCAGCGCAATACCCTGGGAAGAGGAATCAACCGCCGTAAGCTGACCGGAATTATCCAAACCGTTGACCAGCTGCAACGTTTCCACCACGGAACCGGTGCCGACGGCGATCACCGATGTCGCATTCACCATATGCACGAGCATGCGCAACAGCTCGGCTTGGGCTGCTGAACCCTGCGGAATGCCTGCTTCTTCAGCATGGGTGCGAATAGCATTCAAGTCGGTTGACTGGCGGGAGAACGCATGGTCCTCAACGTATTCCCATGACTTGGCGAGATTGGTATATGACGTTCTATCCATGGGTTCAGCGTTCCTTGACTTGGGCGATCAGCTGCCAGATTTCCTCGCCGACGTCAATGCCACGCGGGCATTCGCGGGTACATGCGCGGACCGACTGGCATGCGGCGATGCCATCGGCGGAATCAATGGCATCCATGCGTGCGTTCGCCTGACCGTCGCGGGAATCGTTGATGAAACGAGACGCCGCGATAAGGGCTGCAGGTCCGATGAACGCTTCGCCGCCCGCATACACAGGGCAGCTGCCTTCGCAAGTGCCACAGGCGATGCAGTTGCTGAGAAGCTCATACTTGGCAAGCTGCTGGGGATTCTGCAGATATTCGAAAGCGTTGATCTTGCCGTCCGCAGTGGTGGCGAGTTCTCCGCGCGCCTGCAGATAGGGCTTGAGTTTTCTGATTTGGTTGAGCATCTGATCGATATCGGCAATCAAATCGCGCTGCACCGGGAAACCCGGCAGGGGAGCGAGCTCGATGACGCCAAGATCCCCTGCGCCGACCGCATTTTCCTGAATGTCGGAAACATCTCCGGTGTGTCGGAATCCTTCATCGTCGACCAATGTCGGATTCGACGGTTTGGCCCAATCCTTGACGGACGCGGTGCACAGCAGGGTGGGGGTGCCGTTGATGGACACCGCATCGGAACCGCACATGCCATGTCCGCACGAATAGCGGAATGCCAGCGTCGGATCGATGGTGCGTTTGATCTTCAACAGGCAATCAAGCACCGTGTCTTCCGGACGCACGTTCAACGTGTAATCCTGCAACCACTGCTTGCCGCGCGGGCGGCGGCGCGCCGACGCGCCGGAATCCCCAAACGGAGAGCTTTTTCTGGCGAACGGAGAGCCGCCACGTTCGCGGTCGCGGGCACGCTCGGCGCGCGGGGCAAACCTATTCACCCGCAATGTCACCGTATTCACGCCGTTTTCCATACCGCTCATGTACCCGCCTTTCCAATAAAACCGTCAACTAGTCTGCCATACGCCGTGCCCAGCGGAATCAGTATTCGCGGGCTTTTGGCGGCATATTCACAATGTGCACCGGCTGCCAGGAAATCTGGCCGGAGGCATTCACCATGGAATGGGCCAGGAAATGCTCATCGTCGCGTTCCGGAAAATCAAGACGCTTCAGCGAGCCACGGGATTCGTGACGCGCATCGGATGAGGTGAGTACGGCCTTGCCGAGTTCCAGAAGGTGGCGGACCTCCCAAATGGCGGTGATCTCCTGGTTGAACGTGGGGGAGTCGGAATGCGCGTGCAGGGCTTCGGCACGGGGCGCAAACTCATCATGCAATGCCGTTAGCGCCTGTTCGATACCCTGCTCGTCGCAGCGCACGGCGACAGCGCGTTCCATGACGGTACCCAGATCGGCCATCAGCTGGTAAGGATTGTCGGCTGCATGCTCCTCGTCTTCCGGAAGCTGCACCAGCAGATCCTTGAGTTCGTTGGAACGGGTGTCAGCGGCCTGCTGGACCGCATCCGAACCATTGTCGGCGTCGGATTCAGCCATGGGATCGTTCACTGGAGCGCTGGAAATGCGTTCCGCCAGCGCCTTGCCGGAGCGGGTGCCGAACAGGCATGCATCCAGCAGGGAATTGCCGCCGAGACGGTTTGCGCCGTGCACGGACACGCATGCGCATTCGCCGGCAGCGAACAGGCCTTCGACGACATTTCGTTCGTCGTTCTGCCAACGGTAGACTTCGCCGTCGGTGGTGATCGGAATGCCACCCATGGTGTAATGCGCGGTAGGCTTAACCGGCACGAAATCGTGTGTCGGATCAAGATCCGCATATTTTTCGATGGTTTCCACCACCTGCGGCAGTACCTCATGCATATGGTCGGCATCAATACCGGTCATATCAAGCCACACGCAATCCTTTGGCCCTTCGGGGTCCTTCGGATCCGCCACGCCGTGGCCGGCATCGATTTCAGCCATAATGGAACGGCTCACCACATCTCGTGCAGCCAAATCGGCATGGCCGGGAGCATACTTTTCCATGAATGCCTCGCCATCGGCATTGCGAAGCACGCCGCCTTCCGCTCGTGCCGCTTCAGACAGCAGAATGCCGGTATGCGCCAGACCAGTCGGGTGGAATTGCACGAATTCGCTGTCTTCAAGCTGCAGTCCCGCTTGCAGTGCGAGAGCCATGCCGTCGCCGGTCAGATCCCATGAATTGGAGGTGGTGTGGAATAGGCGGCCTGCGCCTCCGGTGGCCAGAAGCACGTTGCGTGCGTGGATGGCGTGCGTTTGGCCCTTATGCGTGTCAAATGCCACTACGCCTTCGACTTTGGATCCGTCTTCGGTGATTACCAGATCGGTCACGTACCATTCCTCGGCGAATTCCACGCCTTCGGCCACGCATTGCTGCCACAAGGAGAAGAGGATCTGATGGCCGATGCGGTCGGCCGCATAGGCGGCGCGGCGAACCGGTTCCTTGCCGAAATCCTTGGTATGTCCGCCAAAACGTCGTTGTGCGATATGGCCGTCCTCAGTACGGGAGAACGCCACACCGTCATGTTCCAGATCGATTACGGTTTCCGACGCCTCTTTGGCGAGCAGTTCGGCCGCGTCCTGGTCGACGAGCCAATCGCCGCCTTTGACCGTGTCGAAGTAGTGCCAGTGCCAGTCGTCTTTTTCGACGTTGCCGAGGCTGGCCGCAATGCCGCCTTCCGCGGAACCGGTGTGCGAGCGCAACGGCTGGAGTTTGGAGATCACCAGGATGTTCGGCTCGATGCCGGCTTCCTTCAGGGCTTGCATTTGTTCGCTTCGCAGCATTCCCAATGCTGCGGACAGGCCTGCCGCGCCTGCGCCGACGATTACTGCATCATACATATCTTCAACATGCTTCGGACTCATAGCAACGATTTTCGCACAAGGTGTGACCTCATTGCGGTTTGCCGGTTGGCGGGTTTGCCGCTGCATGCGTGGTTATGCGTGTCTGATGCGTATGTTTTCGATGGATTCCGTTGATCTGTGCAGGCTTGGCGGTGGCGTTGTTGGGCGTGATGTCATGTGGCGCTTGCGTCGGTGATGGTGATGTTGCCATGCTGTGTGCAGATAAGTCCGTTGAGTTCCATTAATCCCAGCTCCATGCTGATTCGTGAGATTGAGTATTCTCCGGGATTGCTTTCGGCCAGGATGGCGAGTAGACCGTCAGTGGAGACGTGGCCGTATTTCGCGCTGCATGTTCGTATGGCTTTGAGTATGGCTGCAGTGGCGTTGGTTGGTTGCGACAGACTGGTGTCGGTTGACTCTTCCGACGGTTCGTCGTCGTTGTCTGCCGCGTCGGCTGATTGCGGGCGATGCGCTGCGTGGCAGAATTCGTCGATATCGGTCAGCGAGCAGATGATGGAGGCTTGGCCTTCTTGTATGAGTCGGTTGCATCCTGTGTTGTGAGGCATGGTTACATCTCCTGGCACGGCGAATACACGGCGGTTGAGTTCGTTGGCCCATCCTGCGGTGTTAAGCGCGCCGGAGCGTGCGCGTGCCTGGGCTACGATGAGGGTGGATGATAGCGCCGCTATCAGGCGGTTCCTGATAAGGAATCGTCTGGCTTCCGGAACGGTTCCGGGGCAGAGTTCCGAGATGAGCGCGCCGGAATGGTTGATGATGGTTTCGAAGAGGCGCTCGTTGCTTTTCGGACCGATATAGTTGAGTCCTCCGGCGAATACCGCGACGGTGCGTCCTGCGAGGGGCGTTCCGATCTCGTCCATGGCTTGGATGGCTCCCCAGTGGGCGGCCGCATCGGTGCCCAGAGCGCCTCCTGACACTATGAGATGGCCTGCTCGGGCCGCTTGTTTGGCGAGCTCGTGTGCGCTTTGCCTTCCGTACTCGCTTACGCCGCGTGATCCGACGACACCGACCGGTTCGGAGCATGACACCAACGCTTGGGGGTCACCTTTCCCCCATAGGCATAATGGCGCGGCCCAGTCCGTGTGTATGGTGAGGTCGGCAAGCTGCGAAGGCCAGTAGGGGTGATGCGGTGCGACGATCCACTGCGTGCCGTTTGCGGTGAACCACGTTTTGAGCTCCTCGGGGTCGGTGCTGGGCAATGTGGTCAGGCGATGCTGCCACGAGACCATTGCGCCGTGGAAGGAGGCCATACCTCGAGCATTGATGGTGCGTCCCCAACGTGTAATGCCGTTGATGAGCGCCGCGTCCAAGGTTTTATAGGCTGCCGTGGCCACGCTTTCATGATTGCCCGGACCGCTGTCGGCAAGCAGTTGCAGGGTATGCGTGGCTGATCCGATGCCTTTGACCAGCGCGTACATCATCGCATCGGCGCTGTCCAGACAATAGGTGAGCACCGCGCGTGACAGGGTCTCATCGTCGATGGCGGTTGCGTTGACGCTCGTATCGGCGGTTGTGTTCTCGTTCATGTCAACCTCGTTCTCATGGAGATTCCTTGCATCATCTCTTCCGGTCCGGGAGAGGTTTTGCCTGACAGGTCGGATAGCGTCCATGCGAGTCGCATGGCTCGGTCCGCCCCTCTGAGGCTGAGCCGTTCGCTGGCCAACGCATGGTTCACGAGCTCGATGGCTTTTGTGGACGTGTTGGCGCGAAGCCATGTTCCGGTGGCTTGCGCATTGCAGACCCATCCGAATTCCCGGAAACGTTCCTGTGCCGTTTGCCTTGCCACCATGACCCGCAGGCGGATGGCGTGGCTGGATTCGCCGGAAGGAACCGTGCCTGGGTTGATGCGTTCCACAGGAGGCACTTCGATCTGAATGTCGATGCGGTCGAGGATCGGCCCCGACAGGCGGCTGAAGTACTTGATACGGTCTTTTTCCCTGCACGTGCAGCGCTCGCCGTTGCCGTATGCGTAGCCGCAGGGGCAAGGATTGGCCGCCATGATCAGTTGGAATCGTGCCGGATAGTAGGTGGTGCCTTTCGCGCGGGATATCGCCACATACCCGGATTCCAATGGCTCGCGCAAGGTTTGCAGGGTGCGTGCCGAGAATTCGGGCGCCTCGTCCATGAATAGGATGCCCCGATGCGCCCGCGTGATCGCGCCTGGTTGAGCCAATCCCGCGCCGCCGCCGACCAAGGATGCGGTGGATGCGGTATGGTGCGGCGCTTCGAATGGCGGAACATCGCTGATGCCATAGCTGGGCAATGTGCCGCATAGGGAGCGGATCGATGCGACTTCCAGTTGTTCCGATTCGCTGAGCGGACTCATAATGCCGGGAATGCGCGAGGCGAGCATGGTTTTTCCGGTGCCGGGAGGACCGGTCATCATCAGATGATGGCCGCCGGCAGCCGCCACTTCCAACGCCCATTTGGCCGTTTCCTGCCCCATGACTTCGTTCATATCTCCGGGAGGAGGGCATACCGACATGGCGCCGTCGTTGGCATCCACGTCTCGGATCATATCGGGTATCGTATAGTTCGCGGTGCCTCCCATCAGTTCGATCAGTTCGCCGACGTGACGTATTCCAATGGCGTCGACGTCGGGCACAAGGGCCGCCTCGTCCAAATTGGCATGCGGTACAATCACCTTGCATACGCCTTGATCGCGTGCATGCAGCAGAATCGGCAGCAGACCGTTGATGGGCAGTACCGTGCCATCGAGATTCACCTCTCCGAGCACGACGGTGTCGTTCAAGCAGTCATGCGGTATCGTTCCGGATGCGCTAAGCACGCTCGCTGCGATCGCCAGATCGTGTGAGGATCCGCGTTTGGGCATGGACGCCGGCGAAAGATTGACCGTAACCCGTGTTTCCGGCCATTTGGCACCGCTGGCCTGACATGCGGATTTGACACGTTCCCTCGCTTCGGAGAGCGAGGTGTCGGGAAGTCCGATGATGGAAAAGTAGGGGAGTCCCGGAGATACGAACGCCTGGATTTGGATGATGAAGGCTTTCAGGCCGATGAGACCCACGGAAAGCGCGCTGCCGATAGCCATCAGAACGCTCCTTCGATATGGTGGACAAGCGGTTTGCCATCATGGACGATGACGGTGACGACGTCGAAGCGCACGCCGTTATGCGGCGTGCGATGGTCGCTGTCCGACAGCCATTGCACGGCCGCGTGGCGCAGGTTGATCTGTTTGGATGGTGTTACGGCCTCCTGCGGAGTGCCATAGCGGAGCGTCCGCCTGGTTTTGACTTCGACGAAGACGATGATTCCCGTATCGTCGCGTGAGACGACGTCAAGTTCGCCATACCGGCAGTGCCAATTGCGGTCGAGCGTCTGCCAGCCTTGGCTTTCCAGCCATGCGGCCGCATACTGTTCACCAAGTTCGCCGAGCTGCCGTGCGCACAGCGTGCCATCATGCAATCGCCGTGCGATGGAATCAAGAAGCTGTTCCGAGCGCTGCGTTGCGTTCGGAACGTTATGTGTTGTGTTGCCGTTCATGATTCAAGTCCAGCAGAAAGGACCGGCGCGAAGCAAGGGCGAACGGCGAATGTGGATAGAGGATGCGGTTTCGGGCGTGTTTGGGATAGTTGGTGGATAACTTGCCGTTGTCCACATTGCTCCACAAGGCGAGCGGCCATGGAGCGCCCGAAACCGCATATGGTTGGAATGTTCAGCGGCGAACCAGACGCGTCAACTCGTCGAGGTTCAGCTCGAAGCTCACACCGCGCTCAGTGTGGTTCGGCTGGAATTGCGTGCTTTCCATGGCATGGCGTACGAATTCACCGGCGATATGCGCCGATTCAGCCAGAGGCCTGCCGGCCATCACCGCACCGCATAATGCGGATGCGAAGGCGTCGCCGGTGCCATGTGTCATGAACGGCAGCTTGTCGTGCGCAAGCTCTTGCTTGCCGGATGCGCCGGAAGTGGCCGATGCCACATAATTGCGAATGATGCCATCCTGACGGTCAACGCCTTTGAGCACCACGTTTTTCGCTCCCAAGGCAAGCAGCGCGTCAATAATGCCGTTCACTTCCGCGTTATCGATGTTCTGCCCCGGGTAGGTGCGTCCCGTCAGCATGGACGCTTCCGTCAAATTCGGCATCAGCACGTCGGCGCCATCCACCAGCGTGCCCATCGCCTCGCATAATTCCGGCGTGTATGTGGCGTAGATCTCGCCGCCGTCTCCCATCACCGGATCCACCAAACGCAAGGCGTGCGGGTAATCCGCATACAGACGTTTGATAATCGCGACTTGTTCGGCGGAACCGAGGAAACCGGAATACACGCCGTCCAAATCGACGTTCTCCTTGCTCCACGCATCCAGATAGCCGTCCAAAATTTCGGTCGTATCGTGGAACGTGAACACGCTGTAGCGCGTATGCGCCGAAAACAGCGCCGTCGGTACGGGGCATACGTCGCATCCGGCCGCCGACAGAATCGGAATGGCCGCCGTCAGCGAGCACTTGCCGTAACCGCACATGTCGTGCACCGCGGCCACACGTGGAATGTACCGTGGGTCACGGTCGAACAGAATCACATCATTCATGGGAACCCTCTCTTGCGATTGCCTGACCATGACTTTAGCCGCTTGCCTGACTTCACCGCCCCATCGCCTCGTACGGCGGGTCACCATGATGCCGTTTGCTGGCGTGTCGCAAGTTTTTTGATGGCTACCAGAGTAGTTTTGCAAAGCCTGGATGGCAATGATTGCAACGGTTTATAAAGGGATATAGGCAAGTGCGATAACGTTCGGTTTGCATTGCGAAGCGACGTCGGATTATTGTCGCTACCAACACCTGACCAACCGCCACACACGGCAAGGCGGGTGGTCAGCAAGACAAGCAACGAACCACTTCCACACAAGGAGCAGAAACCATGGCAGATTCCAAGAACTACCGCTTCGAAACCCTGCAACTTCACGTCGGCCAGGAGCAGGCCGACCCGGCAACCGATTCCCGCGCGGTGCCGATCTACCAGACCACCAGCTACGTGTTCCATAACTTTGATCACGCCGAGGCGCGTTTTGGTCTGGCCGATCCGGGCAACATCTACGGCCGCCTGACCAACTCCACCCAGGGCGTGTTCGAAGACCGCATCGCAGCCCTTGAAGGTGGCGCCGCTGGTTTGGCAGTCGCTTCCGGCGCCGCCGCGGTCGAATACGCCGTGCGCAACATCACCCAGTCCGGCGACCACATCGTGGCTGCCAAGAACATCTACGGCGGCACCTTCAACCTGCTGCGCCACACCCTGCCGCGTGACGGCATCACCACCACCTTCGTCTCCGCTGAGAACCCGCAGGAGTTTGAGGATGCCATCCAGGAGAACACCAAGCTCGTCTACTTCGAGACCTTCGGCAACCCGAACGCCGACCTGCCGGATTTCGAAGCCATCACCGCCATCGCACACAAGCATCATCTGCCGGTGATCGTCGACAATACTTTCGCCACCCCGTACCTGTTCCGCCCGCTGGAGCACGGTGCTGACGTCGTGAAGCACGCTTGAATACATCCAAAGCCTCTTCCGCATTTAAGACATCGACTTTACGAGCTAACGTTCCTGCTGACAGAACTGTATTATACGAGATATTCGTCGTATTTTTCTTACCTTCCTTTGTTGTTATCACCACAACGCCATTCGCACCTCTCGCACCATAAATAGAAGAGGAAGTAGCGTCTTTCAAGATATCGATAGACTGGACAATATTCGGATCAATCTGGTCCGGATCCACGCCAACCACACCATCGACCACATATAGCGGTGTATTAGAAGAATTCAAAGAACCGATACCACGGATTTTT
>ENA-OQHL01001427-OQHL01001427.1-human-gut-metagenome-genome-assembly--contig:-NODE-1427-length-12024-cov-2.325544_pt1 | contig 12024 bp, 10 predicted proteins | sample MGYA00242565_ERZ504723 | MGnify/ENA primary metagenome ERZ504723 (study PRJEB26092, sample SAMD00036211) | human gut metagenome | host: Homo sapiens | study: EMG produced TPA metagenomics assembly of...
ATCTAAAGAACTGGACAAAGCATGGACTTGCTTTTTGAAAAGGCCTACGACGGACGCTTCACTAAGATAGCCAGTAAATCTGCTTCCATACTGACCAAAGTAAAGAAAGAAAAGCTGGTTATTGATAAAGTAGACGGCAAGTATTTCATGTACTGGGGAGAGTATGCTGTTCACGCGGCTACTTCTGACAACCTTGTAGACTGGTATCCGGTACTGGACGAAAAGAATGAATTAAAGAAGTTGGCGAGACCGCGTAAAGGGCATTTTGACTGCAGATGACAGAATGCGGACCTCCGGCTAATACGAACCAAAAAGGGTATTGTGCTTCTGTATAATGGAAAAAATGCAGGAAAGGACAGGGATACCTCATATCCGGCAGGTGCTTATTGCGCCGGACAATTTTTATTTGATAATAATGATCCTTATAAAGTACTGGATCGGCTGGATAAACCTTTCTTTGTGCCTGAAGCACCTTTTGAGAAGAGCGGGCAATACAAAGACGGAACAGTATTTATCGAAGGACTGGCGTATTACAAGAAGAAGTTATATCTCTATTATGGTTGTGCGGACTCAAGAATAGCAGTGGCCGTGTGCGACAATGTAAAGAACCTGAAGGTTAAATAACTCCCGTAGATATTCTATAATTGTATAATAAATAAAAATAAGTCGTTATGTGTAAAAAACTACTTTTATTATTGCTCTTGTTGCCTTTTCAACTATTATCAGCTCAGACTAAATTGCTGACGGACTTCCCGGAAGGATACACTCCCGAAGAGGTCGGTAAGCGTTTGGCATACCGCTTTGTAGGCGAGAAGCACGCACTTCATGCCGGTAAATGGATTGGATATCCGGAAACATTCTACTGGAATGGCGCGCTGAAATATGCTGCGGTAACAAAAGATAAAGAGTTGATAAAGCTTCTGGAAGATAAGTTTGCCCCTTTGTTTACATCAGAGAAGGCGCTGCAGCCGATTATGAATCATGTCGATTTGAATATGTTCGGTAGCCTTCCACTGGATATGTACCGAGTGACAAAGGATAAGAAATACCTGTATCTTGGACTGCCTTATGCCGACTCTCAGTGGGAAGTTCCCGCAAATGCAAAGCCTAAAGAAAAGGAATGGGCTGAAAAAGGGTATTCCTGGCAGACACGTTTGTGGATTGATGACATGTACATGATTACGATTGTGCAGACTCATGCGTATAAAGTGACGAAGGACCGTAAATATATCGATCGGGCGGCGAAAGAAATGGTGATGTACCTGGATGAACTGCAACGCCCGAATGGTCTTTTCTATCATGCACCGGATGTTCCTTTCTATTGGGGACGTGGGAACGGATGGATGGCGGCAGGTATGTCGGAGCTGCTCCGTTGTTTGCCAAAGAAGCACAAAGACCGTGCCCGTATCTTGGAAGGCTATCAGAAAATGATGAAAAGCCTGAAGGAGTATCAGAATGCAGATGGCTTGTGGAATCAGTTGATTGACAAGTCTGATTGCTGGACAGAGTCATCCGGATCGGCAATGTTTACTTTCGCATTCATTATGGGCGTGAAGAATGGCTGGCTGGATGCGGAAGAGTATGCACCTGCTGCCCGGAAAGCTTGGTTGGCTTTGGTTCCATACGTTAATGAAAAGAACCAGGTAAGAGAAGTCTGTGTCGGAACCAATAAAAAGAATGATCTGCAGTACTATTATGATCGTCCTCGTCGTACTGGTGATTATCATGGACAAGGTCCCGTTCTTTGGTGTACTGTCGCTCTTCTGGAAAAATAACAGAGTATTTCCTTATTCTTGTTTTATTGCCGCATAAATCAAGGAGAATCATAGTCCGTAGTTTCCCTTTTGAGAGAGGGAAGCTGCGGATGCTTTTATCATAACGGATACGGTTGCATGAGACTGGATCTTCAGATATCGGTACTCGATGAACAGGCAAAAAGGACGTAATATGTTCTGTTTTGGTACTATTTTACTCATTCTACATTCATTTAGAACGAATTCTTTTACTAATTGCTCAATTTGTTTTACTGAGATAAGGTGATCTTCGCTAATTTTGTCCTCGTTGATAAGAGCCGGTAATGGCTTGGGAAATATATCTAAATAAAGTATTAACAGAATCAGGATTAGTGCTGATTCATATAATTATGATGAGCTGTATGAACTTAAAATTCTTGCTTTGTGGAATAGCTATCGGGCTATTGACCGGGTCTGCCTGGGCCGTTAATTATACACCGGAACAGGTCAATGCACATATTTCTTTGAAAGTGCCCGGAAATAAGGCTAAGCAGTACCCTTTAATTTTAAAGAGAACGCAGAATGATAATGCTGCCTATCAGTTAGTAGCCTCTGAAAATATTCCGCTGACGATTTCTCAAAAGGTCAAGGAAGCTAATGGGCGTCTACATATTGACATGTGTATTACAGCTCTGGAGGATGTGTACTTTAACTATGGACAGAATGTGTCTACCGGTTTCCGTCACGATGATTGCTTGTTTTACATGCCCGGATTTTGGTATCGCCGTAATCTGCGCTCGCCCAAAGAAGCTCCTTCATTCCATACATCTGATAGTTGGGTAGTCCGTGAGGATAGATTGAGTGCTCCATTGACGGGAATCTATAATGAGAAGGACAAGCGATATATGACAGTAAACCGACTGGATAAGTTTACGACCGACGCTTTGACTACACATAAGGATGGTGAAGTGATTCTTTCCGGAAAAACATCCTTGGGTTTTACAGGTTTTGAAAATCAGAATGGAGTGGCTGCGCTTTCTTTCGGTTTCCCCTATGAAGAAGCTCCCAGAAGCTATATCCGTAAACTGACATTGGCTCCTAAAGTAAAAGCTTTCCAACTGCTGAAGAAAGGGGAAAACATCATGTTAACTTGGGAAATCTCGGAAAACAGTGCGGATGACTTCTCCGATTTTGTACGTCATGCCTGGGAATATTCTTATGATACTTATGCTCCGAAACCGGTTGACACTCCTTACTCCATTTCTGATATGAAGCAGACGCTCAGCAATTACTTTGTGAATAGCTTGGTAAGCAAGCCGGAGTTGACCTATAATTCGGGCGTCGGTCTGCGAACAGATGACTGTAAGAGTAACGGTGAAGCGGAAATTGGTTTCGTGGGACGTGTGCTCTTGAACTCGTTCAATGCTTGGGAATATGGCTGGGAAACCAATCGTGAAGAACTGAAGGAAAATAGTCTTAAGATCTTTGACAGTTATCTGAAGAATGGATTTACACCGGCGGGTTTCTTTAAGGAATTTGTTAATTTAAACCGTGGGTTTGAAGAACCGGTACATAGTATTCGACGTCAATCTGAAGGAATTTATGCGATACTTCATTTTCTGGCATACGAAAAGAAACAGGGACGCAAGTACCCGGAGTGGGAACAGCGGGTCAAACAGATGTTTGAAATGTTCCTGAAACTTCAGAACGCTGACGGCAGCTTCCCCAGAAAATTCCGTGATGACTTTACGATTGTGGATAAGAGCGGAGGTAGTACTCCTTCAGCAACATTGCCACTAGTGCTGGGATATAAATACTTCAAGGACAAACGCTATCTTGCCAGCGCCAGAAAGACAGCTGAATATCTTGAGAAAGAACTGATCTCCAAAGCAGACTATTTCTCTTCTACACTTGATGCGAACTGCGAGGACAAAGAAGCATCGCTGTATGCAGCCACTGCTACATACTATCTTTCACTGATTACGAAAGGCGAAGAACATAAGCATTATGCTGACCTAACAAAGAAGGCCGCCTACTTTGCCCTGTCATGGTATTATCTGTGGGATGTTCCGTTTGCTCCGGGACAGATGTTGGGAGACATTGGCATGAAAACCCGCGGTTGGGGAAATGTGTCAGTGGAAAATAATCATATCGATGTATTTGTTTTTGAATTTGCTGACGTGCTTCGTTGGTTGTCCAAAGAATACAAAGAGAACCGCTTGTCTGATTTTGCAGAGGTGATCTCGACTTCCATGCGTCAGTTGCTGCCTCATGAGGGCCATATGTGCGGCATTGCTAAGGTCGGTTATTATCCTGAAGTGGTTCAGCACACCAACTGGGATTATGGAAAGAATGGAAAAGGATATTACAACGATATTTTTGCTCCCGGCTGGACGGTTGCTTCCTTATGGGAACTTTATACTCCCGGACGTGCGGAGACTTTCCTGAAGAAATAAAACAGTACAGGTTGTGTCCTGCAGAAACCTTTTAAATTATATCATGATGAAACAATTGATTATCTTATTAGTCGTATTTTTAAATTGTTCGTATTTGTCTGCTCAGTGGAAACCGGCAGGAGAACGGATTAAAACAGAATGGGCTACCAAAATAGACGTTGAGAATGTGTTGCCCGAGTATCCCCGCCCCATTATGGAACGTCCGGACTGGGTGAACCTGAACGGGTTGTGGAATTACGCCATAACTCCGGTAGGGCAGGCGGCTCCTCAAAAATATGAGGGACAGATTCTGGTTCCTTTTGCGATAGAATCCAGCTTGTCCGGTGTAGGAAAAAGACTCGGAAAGGAGAATGACTTGTGGTACCAACGCAAATTCTCTGTGCCGTCAAAATGGAAAGGCGAACGTGTATTGCTGCATTTTGGAGCTGTTGACTGGAAAACTGATATTTGGGTAAATCAAATAAAAATAGGACAGCATACTGGCGGCTTTACTCCTTTCTCATTCGATATCACTCCTGCCTTGAAGAATGGAGAGAATGAACTGGTAGTAAAGGTTTGGGACCCGACGGATAATGGTACTCAGCCCAGAGGAAAACAAGTGAATAAGCCCTCCGGTATCTGGTATACGCCGGTTAGTGGAATATGGCAGACAGTATGGCTGGAACCCGTGCCTGCACAGTCTATCACAAACATCAAAACAACTCCTGATATCGATCTGAATAAGCTGACAGTAGAAGTAGCTACTGATGAGAAGAAACTTTCGGATAAAATAGAAGTGAAGGTGTTCGATGGAAAGGAGCTGGTGGCTAAGGGAGTTTCCATTAATGGTATTCCTGTTGAAATAGCCATGCCGGCTGATGTGAAGTTATGGTCACCGGATTCCCCTTCTTTGTATGATCTGGAGATCAGCCTGTTCGAAGGCAATAAGCTGGTGGATAAGGTCAAGAGTTACGCTGCCATGCGTAAATTCTCTACCAAGAGAGACAAGAACGGCATTGTGCGCTTGCAGTTGAATAATAAGGACCAGTTCCAGTTCGGTCCTTTAGATCAAGGCTGGTGGCCCGATGGGCTGTATACGGCTCCTTGTGATGAGGCATTGGTATATGATATTCAAAAGACAAAAGACTTTGGTTATAACATGATCCGTAAACATATCAAGGTGGAACCGGCTCGTTGGTATACGCATTGCGACCGTCTGGGGATTATTGTATGGCAAGATATGCCGAGCGGAGATAAGAATCCGGAATGGCAGATGCGCGAGTATTTTACAGGAACGGAGAAGAAACGTTCCACAGAATCAGAAGCAACCTATCGAAAAGAATGGAAAGAAATCATCGATTGTCTTTATTCTTATCCTTGTATTGGTACATGGGTACCGTTTAATGAAGCCTGGGGACAGTTCAAGACTCCTGAAATTGCAGAATGGACCAAACAATATGACCCTTCACGCCTGGTGAATCCTGCCAGTGGTGGTAATCATTATACTTGTGGTGATATGCTTGACTTGCACCATTATCCGGGGCCGGAAATGTTTCTGTATGACGCCCAGCGTGCTACAGTGCTCGGAGAATATGGTGGTATCGGTCTGGTATTGAAAGAGCATCTATGGGAACCGGATCGTAACTGGGGATATGTTCAGTTTAATACTTCTAAGGAGGCAACCGATAAATATATGGAATATGCCAATGTATTGAAAGAACTGATTCCCCGTGGATTCTCGGCTGCTGTCTATACTCAGACTACAGATGTGGAAGTAGAAGTAAACGGATTATTGACTTATGACCGTAAGGTTATCAAGCTGGATGAAAAAACATTGAGGAAGATGAATAAGGAGATCTGTGATGCTCTGAAATAACAGGTTCCATTTACTCATGATATTTATCTGATTGTTGGTATGGGGTGGACTAAAAAAAATCTTTTTAGCCCGCCCTGTGTCATTATTGATGGTTAAGGTGCAGAACATAACTGTTTTGCCCGAAAAAATAAGTAACTTTGTCTGCAATTATAAACTTAAAAAGTCTGTCTATGATAAAGAAAGGGATGAACGCTCTTTTGCTTCTTTGCATCCTGTTGGTTTGCAACGGAAAAAGTGGTGCAATGGAGAAAGAAGGAAACAATGCTCCGGAGAAAAAAGTGAGTGTTGAGTCAGATCGTCTGCCTATTGCTGATCCGTATGTGATGCTTTATAATAACAAGTATTATGCCTATGGTACCGGTGGCACAACGAAAGGTGAAGGTTTCGCCTGTTTTTCTTCGGACGATTTGAAGAACTGGAAACGGGAGGGACAAGCGTTGTCGGCAGCCGATTCATACGGGAAGTGGGGCTTTTGGGCACCAGAGGTTTACTATATCGAATCGAAAAAGAAATTTTATATGTTCTATTCGGTAGAAGAGCATATCTGTGTGGCTACTTCCGACTCCCCTGTAGGCCCGTTCCGGCAGGAAGTGAAACAACCTGTTTGGGAGGAGAAAAGCATTGATACTTCCCTCTTTATAGATGACGATGGTACTCCCTATCTTTATTTTGTGCGTTTTACCGATGGAAATGTTATTTGGGTAGCTCGGATGACCGATGATTTGATGAAGATTAAAACGGAGGCATTATCTCAATGTGTGAAAGCGGAAGCACCGTGGGAACTTTTGCAGGCTAAAGTAGCAGAAGGACCTTCAGTCCTCAAGAAGAATGGAACATATTATCTGATCTATTCTGCCAACCATTATCAGAATAAGGGCTATGGAGTGGGCTATGCCACTTCCAAGTCACCAATGGGACCATGGATTAAGTATAGCAAGAATCCGCTTCTGCAAGGAGTTGAGGGCATGGGATTGGTCGGTACGGGGCATGGCGCGCCTTTTCAATGCAAAGATGGCAGCTGGAAATACATTTTCCATGCCCACTGGAGCAAAGAGAAAATACATCCGCGTACTTCCTATTTCAAGGATTTCGCTATCTCAGATCAGGGAGTGGTTTCTATTAGCGGAGAGGTCATTGAACCGAGAGTCATGAAATAATCGCTTGAATACTTGAAAATGCAGCAGGTACTTGACAAACGCTTTTAAATGTTGTATATTTGTAGTTCCAAACCTGAACTGAATAATATAAGAACGATAAATAAAATGAGAAAATTAGTGTGCGATCATCCTCTACGGTGGTATAATATAGTAACAAATAGTACTTATCTCTCTGACGTATAACAGAGGATAGGATACTCCGATATAGGAAAAGGCTGCAAACTTTATGAGGTTTGCAGCCTTTTTTGTATTATAAATTCAATCCAGATTCTACAAATTTCTATTTTAAAGTTTATAATAAACGAGGGGGACGTTTATAATAAACGATCACAGTATTTATTATAAACCCGGTTGCCGTTTATGCAGTACTCTGTTACTATTTTTGTATAGTTAGAATGTGCGTTCTCCGATTATAGCTAATTACGATAATTATAGTTGACAATGATTGCGGGTAATCTAACTATACAAAGCTCTTGAATACCTTATGTTATTTATGCGTGAAGTTCCAGTATAAACCGGCATCCCTTGGTGTAGCTTGTGTCCAATGTCAGACTGCCATTCATTTTGGTGGCGATGAGTGAGCAGATAGGTAATCCCAAGCCATCACCTGTAGTCAGGTCTTTGACCTGGGTGAAGGGTTTGAAGAGATTTTCCTGTTGCTCTGCCGGGATACCTGTCCCCGTATCGGTTATGATGAACTGATGGGTGTGTGCCCCCGTTTCTTGAAGTCGAGGCTGATACGTCCCTGCTCCGTATAGAAAGCGGCATTTTTCAGCAAGTAGAGCAGGATACGTTCCAGTTGTTCTTTATTTGTTTTTACTTGGAGTTTGGGGGCGTTTACAGAAGGGGTGACGTCCGGCTTCATAAATTCTTTCGCCTTCTCCATGACACTTTCGCAGAAAGTACCCGCATTGACTTCTCCCATTTCATAAGGTTCGGTCAGTGAGTTCTCCAGGGAGGAAAGCTCTTGAATATTGTCGCTGAATTGCTTCAAGGCTGCTACTTGTGCCTGCATCTGCTCTGCACACCTTGGAGCTTGGGCGGAGAGCTCTCTGGCGGAAGTCCCTAGAGTGTTCAGAGTCGGTTCCATTTGTGAGGATATATTCCGGATGAACTTTGTTTTCAGCTCGTTGTGCTCGTTGGCTATGACCACGCTCTTTTTGAGTTTGCGGTTGCCGGCGATAAATTTCAGTAGTAAGATGGCAAGTACAATGATTGCGGCTACGAGGATAGCTACAAGCGTACAAAGTCCTATGATGATGTATTGCTTGGCGGATAGTGTGCTGTCTTTGTCCTGTATGGTCTGCAGGCTTTCGTCATATTTTCGTTTCAGGACATTCAGCTCATCCTGGGCAGTCAGCGCTTTTACAGAGTCGGTCCATACAATATAGCTTTCGTACGTGCGTTCCATTAACGGAGTGTTGTTGGCTTTGCGGGCAATGCCGATAAGAGTCTTGTAGCAGTCGCTCACTTTATCGTAGTCCTTCTTTTCCTTGTATTGGCTGATGAGTTTGCGGAAACATGCGTCTCCTTGTGTACTCTGATTGAAAGTATAGTAATAGTTGGCTTTCGTATAAAGCAGCACTTCCATTAAAGAATCATTTTTGGCGAGGCCGGCCATCTCTTCCAATTTGTCCAGCTGGTTCTTTGCCTGTGCGGGATTCTTCAGTGCAATGTACATCTGCAACCGTTCCTTGCTGATAGGAAAACGTAGGTCATAAAAGACTTTTTTCTGTTTCTGTTCGCCTGTCCAGATGAATTGTTCCATGTCACGGCATAGTTCGAAGCCTTCTTTGTAGAAGTTCTCTCTGACATATAAGGCATTGGCTTGAATACCGCATTCTATAGCCTGTGGATAGTTCTCGCGTGCGGCAAATGCTTCATACGCTTTCTTGAACAGGTAACGGGCTTTGATGTAATCTTTCTGCTTCAGGCTGCTTAAAGCCTGTTCTTTTAGTTCTGTGGCTTTATCCTGAGGTGCTTGTGCATAAACTGACAGATAAAAACAAAATGTGATTAAAAGAGTTACAATGGACGTTTTCATACTATTGCTTTTATTATTTACTACAAATGTAAAACAAATATATGAATAAAAAAGATATAGCCAGTAAAAAAAATATCGCTGTTTATACGAAGCTAAGCGGGAACAATATGTAGAATACTTAAAAAATCATTTGTCGAATGTATAAATAGTTCTGTGGCGATACTCTTCCCCCGGCATGAGCAGGCAGGACGGAAAATGCGGATGCGAAGGGGTATCCGGAAAGTATTGTGTCTCCAGACATACACCGATATCCGGTGTGGGAGCGAGATAGCCGGCGGTATATAATAAGACACCGGGTAAGTCAGTCCTGACAGTCAGCCTTCTGCCGGAGAAAGGGTCGGATAATACGGCGGCTGTCAATAACGTGTCGGACGACTCTTCTTTCAGGATATAGCAATGATTGTATCCCTTGTTCCAGTGCAACTGCTCGTTATCGTCGTAAAGATGTGCTCCGATGCTGCGACAGGTGCTGAAATCAAACGGACTGTCTTTGACATCCTGTGCCTGTCCGGTAGGAATAAATTGTGAGGTTGTCTCTAATATTCGTGCAGCAGGTATCATGAGCTCATGCTCCGTTATTTTTCGTTTGTTGCCGGACAGGTTGAAGTAGGCATGATTGGTGAGATTCAGATAAGTAGGGCGGTCTGTGGTTCCGTGATAGCTGATTGTCAGTTCGTTGGTTTCCGTGAATTGATATTCCACTTCCGCCTGTACATTTCCCGGATATCCTCCTTCCATGTCCGGAGAGTGGAGAAGGAAACGGATGCCGGAATCTGTCCGTTTCCATTGCCATATCTTCTTGTGAAAGCCGGATAGTCCGCCGTGATTGGTGTTTTCTCCGTCGTTTTTCTCCAGCAGATAGGTAGTGCCTTCGATAGAAAAGGATGCCTGATGAATGCGGTTGGCAAACCGGCCGACAGTGGCTCCCATATAATAGGTGTCTTTGAGATATCCTTCTGCATGGTCATATCCCAGCAGAATGTTTTCAAAGACGTCGTATCGGTTCGGCATATTGGCCGAAACCCAGGTGGCTCCCAGGTTTGTAAGCTCGATGGAGGCTCCGGTAGCATTGGTCAACCGGAACAGATAGATGGAATCTCCCGATGGAGTACATCCCCAATGTGTAATTGTAAACTGCATGATCTGCTTATTTTATATGAATCTTTTGCTTTGCAAAGGAAAGCAAAATCAAAGAATCAGAAAATAGAGAAAATCAGTTTAAAGATGGACAATTATAAGAATTGTGTCTGTGTTTTTCTATCGAAAGGAAATGGGTATGTGCTCTCTCAACGGGATGCCGGAAGGTGTGTTAAAAATCGGTAGTATCTTAAATCTCCTCCTTCGGGAAGGAGGAGTACCCGCAGGGGGAGGTGTAGGTGAATACGCAATTCTTTCATTCATAGTAAATTATAGACAACTCCATTTTAGTTACTATTGACTTTTGAAACACCCTCTGGCTTTCTGATAGTTATTTCTTCATTTTAGCGAGTAGAATGACGTTGTTGCCTTCTTCATCCAGTGAATTTATCAATGTTTGTGCACGTTTCTTTGCCTCTGCCGGAATATCTTTCCGGGTTATTTCTTTTTCCAGTGTTTCTTTTAGTTGGGCAGGTTCCATGTTGGCAACATAATAACCATGGCCGAATGAGGGCCATATCTGCATCTTTTTCGTTCCCAGGAAATCATTGTATAGGCGGAAGTAGCTGCCATGCAGTGTTTTCTTATCTATGATATACTTGGCAGGCTTGCTGCCGCTCCAAGTGTTTTCTGATACTTGTATCGGCACGGAAACGTCTCCGATAAAGTGACGCGGGTATTCGGAATAGCCGTGCCAGGGGATTTTCTCCTTGTTCGGATATTCCACGGTGAATCTGGCTTCGAGTCGATTCTGGGCTGCGTTATAGTGGTACAGACTGTCCGTTCGTGGGGCAGGCATGATCACCATTAACATAACGCCGTAATCATTAGTATTATTATCCATAAATACTTCGTTGCTAAAGTCGCGCGGAACGGTCAGATGTCCCGGTGCGATAAAGTTCTTGCGTTTACCTTTGAAATCTTGTGTCCACACGACAGCCGGCCAGCCTTCGAAAGGCAGAGTTGTCAGAGTGACTTCCGACTTTTCCGTATCTACTCTGAATTTGCCTTTGGGCACGCGCATACATAAAGGAATGGGAGGCTGAGGATTGCCTTGTAAATCGAATACGAGCAGCTTGTCACTCTGCCAGGGCAGTATGTAGATACGGTTGTGGGCTTCGTCCAACTGGTCGGCGTATGTGTTTCCATATTCGTTGGGCCCTTGTCCGTAGGCACCGATAGTGGTGATGAATTTGCCGTCGCGGGTAAAAAGTTTGTAGGGAGTCTGTTTGTTATTGCTCACCAGGATGTATTTTTCTCCCACTGTGGTGCGTATCCAGCCTCCTACCAGTGCTTCGTCCCGGTTGTCTAGTTTGACAACTTGAAGTTCTTCTGTCAAATAGCTGAGTGGAATGTCTACTGTGTCTTTCAAAGCCTTTAAATTACATGAGACTAGTGTGCCGGTAGGTGTCGTGACTCGTTTTGCTACAATAGGGGAGAGTGCCAGTGGGTCGGTCTTTGTTTCACTGTTGTATACAAAAGCAACAATTGCAAGTAGACAACTAGCACATAAACTTAAAATAAACACATAGCGAAAAAGTAAATTTGGGCAAAGCGTAGCGAATTAGCTGATAGAGCGTTCGTTACGCTTTGTTTTTCTATGGGACAGAGCCAACGAAATACCACCTCGAAGCCAAACGGC
>ENA-OQHL01001429-OQHL01001429.1-human-gut-metagenome-genome-assembly--contig:-NODE-1429-length-12012-cov-15.680522_pt1 | contig 12012 bp, 9 predicted proteins | sample MGYA00242565_ERZ504723 | MGnify/ENA primary metagenome ERZ504723 (study PRJEB26092, sample SAMD00036211) | human gut metagenome | host: Homo sapiens | study: EMG produced TPA metagenomics assembly of...
CGTCTCTGCCGACGCCAGCGGCGCGGTACTGTTCAATTCCAGCCACGCTTCGCCCAGACAGTATAAAGTCTTGCCCGGCATGATGCACCCTCCCTTCTGCCTGTTTTCAAAAACAAACTACAGTATACACCCATCCGGGCGTTTGTGCAAATGGAGAGCTTGACAGCTTCGGTCGGATTGTGATAAACTGACGCAATATGGCAGTATATCTAAAATTTGAATGATAAAAATGTGACATTTGACGAGGAAAACATGAGCCTTACCAAACAGTATTTCAAATACGTCAGCCAGAACATCTTCGGCCTGCTGGGGACGTCCTGCTACATCCTGGCCGATACCTATTTCATCTCGCAGGCGGCAGGCACCAGCGGTGTGGCTCTGCTGAACCTCTGCCCATCTACAACTTCATCTTCGCCATCGGCTCCATGCTGGGCCTTGGTGCTGCCACCCGCTACGCCATCCTCCGGGCGCAGGGCGACGAGCGCTCGGAGCGCTATTTCTCCAACGCCCTGCTCTGGGCGCTGGTGTTCGCCCTGCCCTTCATGCTGGCGGGCATCTTCTGCCCCGAGGTGCTGCTGCGGTTCATGGGCGGCGACGCGGAGATCGTTGCACTGGGCGTGGGGTACGCCCGCATCTTCCTGCTGTTCACGCCCTTCTTCATGTGCAACTACATCGTCTCGGCCTTTGTCCGCAACGACGGCGACCCCTCACTGGCCATGGTGGCGACCCTCTGCGGAAGCCTCTTCAACGTGGTGTTCGATTATATCTTCATGTTCCCCATGGGCCTCGGCCTGCCCGGCGCGGCGCTGGCGACGGCAGTCTCGCCGGTGCTGAGCATTGCGATCTGCAGCCGCCACTTCTTCAAAAAGAGCAGCACCGTCCGCCTTGTGCGGCAGCTGCCCTCGCCGAAGCTGCTGGCCCAGAGCTGCCAGCTGGGCGTCTCGGGCTTCGTGGGAGAGATGTCCTCCGGCGTGACCACCACCGTCTTCAACCTGCTGCTCCTGCGTCTGGCGGGCAATGTGGCCGTGGCGGCTTACGGCGTCGTGGCGAACTACGCGCTGGTGGCGACCGCTATCTTCAACGGCGTGGCCCAGGGCGCACAGCCGCTGGTCAGCAGGTGCTACGGCAAAAACGATGCCGCCGGTGCCCGCAAGCTCCTGCTGCTGGGCAGCGGAACAGCGCTTGCGCTGGCGGCGGCACTGTATGCAGTTCTGTTCGGGTTCACCGGGCCGATCGTCGCGGTCTTCAACAGTGAGAACTCGGCCCTCATGGCGCAGTATGCCTTCAGCGGGATGCGCATCTACTTCCTCGGCTATTTCTTCGCGGGCTTCAATATCGTGGCCGCCGGCTATCTGGGCGCGGTGGACCGCCCCGCAGAGGCTTCTGCGACGTCGCTTTCCCGCGGCATCGTGGCCATCGTGGCCTGCTCTCTGGTGCTGAGCGCCCTCTTCGGGATGAACGGCGTCTGGGCCGCGTTCCCAGCCTCTGAGGCCATCACGGCCTGCCTGACTCTCTTCCTGCTGAAGCGGAAAAATTAAATAAACAATTCCTGTTCCAACCGCTGCTGCTCGGGCGAAAGCTCGGGCAGTGCGCTCCGACCGGCCATCGCCCGCCACTGCGTGGGAGATTGGCCGGTCGTTTTTTTGAAGACGCGGCAGAGGTAGTTGGCCCCCGAGAAACCGCAGAGGCTGGCGATGACATCCAGCGTGTACTCCCGGTGGAGCAGCAGACGCATGGCGGCTTCTATGCGGACGCTGGTGAGGTACCGCCCCGGCGAGACGCCCAGCGCTGCCGTAAAGGCCCGGACAAGGTGGCTCTTGGAGACGCCCAGCCGCTCGCTCAGCTCTTCCACGCCGTAGAGCCCGGCGTAGTTCCTGCGGATGTCCTCGATTGCGGCGGCCACCAGCGGGGGCAGGGCAGGGGCGGCGCTGTCGGCGTCTGAGAGCTCGCACAGCAGCGCGAAGGCCAACTGACTGCGCACCCGCTCCGAGGCGTCCCGCTCTTCGGCGAGGCGCCCCATCAGCTCTGCCGCCGCCGGGCAGGTCTCGCCCCGGGCGAGGAAGGGCATCTCGGAAAGCCCTGCAAGGAACTGTTCCGCTGCCTGCCCGGTGAGCTGGACGCAGAGCAGATGGCACTCATTTTCCGGCGCGAGGGTCAGCGGCCCCCGGCTCAGCACGAGATGGCCCGCTGCGGCATTCTGGGGCGGCAGCAACAGGGCAGAACCTGCCGGCATCGGGTCGAGATCGGACAGTGAGACGACACATTTTCCGCTGGAAATGAGGCAGACCCAGAGCCCTTCGCCCCGCAGGGTGAGGGGCTCTTCCGGCTGGGCATCCTCCACGATGCCGAGGGCGGCAGTCGTGCTGGGAGAGTAAATCAATATCTGACACCTCAAATCAATAAAATGCTATTTTATAACACAAAATAATCTGCTATTATAATAGCAATGAAACGGCTCATCGTCAAGCTGAGCCTTTGAGTGCAACAACATCAATGGAGGAAAAAGCTTTATGGCTTCTATCAGCTGCCAGCATATCTACAAGATCTACCCCGGTGCTACGGCTCCTTCCGTCACCGATTTCAACCTGGAGATCCAGGACAAGGAATTCATCATCTTCGTCGGCCCCTCTGGCTGCGGTAAGTCCACCACCCTGCGCATGATCGCCGGTCTGGAGGAGATCTCCAAGGGCGAGATGTACATCGGCGGCCGCCTCATCAACGACGTTCCCCCGAAGGACCGCGACATCGCCATGGTCTTCCAGAGCTACGCTCTGTACCCCCACATGACCGTCTACAAGAACATCGCTTTCGGTCTGGAACTGCGCAAGACCCCGAAGGACGAGATCGACCGCCGCGTCCACGAGGCTGCTAAGATCCTGGAGATCGAGCACCTGCTGGACCGCAAGCCCAAGGCTCTGTCCGGTGGTCAGCGCCAGCGTGTCGCTCTGGGCCGTGCAATGGTCCGTAACCCGGCAGTCTTCCTGCTGGACGAGCCTCTGTCCAACCTGGACGCTAAGCTGCGTACCTCCATGCGCACTGAGATCATCAAGCTGCACAAGAAGCTGGCTACCACCTTCATCTACGTTACCCACGACCAGACCGAGGCTATGACCATGGGCGACCGTATCGTTGTCATGAAGGACGGCATCATCCAGCAGGTCGATACCCCGCAGAACCTGTACGATATGCCCTGCAACATGTTCGTCGCAGGCTTCATCGGCAGCCCCCAGATGAACTTCCTGGACGGCACCATCGTCAAGAAGGGCGACCAGTACAGCGTCGATCTGGGCGGCGACCTCATCCCCCTGCCCAAGGAGAAGACCGCTGACGGCAAGCTGGATTCCTACGTCGGCAAGAAGGTCAAGATGGGCATCCGTCCCGAGGACATCGACGACGAGCCCGAGTTCATGGCAAAGCACACCGACTGCCAGCTGGATACTCAGGTCGATGTCTCTGAGATGATGGGCGCTGAGATCTACCTGTACCTGGAGTACAAGGGCAACAAGATGACCGCCCGCGTCGCTCCCACCTCCAAGGCTCGCAACGGAGACACCGTCCGCGTTGCCTTCGATCCCCACAAGGTCCACCTGTTCGACGTCGAGACTGAGCAGACCGTCCTGAACTGAATAAGATAGTCTACGATCATTTTTGATCCTCCTATCATAAGAAAAGCCGTCGGGCCGCAAGGCCCGGCGGCTTTTCCTGTGCCGGAAAAAAGACATCATAAAAACCCATGCTGCGGCAAAGCAAAACGCAACATGGGTACGGAAATGGCTTATGAAGTCAGGGGACGCTTCGATCAGCGGGCCTTGACGTACTTGTGCAGGGTAGCGCGGACAGCGCCGGGACCTGCGAACAGCTCCTTGGCCATGGACTCGATCTTCTCGCCCAGACCGACGGCGTACAGGTCCACGCCGAAGACGTCGGTGCGGCTGTACAGAGCCTTCAGGCAGGAGAAGTCCTGCTCACCGGCTTCCACCTTCAGGGGAGCCACGATGGCCTGCAGCTCAGCCAGCAACGGGTCAGTGGAGATCTCAAAGGGCTGACCGTTGTCGTCGATGCCCTTCAGGTAGCGGGCATAGCCTGCCAGCACCAGCGGGATGAGGATGAGGTTGGACTTGTCCAGACCGCGCGCCTCGTAAGCCTTGATGGTCTCGCCGAAGCGGATCGCCAGCTTCTGGGAGGTATCGGTGGCGATACGCTGGGGAGCGTCGGGCATGAAGGGGTTGGGCAGACGGCGGTTGATGACAGCGCCGATGAACTCGTAGGGGTTCAGAACGCCGGGGTCAACGACGACGGGCATCGCCTCGATGTAGCCGATCTTCTGGATGAAGCTGCGCAGGTCCTCATCCGCCATCTCAGCGGAGATGAGGGTGTAGCCCAGCATGCAGCCGTAGATGGACATGGCGGTGTGCAGAGGGTTGAGGCAGGTGCAGACCTTCATCTTCTCGATCTTATCGACGGTCTCGCGGTCGCAGTAGAGGACACCGCCCAGCTCCAGCGGAGGACGGCCATTGGTGTAGTGGTCCTCGATGCAGAGGTACTGGGTCTCCTCAGCGTTGACGAAGGGAGCGGTGAAGGTGTGCTTCTCGGTGACGATGGTGTAGTGGTCCTCAAAACCGTCGTCAGCCAGCATCTTCTGGACCTTGGCATCCGGGCGGGGAGTGATCTTATCGATCATGCTCCAGGGGAAGGTGATCTTGGTCTCGTCCTTGACGTAGGCCAGGAACTCGGCGGGGACCAGGCCCTGCTCGACCCACTTGGAAGCGTAGGCAAAGACTGCGGTCTTGACCTTATCGCCGTTGTGAGAGCAGTTGTCCATGCTCTGGACGGTCAGGGGCAGCTTGCCGGCCTTGAAGCGCTCGTAGAGCAGGGCAGTGACCTTGCCCATGGCCAGAACGGGGGTCAGGCCGCGCTCGAGGTCAGCAGGAGCGACGCCGTAGCCCTTCTCGGTGATGGTGAAGGAGATCATCTGCAGGCTGGGTGCCTGGAAGATCTCGACCAGACGAGCCCAGTCAGCGCCGAAGGAGTAGTCAGCCTTCAGGCTCTCGGTGACGGAGGCGATGACCTTCTTCTCGATGTCGCCGGTGGACTTCAGGCAGACCAGCAGGCTCAGGTTGTCGTAGGGCTGATAAGCCTTGTCGATGATCTCGTAGTCGAAGCTCTCGGCCACGATGACGCCGCGGTCATATTTGCCGCTGTTCAGGGCGTCGTTCAGGATGGCAGCCGGGAATGCGCGGAAGATGTTGCCGGCACCGAAGTGGACCCAGGTGGGTTCTGCGTGGGTCTTGGCCTTGACGGCCTCAACGTCGAACTTGGGCAGCTCGTAGCCCTTTTCTGCCCACTCGGCGGACAGATTGCCGTTCTTAATATCAGTCAGCTTCATGATATATCAGCCCTTCTTCTTCTCTTCGTCCAGACGGTCCAGCAGGTCCCAGACGCCCAGCATATACTGGATGCCCAGCGCACGGTCATACTTGCCGTAGCCGGGGCGGCAGCTGCCGGGGCCTTCCTCCCACAGCTGACGGCCATGGTCGGGGCGGATGTAGCCCTCGAAGCCGCAGTCATGGTAGGCGCGCAGGATCTCGATGATGCCGGTCTCGCCGCAGCAGTCGCGGTGGGCAGCCTCGGAGAAGTCGCCGTTGGGGAAGTGATGGATGTTGCGGATGTGTGCGAATGCGATGCGGTCGCAGTGCTTGCGGACGATCTCAGCCACATTGTTGTTGGGGTTGGCGTTCAGGCTGCCGGAGCAGAGGGTCAGGCAGTTGTACTCGTCGTCCACCATGCTCAGGAAGCGGTCGATGCTCTCAGCATCCACCAGCAGGCGGGGCAGGCCGAAGATGTCCCAAGGGGGATCGTCCATGTGGATGGCCATCTTGATGTCGCACTCGCGGCAGGTGGGCATCAGGGCTTCGAGGAAGTACTTCAGGTTCTCCCAGAGCTTTTCCTTGGTGACAGGGGCGTAGGCCTTGAACAGCTCGTCCAGCTTTGCCATCCGCTCCGGCTCCCAGCCGGGGAAGGTCATGTTGTACTTCTCGGTGAAGGACATGATGTACTCGGCCATGGACTTGTAGTCGCCCTTGATCTTGTCCTTCTCGTAGAACAGTGCGGTGGAGCCGTCGCCGACGGGGTGGAACAGGTCGGTGCGGGTCCAGTCGAAGATGGGCATGAAGTTGTAGCAGATGACCTTGACACCGAACTTGGACAGGTTGCGGATGCACTGCTTATAGTTCTCGATGTACTGATCGCGGGTGGGCAGGCCGATCTTGATGTCGTCGTGGACGTTGACAGACTCGACAACGTCCATGTCGAAGCCGTAAGCGTGGATCTGGTCTGCGACCTTCTGGATCTCGTCGATCTCCCAGATCTCGCCGGGCATCTTGTTGTGCAGCGCCCAGACGATGCTGGTCACGCCGGGGATCTGCTTGATGTCGCTGAGGGTGACGGGGTCGTTGCCCTCGCCATACCAGCGCCAACCCATTTTCATAGGCATAGTGGATGTCCTCCGTTCATATTGCTTTGCGTTTATGCGCGGCAGGAGTGCCTCGCTCTCTCACTTATATTCTAATATATCAGTTGCGAATTGGCAATAGTCGATTTGCCGAGTTTTGATGTTTTTTCTTGTATACTTTAGACAAATTGACATGGAAATGACAAAAAAGAGCGCCAGCTCCGGCAAAGCCGGGACTGGCGCTCCTGTCGCAGAGTCTAAGTTAACGCTTCACGTTGAAAGCAGCCATGCCGGGGTAGACGGCGCTGCCGCCCAGCTGCTCCTCGATGCGCAGCAGCTGGTTGTACTTTGCCACACGCTCGGTGCGGCTGGGGGCGCCGGTCTTGATCTGGCAGGTGTTCAGAGCCACGGCCAGGTCGGCGATGGTGGTGTCCTCAGTCTCGCCGGAGCGGTGAGAGCTGATGGCGGTATAGCCGGCCTTGTGAGCCATCTTGATGGCTTCCAGAGTCTCAGATACGGAGCCGATCTGGTTCAGCTTGATGAGGATGGCGTTGCCGGCACCCAGTTGGATGCCCTTGGCCAGACGCTCGGTGTTGGTGACGAACAGGTCGTCGCCCACCAGCTGGACCTTGCCGCCCAGCTCGCGGGTCATCTCCTGCCAGCCTTCCCAGTCCTCTTCGTCCAGACCGTCCTCGATGGAGATGATGGGGTACTTTTCCACCAGCTTCTTCCAGTGTGCGATGAGCTCACTGGAGGTGAACTCGGTGCCGGCCTTGGGCAGCTTGTAGAAGCCCTTGCCCTTGGGGCTCTTCCACTCGGAGGAAGCAGCGTCCATGGCCAGCATGAAGTCCCTGCCGGGAAGATAACCGGCCTTCTCGATGGCGGCCAGAATGGTCTCAATGGTCTCCTCGTCGCTGGACAGGTTGGGAGCGAAGCCGCCCTCGTCGCCCACGGAGGTAGCCAGACCCTTTGCCTTCAGGATGGAAGCCAGAGCGTGGAAGACCTCAGCGCACCAGCGCAGGCCCTCCTTAAAGGAAGGTGCGCCCACGGGCATGATCATGAACTCCTGGGTGTCCACGGTGTTGGTGGCGTGTGCGCCGCCGTTCAGAATGTTCATCATGGGGACGGGCAGGCGGTTGCCGTTCACGCCGCCGAGGAAGCGGTAGAGGGGCATGTCCAGCGAAGTGGCAGCAGCGCGGCAGGCAGCGATGGAAACGGCCAGAATGGCGTTTGCACCCAGCTTGGACTTGTCCTTGGTGCCGTCAGCGTCGATCATAGCCTTGTCGATGGCGTAGATGTCGGAAGCATCCATGCCGATGACAGCATCAGCGATGACGGTGTTGATGTTCTCCACAGCCTTGGTGACGCCCTTGCCCAGATAGCGGCCCTTGTCGCCGTCGCGCAGCTCCAGCGCTTCAAACTCGCCGGTGGATGCGCCGGACGGTGCGCAGCCCCGGGCCACGGTGCCGTCGGCGAGGGTGATCTCAGCCTCAACAGTGGGGTTGCCGCGGGAGTCCAGGATCTCACGGCCCTGAATGTCTACGATCTCAAGATAGTTCATGATTTGTACCTCCATATATAATAGGAATGGATGCGCTCTTCTCATTTGGATAGTATACGCTAACTAACCGACATTATCCTACCATGATTCGGCCCGGGATGCAAGAGGATACATGGATGTTAGCAAGAACAAACTTCAGGAGAGGAAAGTTGTGTCATCTTTTTGTTACTCATGAATCGATTTCATGTTCTGTTTTTCTCAGGTGAACAATTTGAAAAAGTAACCAAAAATCGACGCTTGGTTTTGTTAAAAATAGCAAGTTTTGCCTGAAACCCCTCCCAAACTATGGACGATTTGTGAATTGCGGACTTGCACCGAAGTGCTTATAATAAGACTCAAGGAAGCAGAGCTGCTTTGAGGGAAGAGAGAGCTGCTTCCTTAACAGCTTTTCGGGACACTGGCTCATGGGCCGTGCGCGAGGGCTGCAAATAACACGAATGCTTCCAAATAGCAGGAGGATATAGACTTATGAAAAACATGATCTCTCGTCGTAACTTTCTGGCTGCTGCGGGTGTCGTGGCTGCTGCCGGTGTTCTGACTGCCTGCGGCGGCTCTTCCAGCACCGCAGCTTCCGCTGCCGGTTCTACCGCAGCAGCTGCTTCCGGCGACACCATCAAGGTCGGCGTTATGGGTCCCCTGAGCGGCAACGTCTCCGTTTACGGTCAGGCTGTTGTCAACGGTGCTGCCCTGTACCTGAAGCAGGTCAACGCCAACGGCGGCATCAACGGCAAGCAGATCGAGATCCTCACCGAGGACGAGCAGGGCGATGCTACGCAGGCTGTCAACTGCTTCACCAAGATGGTGGACGAGGGAATGACCGCTCTGATCGGCGACGTTACCACCACCCCGACTCTGGCAGTCGTTGCTGAGAGCGCAGACTACAATATGCCCATGGTCACCGCTTCCGCTACCGCTGAGGCTGTCACCTACGATGCCGAGACCGACACCGTGAACGCAAACGTCTTCCGCGCCACCTTCACCGACCCGTTCCAGGGCATCAAGATGGCTGACTACGCATACCAGAAGCTGGGCTACACCAAGGCAGCCGTCATCTTCAAGAAGGGTGCTGACTACAACGAGGGCCTGGCAGAGAACTTCGTCAACGAGTTCGAGTCTCTGGGCGGCACCATCGTCGATCAGGAGAGCTACTCTGAAGGCGACGTGGACTTCAAGACTCAGCTGACCACCATCCTTGGCAAGGACCCCGAGACCGTCTTCTGCCCCAACTACTACGAGGAAGTGGGCCAGATCCTGTCTCAGGCTGAGAGCGTCGGCCTGACCGTTCCGTTCCTGGGCGGCGACGGCTGGGATGGTCTGGAAGGCTACGCCACCAACGATCAGCTGAAGGACACTTACTTCTGCGCCAACTACGCAAAGGGCTCCAACGCCGAGTTTGAGGATGCCTACAAGGCAGAGTACGGTCAGGAGTACCCCAACGGCTTCTCTCCTCTGGGCTACGATGCAGCAAAGACCATCGTCTACGGCCTGCAGGCTGCTGAGGATGCCGGTCTCGAGGCTGGCACCGACGATTACAAGCAGGCTGTCATCGATGCCATTGCCTCCGGCACCATCGACGGCATCACCGGCACCTTCACCTTCGACGAGCATCACGACCCCGTCAAGCAGACTGCTATCCTGACCTATGTGGACGGCAAGCCGGTGCTGAAGGAAATGTTCTGATCCCAGCTTTCTTCCACCGACCGGTGATGGAAGCGCCGCTGAGATCCGAATGATCGTAAATTGACCCGACTGCGGAGAACGCCGGAACAGTATTGCCCCGGTGCTCTCCGCCTTTTTGGTAAAAAAGTGTATCCCCACATAAGGCGTGCAACAGCGCCGGAAAGAAAGGAAGTATCCATCCATGACAGTGTTTTTCAGCCAGCTCATCAACGGCTTGTCGCTGGGCAGCATCTATGCACTGATCGCACTGGGCTACAGCATGGTGTACGGCATCATCCTGCTGCTGAACTTTGCCCACGGCGACGTCATCATGGTGGGCGCGTACATGTCCTGGTTCGTCATGAACCAGCTGGGCCTCGGCCCGGTCACGGCGGTCTGTGCCACCATCCTCACCTGTACGCTGCTGGGCGTGGTCATCGAAAAGATCGCCTACACCCCGCTGCGCAGCGCACCCCGTATCTCTCTGCTCATCACGGCCATCGGCGTGTCGTTCTTCCTCGAGTACACGGCTGAGCTGGTCATGGGCTCGGGCGCAAAGGTCATCCCGTCTTACTACGACAACAAGACCTTCTATCTGGGCAAGGTGCCTCTGGGCCTGACCTCCATCATCACGCTGGTGGTCACCGTGCTGTCCATGCTGGTGCTGACCTTCCTCGTCCAGAAGACCAAGCTTGGCAAGGCCATGCGCGCCGTCTCTGAGGATATGGACGCTGCCCGCCTGATGGGCATCAACGTCAACAGCACCATCTCCTTTACCTTCGCGGTCGGCTCTGCACTGGCCGGCATCGGCTCGGTGCTGTACTGCTGCTCCTACCCGCAGGCCACCCCCACCATGGGCTCCATGCTGGGCCTGAAAGCCTTCGTCGCCGCCGTTCTGGGCGGCATCGGCTCCATCCCGGGCGCAATGGTCGGCGGCATCGTCATCGGCCTGTGCGAGTGCTTCGTTTCTGCCATCGGCCTGTCTGCCTGGAAGGACGCTGTCACGTTCGCCATCCTCATCATCGTGCTGCTGTTCAAGCCCACGGGCTTCCTTGGCCGCAAGGTGCAGGAAAAGGTGTAAGGAGGGCATGAAGATGAACAAAAATCGCAAAACGCTCAAAATGCCCGTGCGCTACCTCATGAACGCCGTGCTGGTGGTGCTGCTGTTCCTGGCCCTTTCCTACATGACCGGCAACATGCTCTCCACTTACCAGAACAAGGTGCTCATGACCGTGGGCATCAACATCATCCTGGCTGTGTCCCTGAACGTGGCCACCGGCTATCTGGGCCAGCTGCCGCTGGGCCACGCCGGTTTCATGGCCGTGGGTGCTTACACCTGCGCCCTCTTCACCAAGTACAGCCCTCTGCCCGATGGTGTTTCCTTTGCCATCGGCCTTGCACTGGGCGCTGTGATGGCCGGCCTGTTTGGCGTCCTCATCGGCGTCCCGGCCCTCCGTCTGACCGGTGACTATCTGGCCATCCTGACCCTGGGCTTCGGCGAGATCATCCGCATCACCCTGAACAACATCGACGATGTGCTGGGCTACAGCCTGTTCTACGGCTCCAAGGGCCTCAAGAACATCCCCAAGTACTCCAACTTCGCCAATGTCTTCCTCTGTGTGGTCATCACCTGCTTCCTCATCCATGCCATGATGAAGAGCCGCCATGGCCGCGCCGTCCTCGCCATCCGTGACAACGAGATCGCTGCCGAGAGCTGCGGCATCCAGACTACTTATTATAAGGTCATGGCCTTCGCTTTCTCTGCTGCCTTTGCCGGTCTGGCCGGTGGTCTGTACGCCTGCTACATCGGCGTTCTGAACCCCTCCACCTTCGGCTTCATGAAGTCCATCGAGATCCTGGTCATGGTGGTTCTGGGCGGCATGGGCTCCATGCTGGGCTCCATCCTCTCCGCTACCGTCCTGACCATCCTGCCCGAGGCTACCCGCAGCTTCGACAGCTACCGCATGGTCATCTACTCGCTGGTGCTCGTCCTGATGATGATCTTCCGTCCGGGCGGACTGCTGGGCAGCTACGATTTCTCCATGAGCCGCATCGTGGAAAAGGTCATGAACGGCGAGCTGTTCCACAAGAAGAATGCTGACAAGGAGGGCGCAGACCATGAATGAGTTCCAGACGAAGTTACACAGCGTCCCTTCCGGCGGCTTCCTGACCGACCGCGACAAGGATAAAAAGCCCATCCTCGACGTCCGTGAACTGGGCATCGACTTCGGCGGCCTGACCGCCGTGGACGGCTTCAACCTGATGATCGGCCGCAACGAGATCACCGGCCTCATCGGCCCCAACGGCGCCGGTAAGACCACCGTCTTCAACCTGCTGACCA
>ENA-OQHL01001430-OQHL01001430.1-human-gut-metagenome-genome-assembly--contig:-NODE-1430-length-11998-cov-2.897229_pt1 | contig 11998 bp, 13 predicted proteins | sample MGYA00242565_ERZ504723 | MGnify/ENA primary metagenome ERZ504723 (study PRJEB26092, sample SAMD00036211) | human gut metagenome | host: Homo sapiens | study: EMG produced TPA metagenomics assembly of...
ATTGTTAAAGAAGGAAATGTTTTTAAAGGTAGACAGTTTCCTTAATCATCAGATGGATATTCATCTTTTTTGAACAAATGGGCGAAGAATTTAAGCGTCGTTTCAAAGATAAGCCTATTAACAAAATTTTAACTATTGAAGCATCAGGCATTGGTATTGCTTGTATCGTTGCAAAATATTTTGATGCTCCTGTTGTATTTGCTAAAAAGACTAAGAGTATTAACATCGAAGGCGAAATGTACATTGCTGAAGTTGAATCATTTACTCATAAGTGCAAAATCAGGTTATTGTATCTAAAAAATTCCTTTCACCTGATGACCACGTTTTAATTATTGATGACTTCCTTGCAAACGGCTGTGCATTACAGGGCTTAATTTCTATTGTTTTAGAATCTGGTGCATCTGTTGAAGGTATCGGTATTGCTATTGAAAAGGGATTCCAGTCTGGTGGTAGAATTATCAGAAACCTTGGCTATCACTTAGAATCTCTTGCTATTGTAGATAGTATGGACGCCTCTAATAGCACTATTGTATTCCACGAACAATAAAAATTAATACAAAGGTAAAAAATTAAAAATGAATAATTCTTCAACAGACAATATTTATTGTCTTGACGGTAAAAATCCCTGTTAAACAGGCTATTCCATTTGGTTTACAGCACATTTTAGCAATGTTTGTTGCAAATATTGCTCCTATATTCATTGTGGCTGGAGCTTGTGGTTTATCTAGTGAACAAAGTGCTATGCTTATTCAAAGTGCTATGCTTATTGCAGGTATCGGTACTTTAATACAGCTTTTCCCTCTTTGGAAAATCGGTTCTGGTCTTCCCATTGTAATGGGTATCAGTTTCACTTTTGTTTCTATTATGTGTTTTGTAGGTCCAACTTATGGTTATAACGCCATTGTAGGTGCAGTATTAGTCGGTGGTTTAATAGAAGGTGTTTTAGGTCTTTTAGCTAAATACTGGCTTAAACTTATTACTCCTATTGTTTCTGCAAGTGTTGTAACAGCTATTGGTTTTTCATTGTTATCTGTAGGTGCAGCATCTTTCGGTGGTGGTAGTGGTAGCGAAAACTTTGGTTCTATTACTAACTGGGTTTTAGGCTCTATTACTTTATTATGCTGTATCTTGTTCAACATATTTGCTAAATCATATTGGAAACAGCTTTCTGTTTTATTTGGTCTTATTGTAGGTTACATTGTTGCTATATTTATGGGTGTAGTTGATTTTTCTGCTTTAAATAGCACATCAATAGTTACATTGCCATCTATTATGCCATTTAAGCCGGAATTTAATATTAATGCTATTATTTCAGTAACATTAATATTCCTTGTATCTGCTACTGAAACTATTGGCGATACATCAGCCCTTGCTGCAACTGGTCTTAATCGTAATACTACAGTAAAAGAAACTTCAGGCTCTATTGCCTGTGACGGTTTCATTAGTGCCCTTTCATCAGTTTTTGGCTGTCTTCCTATTACATCATTTAGTCAGAATGTAGGACTTATAGCAATGACTAAGGTTGTTAATAGATATGCTATTGCTGCCGGTGCTATAATTATGATTCTTGCTGGTTTCTGCCCTATTTTCGGTTCTTTACTTGCAACTTTACCTGATGCAGTATTAGGTGGTTGTACTCTTATGATGTTTGGTAATATAGTTATTAGTGGGTTACAGATGATTAGTGGTTGTGGTTATTCTCAGAGAAATATTACAATCGCAGCCCTTTCATTAAGTATTGGTATTGGATTTACTCAAGTACCGGAAATCTTCAGCATATTCCCACAGATAATTGAAAATGTATTTTCTGAAAACTGTGTTGCTGTTGTTTTCATTGTAGCTATTGTATTAAACCTTATTTTACCTAAAAATATGGAAGCAAAAGTAATTAAAGAAACTGTGGACACAGAAAATAAATAAATCCGACGACTTAAAAAGGCTCACTTCCAACTAAAACAGGGAGTGAGCCTTTTTTCATATATGCTTATACTAAAATCCCACTTTCCTAATTAAAGAAAGTGGGATTTTTATAATAGATAAAGTTTGTATATCAAGCCACAAATTAAAGTAAGATATACTTAAGAATAAATAATATACTTAAGATATACATTAAAATACTAATTTTCTTATTTTCTTTCTTGTTTACAAGATGTAAAACTGTGTAAGAAATTACACCCATTGAAATACCTTCTGAAATACTAGAGAAGAAAGGCATAGCAATCATACAAATGTAAGCAGGAATAGCTTCAAAAGCATCAGCGAAATCAATATTAACAATGTTAGTTACCATATAGAAACCAACAACGATAAGTGCTGGAGCAGTTGCAAATGAAGGAATAGCAAGGAAAATTGGTGAGAAGAATAATGCTAAACCAAATAAGATTGCAGTAGTTAAAGCTGTTAAACCTGTTCTACCACCTTCTGTTACCCCTGATGCACTTTCAATATAAGTAGTTGTTGTTGATGTACCTAAAACAGCACCAAAAGTAGTAGCAATAGCATCTGCAAGTAATGCACCCTTAATCTTTGGAAGTTTACCGTCCTTATCTAAAAGACCAGCCTTAGAAGATACCCCAATAAGAGTACCGATTGTATCAAATAAGTCTACAAATAAGAATGCAAATACAACTACGATAAAGTTTACAAGGTTGTCTTTGCCTGAAATAACATCAGTAAAGCTAATCTTAAATGCTACCTCCTTAATATCACCTAAAGCAAAGCTTACGATACCACTAGGAATTAATGAAAAGAAACCAGCATCTGGATTAGGAACATATAAGCCAGCAACCTGACAAATAATACCTAAAATCCAAGTAGCAAGAATACCTAAAAGTATATTACCCTTTACATTCTTAGCAACTAAAACACCTGTAATAAGAGTACCGATAATCGCAAGTAATACTGTAATACCTACATCGTGCATACCTACACTACCTGCTGTAAGATTATTGGCTGTTACATAGCCATCAACAGAGAAAAGTGATAATCCATTAGTTACAATATTGGCATTCTTTAAACCAATGATTGCAATGTAAAGACCAATACCAACAGAAACGGCTGTCTTTAATGTTAAAGGAATAGCATTGAAGATTGCAGTTCTAATGTTAGTAACAGATAATAAAATGAAGATAACACCTTCTACGAATACAGCTGAAAGAGCTGTTTCCCAGCTGTAACCCATACCAAGAACTACAGTATAGGCAAAGTATGCGTTAAGTCCCATACCTGGTGCTAAGGCAAATGGATAATTGGCAAATAACGCCATAAGTAATGTACCAACAAAGGCTGAAAGTGCTGTGGCAATAAATACACCATTTGAGTTCATACCTGTTGCTGATAAGATATTAGGGTTTACTGCAAGTATATAAGCCATTGTCATAAAGACTGTAATACCGGCAAGAATTTCCGTCTTAACATCTGTGTTGTGTTCCTTAAGCTTAAAAAGCTTTTCAAACATAGGTTGTTCCTCCCTTAAAAATATTAAATTTTTACTTACCAAACAATTATATTGATTTTTCGACACAGGTCAAGCATAATTGTTAAATTTCTGCAAATTATGTAGCTAATGTGTCAATTTTTGGTAATAATTTTAAAATCACTACTAACTTTTTTCAACTTCTATTAATATGCCCTTTTTTCAACAATTTTACTTTCCAAAAAAAGAAGAACACCTTAATAGATGTTCTCCTTTTTAACATTATTTAGATGCCTTTAAAGCAACTTTTCTGTAAGTATCAAAGTTCATCCACTTACTAAAGAACTGACTAGAACCCTCTGAGTCCTTGTATTCCTTAAGGAAGTTTTCTACATCTTCCTGTGAATTAACCTTTATTTCAAAACCTCTACCATTTACAACTGGAGTGTTTTCATACTTATACTGAGATACTTCAACAATATCCTTAATCTTCTTATCTCTTACACTAACAGCAACGCCATCACGAAGTACAATAATATCGAATGTATCAGGATACTTGTAACTTTCGCCCTCTGTTGGAATTTCATCACCAATAGTGTATGTATTCTTAACCGGCTGATACTTTAATACAGATAAACTTTCTACACTATAATAGAATTCTTCAAAAATATCGCCTCTTGCCTCTAAATCACCATTCTTAAATGATGCTCTATCAGAGAAAGAACCAGCCTTTTCGCTTAAATCTTCAACAACACCACAAGCTGATGTCATATTTGAAATCCTGTCAATAAGAATAAGTTCGCCTAATGTCTTGTGATATTCAAATTTGTCTGCAACAATAGGTTCAGCAAGCTGAATTTCGCAAAGAGCGATACCATTCTTAGTTAATGATTCAGCCTTGATGTGTTCTCCTGTGTTTACATCAACAGCATAGTTAATCTTTTCAACTACACCTGGAATAGACTTTGTACCGAGCTTTACAATATAGTCCTTACCAGGATATAAAGGTTCATCGTCCATCCATAAAAGTGATACAGTAAGCTTGCCATAAGGTGCAAGATTAGTACCCTTTACAAGTACACAACCTCTTGAAACGTCAACTTCCTTATCAAGTGTAATTGTAACAGGCTGACCCTTGAAAGCAGTATCAGAAGACTTGTCGCCTACGATAATTTCCTTAACATGAGCCTTTTCATTACTTGGTAAAGTTATAAGTTCATCGCCTACACTAATGCTACCTGATTCAATCTGACCCTGGAAACCTCTAAAGCTGTGGTTTGGACGGCAAACTCTCTGAACTGGCATATAGAAGCCCTGTTCTTCATTCTTTTCAGATACATCAATATTTTCAAGATATGGTAAAAGTGCTTCACCCTTGTACCAAGGAATATTTTCAGACTTAACTGTTACGTTGTCACCTTCTGTAGCAGAAAGAGGAATTACCTGAACATTTTCAAGAGAAAGTTCTTTCTTAAGTTCTTCAATCTGACCATTGATTTTGTTAAATACTTCTTCGTCATAACCTGCAAGGTCCATTTTGTTTACAGCGAAAACAAAGTATCTAATACCCATAAGTTTACAAATTCTTGCATGACGTCTAGTCTGAACAAGAACACCCTGTGTAGCATCAATAAGAATTACAGCAAGGTCTGCAAAAGATGCACCAACTGCCATGTTTCTTGTATATTCTTCGTGACCTGGTGTGTCAGCAACAATAAAACTTCTGTTGTCAGTTGTGAAATATCTGTAAGCAACATCAATAGTGATACCCTGTTCTCTTTCAGCCATAAGACCGTCTAAAAGAAGTGAGTAGTCAATCTTACCACCTCTGCTACCTACTTTACTATCAAGCTCAAGGGCCTTTTCCTGGTCTGTATAAAGGAGCTTTGAGTCGTATAAAATATGTCCGATAAGTGTTGACTTTCCGTCATCTACACTACCACAAGTTATGAATTTAAGTAATCCTTTCATTTTAGAAATAACCCTCCCTCTTACGACGTTCCATACTACCGGCAGCTTCGTTATCTATTACTCTTGAAGTTCTTTCAGAAGAAACTGCACTTAATGTTTCATCAATAATTTCATCTAATGTTGTTGCAGTAGATTCAACACCACCTGTTAATGGATAACAGCCAAGTGTTCTGAAACGTACTGACTTGTAAACTGGCTTTTCGCCTTCCTTAAGACGGAATCTGTCATCATCAACCATAATGATGTTGCCATCTCTTTCAACAACTGGTCTTTCAGCTGCAAAGTAAAGAGGTACAATGTCAATATTTTCTCTCTTTATGTACTGCCAAATATCCTTTTCTGTCCAGTTAGAAATAGGGAAAACTCTCATACTTTCGCCCTTTTCAATTTTAGTGTTGTATAACTTCCACATTTCTGGACGCTGGTTCTTAGGGTCCCAAGCATGGTTTTCATTTCTGAATGAGAAAATTCTTTCCTTAGCACGAGATTTTTCTTCATCACGTCTACCACCACCAAAGGCAGCTGTAAAACCGTATTTGTTAAGTGCCTGCTTAAGAGCCTGTGTCTTCATAATATCAGTATAAGCTGAACCGTGGTCAAATGGGTTGATACCCTGCTTTACACCTTCTTCATTTGTGTATACAATCATATCAATGCCAAGCTTTTTAGCTGTGTCATCTCTAAATTTAATCATATCCTTAAATTTCCAAGTTGTATCAATGTGCATAAATGGGAAAGGTGGCTTTTCAGGATAGAATGCTTTCATAGCAAGGTGAAGCATAACTGAACTATCCTTACCTATTGAATAAAGCATAACTGGTTTTTCACACTCTGCCGCAACCTCTCTTATAATATATATGGCTTCTGCCTCAAGCGCATCAAGATGTGATAATTCGCTCATTTTTACTACCTCCAATTCTTAATATTTGTTAGATTCTTTCTGATTTATATCTATCTCGCTGACATTTCCGTCTGGAGATTCAATAACCCACTTTAATATATCACCACTTTTTTCAGTATGAACAAGACTGCCCATACCTCCAATATCGGCTCCAAGATAAAAACCTATTGCATGGGCCTTACATTCTTTTATACAAGAAGTACAACCCCAGCAGTCCTTTGGATATTTTATGTATGCCTTATTATTTTCGTCTGTTTTAATAAGGCTACCGGGACATACGACACTACATTTCTTACAGCCTACACATTTGTTTTTATCAATTACTATGCTCATAAGTCGTACCTCCTTCTACAATATCTCTAAGAATGATTTTTATTTCGCCATTTTCAAGTTTTGAATTAACATATTTATTCCAGTTTTCATTATCCTTTTCCGGATAATCAAGATTTTCAGCAAAACTATGCCATCTTGTTTCTTTTCTCGCCTTTAAGTGAGCAATTACACTTCGGCAAACAACAAGTCTTTCTCTTAACTCATATATATACATAAGTTCCTGAAAATCACTTGCTACAAGATTTTCTGACAAGCTATAAAGCTGTTTAATCTTTTCATCAGCTATCTTAAGCTGTTTTTCATTAAAACGGTAATTTGTTTTTAATACCACCGGCATAAGAGTCCATAACTGTCTGCATAGCTTCTTCAATCTGTTCTGTTGTAAATCTGCTGTTTTCACCGTTTAAGAATTTTAAAACTTCATTCTTATGACTTTCAACATCACTTTCAGCTAATTCTTCTGCCTTAAAGTTTTCAATATCCTTAAGTACAGTAAGACCGGCAATTTCACCTTCTGCTAAAGCACCTGTTACATATTTCTGTGGTGCACCACCGGCTACATCACCGGCAGCATAAAGACCCTTTACAGTAGTTCTTCTCTCTGTATCAATCCAGTAGCCACTTGCTGTATGACCACCTACAATATAAGGTTCTGTACCCTCAATTTCTACATTCTGTTCTGAAGGATTTTTGCCACTTTCTATCCACTTTAAAGTCTGAGATGGAGCCATATTTAAATATGCCTTCTTCAAATCTTCATCCTGTTCGTGGCTAATACCCTCTGTTCTTAAATAGCAAGGTCCTCTACCTTCAATATTCTCATTTACTGTTCCGTAAACTCTTTCAGAAGTTGTAAGACCGTACTTTGTTTCGTAAACCTCACCGAGAGAGTTTACCTGCTTTGCACCAACACCCTGTGCAAGTGTACCGGTTGGAGCTATTGTATCCTTACATCTCAATGCTATAAATCTCATTTCAAATGTAGTCATTTCTGCTCCGGCTTTTATACCCATAGCATAACCGGCACCTGTGTTAAATGGTGGGTACCACATTTTGTGTCTTGAAAATCCCGGATTGTTAGGTTTATAAAGACCAGATGCACCACCTGTGGCAACAATAACAGCCTTTGCTTCAATAGTATAGAAAGTATCGTTTTCAATACCAATACCGTAAGCACCAATAACCTTGTTGTCCTTTACTGCAAAGTCAATAATATCAACTCTGTTAAGTACCTTTACATTAGGACAGGAATTAGTTGCTTCTGCTATTATAGGCTTTATATTTTCGCCATTAATTTTAAGGTTTCTATTTCCTCTTGTAACATACTTTCCATTTTCATCTTTTAATATTACAAGTCCCAATTCTTCAAGTCTTGCTGTAACGGCATTAAGTCTTTCACTCATTGTAAGAAGTAAATCTTCTCTCACAATGCCGTCTGCATCTTTCTTAGCATAGTCTACATAGTCCTGAGGTTTTCTGCCCTCTGTTATGTAAGCATTAAGTGCATTTACACCTGCTGCAAGACAACCACTTCTTTTAATATGAGCCTTTTCACATATTAAAACCTGTGTTTCTGGAGATTTTTCAGAAATAGTAATAGCTGCATAACAACCAGCTGTACCACCACCTATAATAAGCACATCTGTTTTAAGTTTTTCGCTTTTTAAATTCTTGTAATCTGCCATATTATATTCCTCTTTTTAAATAATCATTGAATTTTCGTTTAATGCCTTGTTTTCAATAAGATATGCCTTGTCACCAGCTGTCACAAACATTCTATAAATAAATACATCAACCTTTTCTCCTGCTTCAATAGGATTTTCGTCAAGTCCACGTCTGGCAGTAAAAACATTATCCTTGCATCTTACTGTAAGCTCTATGTTATTACCTCTGAATGAAACTCTTTCTACAACACCCTCAGCTGCAGAAGTCTTATATTTCTGAACTTCATTTTTCTTTGTAATCTTTACAAATTCAGGTCTTAAAATAGCTGAATCAGCCTTTTCAATTTCATCAAATGTACTGAAACTTGTATAGTTTTCAATTAAAGAAGTCTGTCCAAAGAATGATGCAGCAAAAGCTGTCTGTGGATTTTGATATATCTCAACAGGACTTCCCTTTTGTTCAACTCTACCCTTATTTGTAATTATAATTTCATCGGCAACTTCTATTGCTTCGTCTTGGTCGTGAGTAACAAATATACTTGTAACTCCCAACTTTTCAATCATTTCCTTAAGCCAACTTCTAAGTTCCTGTCTAACTTTTGCATCAATAGCAGCAAAAGGTTCATCTAAAAGAAGTAACTGAGGATTTGGAGCTAAGGCTCTTGCAAAGGCAACTCTCTGTCTTTGACCACCTGAAAGCTGACTAGGAAATCTGTTGTCAAGACCTTCAAGACCAATTAACTTAATAAGTTCCTTAACTCTTTCATCAATTTTCTTCTTGCTTACCTTTTGAACTCTAAGACCAAAAGCTATGTTGTCATATACTGTCATATATCTGAATAAGGCATAATTCTGGAAAACGAAACCTATTCCTCTTTTACTTGCCGGAATATCGTTTACAACTTTTCCATCTATTATTATGTCACCACTATCAGGATGTTCAAGACCGGCTATCATTCTAAGTATTGTAGTTTTACCACTACCACTTGGTCCTAACAAAGCAACAAGCTTGCCTTTTTCAATTCCAAAATTTACATTATTTGATGCTTTATAATCACCAAAAACTTTATTTATATTTTTTAATTCTACATACATTTAACATTCCTTCTTTCCCTTGTATTCAATGACACTTCTTATTATCAATATTAAAACAGCCATCATTACAAGTATTGAGGCTACTGCAAAAGCAGGTACATACTGAAATTCATTAAAAAGTATCTCTACATGGAGAGGGAGTGTATTTGTCTTTCCTCTCAAGTGACCAGAAAGTACAGAAACAGCACCAAACTCTCCCATTGCTCTTGCAGCACAAAAGTACAACACCATAAAGGAATGCCCATTTTATATGAGGAAATGTAACCTTTCTAAATATTGTAAAACCACTTGCTCCCATAAGAGCTGCTGCTTCTTCCTCGTCTGTACCCTCTGCCTCAAGAACCGGTATAAGTTCTCTTGATATAAAAAGGAAAAGGTTACAAAAACTGTAGCAAGTATAATACCAGGAACAGCAAACACAACCTTAACGCCCATATTCTGTAAAGCTGGATATAAAATACTTTGTCTACCAAATGTAAGTACAAATATTAAACCGGCTATAATAGGAGATATTGTAACTGGTAAATCAATAAGTGTTGTAAGAAATTTCTTACCTTTAAAGTTAAACTTTGTAATCGCCCAAGAGGCAAATACACCAAACACAGTATTCACAACAACTGCAAAAGCTGTTGCCTCAAGAGTAAGAAGAACTGCACTTATAGTATATTTATCTGTTACAGCTTCTCTGTATTTTTCAATTCCATCTCTGAATGCCTCTGCAAAGACTATGTATAAAGGAAGAACAAGAAATAAAAAAACAAATATAAGACAAATTGCGATTAACGTATATTTAACTAATTTTGATTCATTTTTCTTCATCTTATCTTCCTCCGTTTAATATTTTTGTGTTTCTTGCCTGTATAAAGTTTATAAGGAATAAAAGTGCAAATGCAAATACTAACATTACAAGTGCTATTGCTGTTGCACTGGCGTAATCATATTCCTGAAGTTTTGACATAATTATAAGTGGTGTAATTTCTGTTTTAAATGGCATATTACCTGCAATAAATACTACACTACCGTATTCGCCAATACATCTACCCATAGCAAGACCAAAACCGGTCAATACAGCTGGCTTTATTTCTGGAAAAATAATTTTTCTGAATATCTTAAATCTGCTTGCACCAAGTACACCGGCAGCCTCCTCATAGGAGTAATCCAATTTTTCTAAAACCGGCTGAACAGAACGCACAACAAATGGAATACCTACGAAAATAAGTGCAACTGTTATACCTATTCTTGTGTAGGCAATTTTTATTCCATACTTAGCAAATACGCCACCTATAAGACCTTGGTCAGCTGTAAGTGAAGTAAGTGCAATACCGGCTACTGCTGTAGGTAATGCAAATGGAAGTTCTATCATACCGTCTAAAACTCTCTTAAATGGAAAATCATATCTTACAAGAACCCAAGCAAGAATAACACCCATAACAGCATTTATTGCTGATGCTATGAAAGCAGTTAAAAAACTTACTTTAAAACTAGCAAGAACTCTCGGCTTTGTAATTACGTCTATAATCTCACCTAAACTCAAAATTAGCAGTAAATACTATTAATGACGCTAATGGTATTATAACTATGATACTTAACATTGTAAGAGTTACACCCATTGAAAGTTCAAAACCAGGTTATTACTCTTTTATTCCTTTTACTCATACTACATCAACCTATTTTTTCTCATAAATTTCATCAAACACTCCACCATCGGCAAAATGCTTTTCCTGTACGGCGTCCCAACCACCGAAATCCTTTATTGTAACTAAATTTACATTAAGATTAAACTTATCACTATATTCCTTAAGAATATTTTCGTTTGATGGACGATAATAATTTTCAGCAGCTATTCTCTGTGCTTCATCAGAATAGAGATACTGTAAATATTCAGTAGCTACATCTCTTGTGCCTCGTCTATCTACTACATCGTCAACAACAGCTACAGAAGGCTGTGCAAGTATACTTATACTTGGTGTAACAATTTCATAATCGTCTGGGTGGTCCTTGATTGAAAGATACGCTTCATTTTCCCAAGCAAGGAGTACATCGCCCTGTCCGTTTTCTACAAATGTAGTTGTTGCACCTCTTGCACCTGAATCAAGTACAAGAACATTTTGGTAAAGTTTCTTAACAAAATCCTTTATCTGTGTTTCATCACTGTTGTATTTCTTATTGGCATAAGCCCATGCTGCAAGATAATTCCATCTTGCACCACCTGAAGTTTTAGGATTAGGAGTTATAACCCCAACACCGTCTTTTACTAAATCGTCCCAATCTTTAATATTTTTAGGATTTCCTTTTCTTACAAGGAAAACGATTGTTGATGTATAAGGTGAACTGTCTTTATCAAATTTATTTATCCAACCTTCATTTATAAGTCCTGCCTTTTGAATAGAAGTTATGTCGTATTCAAGAGCTAAAGTAACTACATCTGCATCAAGACCATTTGCAACCTCAAGAGCTTGTTTACCAGAACCACCGTGAGACTGTGTAACTTCAACATCTTGACCAGTTTTTTCTTTCCAATGTTTTGCAAAAAGTTCATTATATGATGTGTAAAGTTCTCTGGTTGGGTCATAGGAAACATTTGTAATTGTAACCTTTCCGTCATTTTCTGCCGAAGCA
>ENA-OQHL01001431-OQHL01001431.1-human-gut-metagenome-genome-assembly--contig:-NODE-1431-length-11987-cov-2.871669_pt1 | contig 11987 bp, 10 predicted proteins | sample MGYA00242565_ERZ504723 | MGnify/ENA primary metagenome ERZ504723 (study PRJEB26092, sample SAMD00036211) | human gut metagenome | host: Homo sapiens | study: EMG produced TPA metagenomics assembly of...
GTCCTACTTCTCTTGCGGTAAGGACTGCATTTTTTACGGCACTGGCATCTCCGGTCACGGCAGCGATGATCTCATTGGAATGACTGGTTCCCCGGTTTGGTGTCATGTATTTGATGATCTCTACCGGGGAGGATTTCAGCGCAAGGTCTGCCATGACAAGACCGATCGCAGCAGGAGAACCGCAGAAGAATCCAAACGGTTTCCCGATCGGGGCGTCAAATGCCATGTTCAGCGCCTGAGAAGCGCTGGCGGAATAGGTGAATTCCAGATGCCCGGCCTCACTGATATAAAGCTCCCCGGCATATTTTTCGGTGTATTCCAGTGCGATCTCTACGGCGCGGCGCACATCAGAGACACTGTAGCCGCCGATAATGATAAAGTTTCCGTGACCGCCCCATCCTTTGGTATCCCTCGGAAGTTCGATGGAAATGATCTCGGTATTGGTAGATTTGACTGCTTCGTCAGCCGCATTGATCTGTCCGGCAGCACCGGTACGGGAACTCAACAGTCCCAGACTTTTGTAAGGCTTGTCAATCTGCATCTGCTGAAGCAGTGCGTCATTGACGCCCGGGATTACAAGTCCGATAGTATCCAGTACGGTTGTCCCGACAAATTCTGTCATGGAACAGTCCATGGATATTTTTTGAATTTCGTTGATATCTAACATAATGAAAACTCCTTTATGACATACTTCCAAATTAAATATAACCGCCGTCCAGGCCAATGATCTGTCCGGTCAGGTAAGAATGACCGGATGCAAGGGTGAGCGCCAGCGCAGCCACTTCCTCGCTGTCGGCAAAGCGTCCGGCGGGGATTTCTTCTCTTAAAGTTTCACGTTCTTCTTCCGAAAACTGTGCGTTCATAGCCGTGTCGATCACTCCGCACGCAATGGCATTGACTTGTACATTACTTGGTGCCAGTTCTTTCGCAAGAGCCTTTGTCAGTCCGTTCATACCGGACTTAGTCGCAGAATAAGCAGCCTCGCAGGAGGCGCCGACGGTTCCCCACATGGAGGAAATATTGATGATCTTTCCGCTTTTCTGAGAGACCATGTGACCGATGGCGCTGCGGCAGCAGTAAAATACAGAAGAAAGATTAGTATTTAAAATCTCGGACCACTGGGCATCACTCATATCCTGCAAAAGGCCGACAAAGGAAATTCCTGCATTGTTGATCAGAACATCCAGTCCCGGACAGTGCGATTCAATGACAGAGAACATCTCTCGTACCTCATCGGGATCCCCGACATTTCCGGGAAGGAGAGTGCAGGATCCCTGCGCGGCAAGAATCTCCTGTTCCACTTCTTGCAGAGCATCCAGAGAATGTCGGCAGTTGAGGAATACATGATAGTGATTTCTGGCAAATGCAAGTGCGCAGGCTCTGCCGATCCCGCGGGATGCACCGGTGATCAGCACATATTTCTGGTTCATAACATACTCCATTTCCAGAAGGAGAACAGCTGTAAAATGCTGCTCCTTCAGCTCTCAATTCTGTAGTTATTATACAGGAAGCAGAAACGTTTGTATACCATATTTCCAGAAAATCCGAATGGGGAAAGCGGGTTGCGGTTGTGATTCACAGGCCCTTGTGCTATTATTTTGATAGAGAACCGGTGTGTGCACATAGTAGGAGGAACGGATATGGTAGAGGAAGCCCGAAGCTTTGCAGAAAAAGCACATGAGGGACAGTTTCGAAAGGGAACGAAGCGCCCGTATATTGTACATCCGCTGGAGGTGGCGAAGATTGTGTCAACGATGACGGATGATGAGGAGATGATCAGTGCAGCCTTGCTTCACGATACACTTGAAGACTGCAGGCAGGTGACAAAAGAGCAGATCAAAGAGGCGTTCGGCGAGCGTGTGCTTGAGATGGTCAGGCAGGAGAGTGAGGACAAGTCCAAAACCTGGGTGGAGAGAAAAAGTACGACAATCCGACATTTGAAAACAGCGCCGAGAGAGGTGCAGATGATCGCTCTTGCGGACAAGCTGTCCAATATCCGGGATATTGACCGGGAGTATCCGAAGGTTGGAGAAGAATTTTGGAACCGCTTTCGAATGAAGAGTAAAGCTGCAATGGGCTGGTATTATATTGAGGTAAAAGATGCATTGCAGGAAGATTTTGCAGGAATTCCTGCATATGAAGAATATAAGATGCTGGTAGAAAAAAATTTTCGGCAGTAAATCAGACTGGCAAAGGAGAGAACACAATGAAGAAGACAAAGACCATATGTTTTGCGAATAATAAAGGAGGAAGCGGAAAGTCCACGACTTGTTCCAATGTCGGATACGGACTGCGGGAGCTGGGATACAAGGTACTTCTGATCGATGGAGACATGCAGCTGAACCTGTCTCTATCTCTGTTTGATGAGGATCAGGTGCTTGCATTTGCCCAGAGTGACAAGAATCTGTATGAGGGATTGAAGCGGCAGGATGATCTGTCGGATTATATTGTACATTCAGAATATGAAGGACTGGATCTGATCCCGTCTTCGACGTTGATGAGTTCGATTGAATATGAGTTGTTTACGAAATGGCAGAGGGAGTTTATTCTCCGAAAATGTCTGAAACAGGTAAGGGAATCCGGAGCGTATGATTACATTCTGATCGATGCGCCTCCGACTTTGGGCGGCTGGGTCATGAACATCTTATGTGCGTCTGATGAGATCATCATTCCGGTAGAATCCACGCCGTGGGGGTTATTTGGTCTGGGAAATATGTTTGAATTTCTGGAGGAAGTCCGTCAGATCACGCCGGATCTGAAGCTGGGCGGGATCGTGATCACGAAAGTAGATACCAGAAAGAGTTATTTCAAACAGACTCTGGAGACTTTAAAGAGTCTGGAGGATGTTCCTGTATTTGATACCTATATCCGGGTGGACAGTGGGATCGAGTGGTCGCAGGATAACAATGCGCCGATCATGGCATACAAAAAAAGCAGCCGCAGTGCCACAGAGTATATGGAACTGACAAAAGAAATTGCCAAAATGGAGTAGGTGAGTCATGCACAGGGAATTGTTGGATGCCTTGTCTGTCATTACAGAGGAAGAGCAGCGGATACTGGATGAACAAAGAGGGATCGACCCACAGCTTTATACAGAGAAAAAGGAACTGATCGTAGACAGCGAAAAATTGTTGAAAAAAGGGAAGCTGATACAGGTACGTCCCCATACGAGATTTGTTAATTTTCCGAAGCATAAACACAATTATGTAGAAGTGATCTACATGTGTCAGGGAACAACCACTCACATTCTGAATGGAAGTAAGGTCATTCTGGAGGCGGGGGATCTTCTGTTTTTGAATCAGAATGCAGAACAGGAGATCCTGCCGGCCGGCGAGCAGGATATTGCCGTCAATTTTATTGTGCTGCCGGAATTTTTTGATACGGCTTTTTCCATGATGGATATGGAGGAAGAAAATGCGTTGAAAGAATTTCTGGTAGGAGCTTTGTGTGGAAAGAATGATCAGACATCATATTTGTATTTTCATGTGGCAGAGATCCTTCCGATCCAGAATCTGGTGGAAAATATGGTATGGACGATCTTCTATGACCAGCCGAACAAAAGGAGATGTAATCAGATCACCATGGGGCTTTTGCTTCTTCAGCTTTTGAATCATATGGACCGGATGGAGACCGGAACAGCTGCTTTTGACCGGGAACTGACCGGAGCGGTGTTGAATTATATTGAAGAGCACTATAAAAACGGAAGTCTGTCCGAGCTGGCAGAGATTATGGGATATGACGTGTACTGGTTAAGCCGGGAGATCAAAAAACGGACGGGAAAGACGTATAAAGAGCTGCTTCAGTCGAGAAGAATGCGTCAGGCGGCATATTTGCTGAAGAACAGCAGGCTGTCGGTGGCGGATATCATAGAGTCGGTGGGGTATGACAATACCAGTTATTTTTTTCGGAAATTTAAGGAGTGTTATGGAGTCAGCCCGAAGGGGTATCGGGATATGTGAGAAAGTGAAAGAAAAGCAAGCCTGAATACAGGAAGAGCAGAGAAGCAATTTCTGGATTCAGGCTTTTTGTGTTTCAAAGTATCAAACCTCAGAAAAATCAATTTTCAGATCTTCATAAATATTACATGTTACAAAATCTGTTATCGCTGCCGATAAAGCACATGCAGCTGCATCTGTAGAACGAGACTTTGAAAAGGAACATAAAGATGAGATGCAGAGATTATGTGATAAAATCGAGTCTCTACAAGAGGAATGATTTGAGCTGAAAGATAAATTAAAAGAGTTAAAAAAGGGAATACTTGATTTTAGCTGTCGCATATGCTATACTAGCGGTAGCTAAAAAGGATATAAGTGTCAAGCAGCACACAAAGTGAAAGCCCCGGAGGTCGCAACTCCGGGGCTTTCTTTTAGGCTAGTTGTCACTGTCGTTTCTGTCTAACCATTTGCAGACGTAGTAGCTGGCTACGCTTGCCATAACGGAAACCCAAAAAAAGATATAAGTAAATCAGTCAAACAGCACAACCCCCTTTCTGTTGCCAGATTGGGTGCGACAACGGTAAAATTATAGCATCAAATAGGTAAAAGCACTAGAATAATATTTTTACTTGTTCGTTTTCACTACCTATCAGTGTCCCCCTCTTATAATTGTCTTTATTGTAGCATTGCCGGTTACTACGAATTAAACTGCGCATATTTCTTCGGAGAAATCCCGACTGCCTTGGTGAATGCCTTCAGATAAATTGCTGTAGTCATTAAAATCCGCACGCTTCACAAGCTTCATTGACAGAATATCCCTGACTTAACAGCGACTTCGAGATGGTGATTCGCTTTGCGGTGATGTATTTGTTGATGGTCGTTCCTGTCGTGGCTTTGAAAATCCGGCACAGATAAGAACTGCTCAGGAAAAAATGTGCAGAGAGTTCTTCCAGGGTCAGGTTTTCACTGATATGGGTATTGATATAGGAGAGAATCTCATCCACCTGGGCGTGGTAGCCGGGCGCTTTGCTCTCTTCTTCGGCAGAAGCGCGGCAGCGTTTGTCAAACGCATGGTTTAAAAACACCATCAGTTCCAGAAATGTGGCATGATCTAAGATATCCTCGCCAAACCCGGAATTGGAGCGCAGTTTATGGATAAAATAGATAAACCGCGTCTGCTCCTCCTGAGAAAGGTGAAGCTGATGAGGCATATCCGTTCCGCGAAACTGAAAACAATGATTTAAATTGGTCGTTTCCGTAGAAATTTGTTTTAAGTATTCCGGATCGATCGAAAGAATGATGCGCTCATGTTTTTGCTGGTCGATCTGTGTCAGATAGTGACTTTCAAACTGGTTGATCAGAAAAATGTCCCCCATTGCAGATGTCATAAAAAATAATTGTCGATCAGAAACTGCTTTCCCCCGGAGATCGAATAATAAATCTCATAGCAGTCATGGATGTGCATATCCATGGCTTTTTCATCATTATATAAATGTGCAAAGGCGAACGTATGAGTATCCATACACTGGCGCATGGCTTCTTTGCAGGAAATACATCCTTTTCATGAAAATCGTCTCCTTTCATCAGGTTGTTCAAAATCGTCCTGTTTTTCCCATATTATAGTTCAGAAGTTCAAAATTTTCAAGATTTACAGCAAGAAAACACAAGAAATAGGGGAATAATGAATGCTATACTAAGTGCAAGAAATGACACAGATTAGTCAGTCAAAATAAGGGAAATCAAAAAACAGGAGGATTATCATGGAAGTAAGAACAGCAGCATCACCAAAAGATGTAAAACACTACACAACAGACAGATTAAGAGAGGAATTTTTGATCCAGGATTATTCCAGGCAGACAAGATCAATCTGGTATACAGCCACATTGACCGTATCATTACAGGAGCAGCAGTTCCGGTCAATGAGAAACTGGTTCTCACAGCAGGAGATGAACTTCGTGCAGAATATTTCCTTCAGAGAAGAGAGCTTGGAATCATCAATATCGGTGGAGATGGAATCATCACAATCGATGGACGTGTTTATGAAGTAAATGCAAGAGACGGAATGTATGTTGGAAGAGGAGCAAAAGATATTTCATTTGAAAGCAAAGATGCTTCCTGCCCGGCAAAATTCTATATGAACAGTGCACCGGCACACGTATCTTACCCGACAGTACATATCAAACTTGAGGGAGAAGCTGAAGAAGGCGTTGTGATCGTAAAAGATGAGAACAAAGTAGAACTTGGAACACTGGAAGATTCCAACCACAGAATCATCAATAAATATATCGTAACAGGACAGGTAGAAAGCTGTCAGCTGGCGATGGGACTGACAAAACTTCTTCCGGGAAGCGTATGGAATACAATGCCATCTCATACACATGACAGACGTATGGAAGTATATCTGTACTTTGATATGGATGATGATTCATTCGTAATGCACTACATGGGAGAACCACAGGAGACAAGACATATCATCATGCACAATGAAGAAGCAGTGATATCTCCAAGCTGGTCTATCCACTCCGGATGTGGATCCAAAGCGTATACATTCATCTGGGGAATGTGCGGAGAAAATCAGGATTACGGCGATATGGATACAATTGCAAACAAAGACCTGAGATAATTGATAGAAGAGAAGGAGAAACAGTTATGGTAAATTTTTCACTGGAAGGTAAAATCGCACTGGTAACAGGTGCTTCTTACGGAATCGGATTCGGAATCGCTTCTGCATATGCAGAGGCAGGTGCAACAATCTGTTTTAACGACATCACACAGGAGAAAGTTGACTTAGGAATTGCAGCATACAAAGAAGCTGGAATCGAAGCTCACGGATATGTATGTGACGTAACAGATGAAGCACAGGTAAAAGCAATGGTTGCAAAAATCAATGAAGAAGTTGGAATTATTGATATCCTGGTAAACAATGCCGGAATCATCATGAGAAAACCAATGCTTGAAATGGAAGCAGACGAGTTCAGAAAAGTAATCGATGTAGACTTAAACGCACCATTTATTGTTTCCAAAGCAGTGATTCCGGGAATGAAAGAAAAAGGACACGGAAAGATCATCAACATCTGCTCTATGATGAGTGAACTTGGACGTGAGACTGTATCTGCATATGCAGCTGCAAAAGGTGGACTGAAAATGCTCACAAAGAACATTTGTTCAGAATACGGTGAGTACAACATCCAGTGTAATGGTATCGGACCTGGATACATTGCAACACCACAGACAGCACCACTGCGTGAAATTCAGGCAGACGGAAGCAGACATCCATTCGATCAGTTTATCATTTCCAAAACACCTGCTGCAAGATGGGGAACACCGGAAGATCTTCAGGGACCAGCAGTATTCCTTGCATCCGATGCATCTGATTTTGTAAATGGACACATTCTGTACGTAGATGGTGGAATCCTGGCATACATTGGAAAACAGCCATAAGAAATTGAAATATAAATAATCAAGAGGAGATCAATATGTTAGTAGCAGCGAGAACACACGACTATGGAAAACAGCCGGTGGATCACCTGGCAAAACTGTTGAAATCCGAAGGCATTGAGGCAGCACAGCTTGTGCATGCCAAAAGCATTTTCGGAGATCAATTCTTATGAGGAAGTAACGCCGCAGCTGGTGGAACAGATTCGTAAAAATTTTGAAGAAGAAAACATACAAAATCCAGAATTTTTGGGATGTTTGATATGGATCTTGGAAATTGCCAAGACGATGAAGTGCAGGAAAAATGCCGTAAGATAACATTTTAAAAAAATGTCTGAAATTCAATCAGATCCTGGGAGCGTCCATTGTTGGAACAGAAACTGCGTATCCGCGTCTGAGCCTGGAGGAAAAGAAGATCTGGCATCCTTATATGATGGACAGTGTTGCCAGACTGGTAGAAGAGGCAGAGCGGCTTGATGTTGATATGGCATTGGAACCGGTCTACTGGCATCCGTTGGAGGATCTGGAGACAACGGTAGAAGTGTTTGAAAAGATGAACAGCAATCGTCTGAAAATGATCTTTGATCCGGCAAACGTGTTGGAATTCCCGGAGATTGATCAGAATGCTTACTGGAAAGAATGGCTGGGAGCACTGGGACACAAGATCGAAGCAATCCATATGAAAGATTTTGTAGAAGGTCCGAACAAAGAGTATTGTCCGGTCTGTCTTGGTGAAGGTGTGATCCGATACGGGGAAATCGTAAAATGGATGAAGCAGCACAAACCGGATATTGTCGTTGTCAGAGAGGAACTGGATCCAAAGACGGCGCAGAAGGATATTGCGTATATGAGAAGGTTGTGGATGGAGAGTGTTTGAAAGAGAATATCTAAACATAAGAAGAAAAAAGATGGTTGGTGTCAGCCATCTTTTTTGATGGAATCAGAAAAATTGAAAAAATATTGCGGTTTAATATGTTTTGTTTCATAAAAAACAAAGAAAAATGCAGAAAAACAATCAGCATAACGTCAAAATGGAATTCGGCAATATGCATAAAAATGGAGTGTTAAATTTGTATATAATACACAAAAGGATTGGGAATGATAAAAATAATATGGAAAATTGATAAAATGAGCAGATTTGCTGTTTGAATAAAAATGAAATTGGTAAAATTGATAAAAACAACAAGATAATTTGAAAAAATGAGTTTGCGGACAAGATAGTATGAGAATCAGCTCCCTTCATGTGATACTATTTCACATAAAAACAAGGGCCCGAAAAAATAAAAACTGAATCTATGAACAGGAGAGGAAACATGAAGGGAATGAAAAAAACAATAGGGATCGTACTCGTGATCGCATTGATCGCAGTAGGAATTTATACCTTTGTGGCAGTAAAAAGCGAGACAAGCAGTGAAAAGGTGCAGCTTAGAATGGCACATGGACAGGCGGCAGATTCTGAGATCGGAGAGACGATCGAGTATTTATCAGATCTGGCAGCAGAAGACAGTTCCAAGAATCTGGAAGTGGATATTTATCCGAGTGGTGTACTTGGAGCAGAACCTTCTACGGTAGAGATGGTACAGGCAGGCGTATTGGATATGGCGAAAGTAAGCGCCAATACACTGGGACAGTTTGATGAGAGATATTCTATTTTCTCACTGCCATATTTGTTCCGCGATCAGGAACACTATTACAATGCAATGGCAAACAGTGAAGGAATTCAGGAACTGTTTGAATCTACAAGGGACAAAGGATACATTGCAATTGGTTATTATGCAAATGGTGCAAGAAATTATTATCTCAAAGAAGATAAGGCAGTGACAGATCCTTCTGTTCTGAAAGGAAAGAAAATACGTGCCATGGTCAGCAGTACTTCCATGGAGATGATCGAACTGATGGGCGGCTCACCGGTACCGATGGCATCCAGTGAAACGTACACGTCTCTTCAGCAGGGCATCGTAGATGGTGCGGAAAATACAGAGCTGGCACTGACAGTTGACAAACATGAAGAGATTGTAAAATCTTATACATACACAGAGCATCAGTATTCACCGGATATTTACATTATCAGTACGAAAGTCTGGGACAGCTTAAGCAAAGAACAGCAGGAATATTTAAAAGAGTGTCTTGTGAAATTGAATGAGAATTTTGTTTCAAAATATCAGCAGATGATGGATGATGCCATTGAAGAAGCACAGGAGCATGGTGTGACTGTTTACAGAGATATTGATAAGAGTAAATTTATCGAGGCAGTTCAGCCAATGCATGAGGCGTTTGAAAGTAAAGGGGACGCTTACAAGAGCCTCTACGAAGATATTCAAAAATATGCCGTTGCAGAAGAGGAGGAGAAGTAATGAAGATCATAAATAAAATTCTGGGAACAGTGATCTCCGTACTTGTTGCGGTCATGGTTCTTGCCTGTTGCTGGCAGGTTATCACACGATTTCTGTTAAATGATCCAAGTCAGTGGACGGAGGAATTTTTGAGATACGCACTGATCTGGATGACGATGCTTGGGGCACCGTACGCTTATGGAAAAGATCAGCATTTGTCGATTCGTGTGCTGGTGGATAAATTTCAGTCAAAGAATCAGATCCGAACAAAGATCGCAGTAGAGATCATCGTATTGATCTTAAGTATTGCAGTATTTATTGTAGGTGGAATCATGGTAACTGCAAACTCAGCAGGACAGATTTCAGCCGCACTGAAACTTCCGATGCAGGTTTACTATGTATGTATTCCAATCAGTGGATGTCTGATGGTGCTGTATTGTTTGGAGCGTTTGAAAAGATGGTTCACAGAATTAAAGGAGGGAAAATAAATGGAAATTCAGGCAGCAATCTTACTTGTAATTGTATTTTTCCTGATGCTGGCATTTAGTGTGCCGGTGTCGTATAGCATCATTGTTTCCGCGTTGGTAACAATCGTTGCATTTTTGACACCTGGATTTGGTGTGTTTGTTTCTGCGCAGAAGATGGTCAGTGGAATTGACAGCTTTTCCCTGATCGCAGTACCATTTTTTATTCTGGCAGGTCTTTTGATGAACAGCGGTGGTATTGCCAAGAGATTGATCAATCTCGCACTGTTGGTTCTTGGAAAAGTACCGGGATCTTTGGCACTGACAAACATTGCGGGAAATGCGATGTTCGGTTCAATTTCCGGTTCCGGTATTGCAGCGGCAACTGCAATCGGTGGAGTTATGCTCCCGTTGGAAAAAGAGCAGAAGTATGATGAGGGATTTGCGGCAGCAGTCAATATCGCAACGGCTCCCGTTGGACAGCTGATTCCTCCGACAACAGCGTTTATCGTATTCTCGGCAGCAGGTGGTGGTGCTTCGGTAGCGGCACTGTTTATGGCTGGATGGATTCCGGGACTTCTGTGGGCTGCATGTTGCATGGTAGTTGCATTCTTCTATGCAAGAAAGCAGGGATATGTAATTAAAAGAGACAAACTGACTGCAAAAATCGTAGGGAAGACAATATGGGATGCAATCCCGAGTTTATTTCTGGTCGTGATTATCATCGGTGGTATTTTATCTGGAAAATTTACGCCGACAGAGGCATCCGGTGTTGCGGTTGCATACGCCTTTATCCTCTCCGTGTTTATTTACAGAACGATCAAACTGAGTGAAATTCCGAAGCTGCTGGTGGATGCAGCAGTTATGACAACAATCGTTATGCTGATCATCGGAGCATCTTCTGTATTGTCATTTGTAATGTCCTTTACAGGGCTGCCGGCAGCAATCAGTAAACTGGTTCTTGGAATTTCAAGTAATAAATATGTGATCCTGCTGATCCTCAATATTTTCCTTCTGATCGTGGGAACATTTATGGATATGGCGCCGGCACTTTTGATCTTCACACCGATCTTCCTTCCAATCGTACAGAGCTTTGGAATGAGCCCGATCCACTTTGGTGTCATGATGGTTATGAACCTTTCTGTAGGAACGATCACACCGCCGGTTGGAAACGTACTGTTTGTGGGATGCAGTGTGGCAAAACTGCGGGTTGAGCAGGTTATGAAACATTTGATCCCGCTCTTTGTGGCAATCTTTGCAGCATTGATGATGGTAACCTACATTCCGGCACTCAGCGAATGGCTCCCTACTGTTTTGGGGCTTCTGGAGTAATCTTGTTTTTGTAAGTAATTCCGTTTAGGGTTTTGCGATACTTTAACGGTGAAATACTCATGTAGGTTTTGAATACTTTTTCAAAATAAGTAATACTTTCATAGCCGACCGTACCGGCAATCTCGGAGACGCTAAGAGTGGTCTCCTCAAGGAGCTGTTTGGCTCTCTTTGTACGCAGGATATTGACATACTCGTTGACGCCGTAGCCGGTGACTTCTTTAAATGAGCGGCTTAAATAGAACTTGCTCAGATAGAAGACTCCGGCGAGGCCGTCTAAAGAGATGGATTCTGCGTAGTGATCAGAAATGTAGTCGGCAATGTTATAGATTGTCTGATACTTGCTGCTCTTATGAATGGCAGTTTCATCTTTGATCGGAGTCAGCTCCGGGTTGTCTCTGATAAGTCAATAAAATAGTGGATGATTTCCATCTCGATCAAGGCTTTGTAGCTGCGGCTGCGGTTGGAAAATTCAGTCTTTAGTACTTCAT